>Ga0224506_10002979_pt1 | contig 11351 bp, 21 predicted proteins | sample SF_Jan12_sed_USG_2_FD_169108 | JGI IMG/M metagenome (GOLD analysis project Ga0224506, IMG submission 169108) | Sediment microbial communities from San Francisco Bay, California, United States - SF_Jan12_sed_USGS_8_1 | ecosystem: Environmental > Aquatic > Marine > Sediment | place: USA...
CTGGTGACAACGTGAATTTGGAGATAGGGTTGATCACGGATGTGGCGATGGAGAAAGGTCTTCGGTTTGCGATCAGAGAAGGAGGCCGGACAGTCGGGGCTGGTACCGTCACCGACATCATGGAATAAATAAGATCAAGAAAGGAAAAACAGGCATAAATATACTCAAAAGACGAAATATTAGAGAGAACAAGGAACACGAAAAATGGAAAAGATAAGAATAAAACTTCAATCGTTCGATCATCGATTACTTGATCAATCTGTAAAGGATATCGTCGTCAAGGCAAAGAGAACAGGTGCGCAGATTTCCGGTCCGACTCCCCTGCCCACCCGGATCCATCGCTTTTGTGTTCTGCGTTCTCCGCATGTCGATAAAAAATCAAGAGAGCACTTTGAGATGAGAATCCATAAGAGGCTGATCGACATCAGCGATTACAACAACGAGACGATCGAGGAGCTCCAGAAGCTGGATTTGCCCGCAGGAATCGATGTGGAGATCCAAGCCTTTGGCACAGGAGGAGAGTAGACATGGTCGAAGGGTTGATCGGCAAAAAGATAGGGATGACCCAGACTTTTGATGAGGTTGGTAACGTGGTCCCTGTCACTGTGATCAAGGCTGGCCCCTGCACTGTTATCCAGAAGAAAACGAAGGAAAAGGACGGATATTCTGCCATTCAGTTGACCCTTATAGAGGAGACAGGAAGGAAGAAGCCCGTCAGGCCTCTCACAGGTCATTATGCCAAGTCCGGAATACCTCCTGGAAAGGTTTTGCGTGAGTTTCAGTTCAGTGAGCAAGCAGAGGTCAAGGAGGGAGATCAGTTTTTTGTGGATATTTTTCAGGTCGGTGAAAAGGTCGATGTGCTTGGCACGAGCAAGGGGAAAGGCTTTGCCGGCGTTGTCAAGCGCTGGGGCTTCCATGGGGGCAAGGATACCCATGGTTCCATGTTTCACAGAGCGCCCGGCTCCATCGGTGCATCTGCATTTCCATCCCGGGTAATGAAAGGCAAAAGACTCCCGGGTCACATGGGAACCCAGCAGGTTACAGTTAAAAACTTGACCGTTATCGAGGCGGATAGAAAGAATAATCTGTTAATGGTCAAAGGAGCTGTTCCGGGATCTAAAGGAGTCTATGTTCTGATCAAGAAGGCAGGTTTTCAACCTGAGGCGCCGTTGCCCAAGAGAGCGAAGCCCGAAACAGCCAAACCCGATGAGCCTCAGTCGGCCAAGACAGAACAGCCCCAGGCCAAAGAACCTGTGAGCGAGGAGCCACAGCCTGAAAGGACTGAGGCCGAGATGCTTAAGGAGGAAAAGGCAGAGACAGAAGAGCCCGTGGAGTTGGAACCGGAGAAAGCTGAACCTGAGCAGGAGAAAGATAAAAAGAATAAGCCAGAAAGAGCTGAGGAGGGATCTTCAGAAGAGAAAGAATCCGATTCACTCAGCCCGGACCCGACACAGAAGAAAAGAAAGAGTAAAAGATGAGCAAGATCCAAGTTTTAGACCAGAGCGGGAAAAAGGTCAGCGAGATGACCGCTCCCAAAGAGATATTCTCGTATCCTGTCAAGGAACATCTTCTTTACGAAGCCGTGGTTAACTACCGCGCGAATCAGAGACGGGGCACAGCCTCCACGAAGACCAGAGGAGAAGTCAGCGGTGGAGGCAAGAAGCCCTGGAGGCAGAAAGGAACAGGAAGAGCTCGGGCTGGAAGCATCCGCTCTCCTCTGTGGAGGAAGGGTGGTGTGACCTTCGGTCCGAAGCCGAGAAATTACTATTACAGTATTCCGAAAAAAGCAAAAAGGAATGCTTTGAAATCAGCATTATCGATGAAACTGGCGGAGGACCAGTTGCTCATCCTCAAGGCGCTGGAACTCAAGGAGCCCAAGACAAAAGAAGGAGCCAAGATTCTGGAAGCATTGAAGCTGGATTCGGCTTTGATCGTGGATCATCATCAGAATAAGAACCTGTTCCTGTCTTTGAGGAATATTCCCAAAGTCAAAGCCGTGGACTATAACCTGGTCAATGTTTATGATGTTTTGAATCATAAATGGCTGGTATTCACTCAAAAGGCCTTCGAGTCATTGATGGAGAAATTGAAGTGATGAAGGACCCCTATAAGATCATATTGAGGCCCGTGATCACCGAGAAGAGCACGATGCTGAAAGATATGAACAGAGAAGTCTGTTTTGAGGTCGACCCCGGAGCGAATAAAGCTGAGATCAAAAAGGCAGTGGAGCAGCTTTTTAAAGTCAAAGTGGAAAGAGTCAGGATCCAGAATAAAAGAGGGAAAACGAGGAGATTAGGCCGGAGCATAGGGAAAAAGAAAGATTGGAAGAAAGCCTACGTCAAGCTTAAAGAAGGCGAAAAAATGATCGAGTATTTCGAGGCTGTCTAAAATGGGAATAAAAACATACAGACCGGTCACATCGGGCACGCGGCAGAAGACTGGGCTCACGTTTGAGGAGCTGACTGCGAAGCGTCCTTTCAAGCCGCTCGTTAAGTCTTTGTCCAAAACAGGGGGGAGGAACTCCCGCGGACGGATTTCTATTCGTCACCGGGGAGGAGGACACCGGAGGCTGTACCGCGTGATCGACTTTAAAAGAGATAAGATAAATATTCCGGGCCTGGTGGAGACCATCGAGTATGATCCCAACCGGTCATCTTTCATCTCCCTCATCAAGTATACAGACGGAGAGAGACGATATATCCTGGCCCCTCTGGACTTAAAGGTCGGACAGACCATTATCTCTGCTGATAAACAGGTTGACATTCTCCCTGGAAACGCCATGCCTCTGAGGCGCATTCCTCTGGGCACGGTTATTCATAACATCGAGTTGAGAAAGAACAAGGGCGGGCAGATGGTAAGAGCGGCAGGAACAGGCGCTCAGATTCTGGCCAAAGAGGGCGACTACGCCCAAATCCGGATGCCTTCCTCGGAGATCAGAAAGGTGCATCTCGATTGCCGGGCAACAGTCGGTCAGCTTGGAAACGTGGATTCTGGGAATATATCTATCGGAAAAGCAGGGCGGAAACGCTGGCTCGGCATAAGGCCTCACGTTCGAGGGACAGCTATGAATCCCATCGACCATCCCCATGGAGGAGGCGAGGGGAAGTCTAAAGGTGGTCGGAATCCCGTGAGCCCGACAGGGAAACCCACAAAAGGATATAAGACGAGGAAAAACAAGAGAACGCAGTCTTTTATTGTCAGGAGAAGGAGTAAGTAATCATGGGCAGGTCATTAAAGAAGGGTCCCTATGTGGATACCAAACTCATGAAAAAGATCGCAGCACTGGGAGCCCAAAGCCAGAAAAGAAAGGTGATCAAGACTTGGGCAAGGCGTTCTACAATCACTCCGGAGATGGTAGGCTTGACATTAGCTGTCCACAACGGGAGAAAATTCATCCCGGTTTTTATAAGCGAGAACATGGTCGGGCATAAATTAGGGGAGTTTTCCCCGACAAGGACTTTTAAAGGTCATACATCAAAGACGGCAAGAACGATCAGGATGAAGAAGTAAAATGAAAGAAGAGGCTTATGTTTCTCGATCTGTGGGCAAATACTTGAAGATATCATCCCAGAAGTGCCAGCTGGTCACGGATTTGATCAGGGAGAGGTATGTCGGAGAAGCCCTGACCATTCTCCGTTTTTCGAAGAAGAAGAAGGCCAGTTCCATAGTCGAGAAAGTTCTCCGCTCCGCAATCGCCAATGCTCAACAGAAATCCCCGGATGTGGACGTGGATGATCTTTACATTTCTAAAGTCTGCGTCAATCAGGGTCCCCAGATGAAGAGGTGGAGGGCGGCTCCTATGGGAAGAGCGACCCGGATCATAAAAAGGACATGCCATGTCTACATTTTCTTAGAAGAGAAGAAAGGGAGATAAAAAGTGGGACAGAAGACACATCCTCACGGATTCCGACTGGGGTTCAACAAGCAATGGAATTCTCGTTGGTTCTCCAAGGGAACGGAGTACGGCCGGTTTATCCACGAAGACCTGAAGATGAAGAGGCTCGTCAAGGAACGATATTATCACGCCGGGATAGCCGAGATTGATGTCGAGCGGGTGGGGCCCAAGGTGAGGGTCATCATCCATACCGCACGGCCAGGCATCGTTATCGGTCGGGGCGGGAAGGAGATCGAAAACCTCAAGTCCCTTCTCCAGGAGATCGTGGACAAAGAGGTGTACATCGATATCAGGGAAGTCGATAAGCCCGAGCTCAGCGCACTCCTGGTGGCCGAAGGAATCGCAGTCCAGCTGGAAAAGAGGATCGCCTATCGACGGGCGATGAGGAGAGCCGTGGATATGGCGTTAAAGATGGGAGCAAAAGGGATCAAGGTGATGTGTTCAGGCCGCTTGGGAGGGGTGGAGATAGCCCGGTCAGAATGGTATTTAAAGGGCCAGCTGCCTCTTCAGACATTGAGAGCGGATATTGACTACGGTTTTACAGAAGCCTTTACCACATACGGTCAGATCGGCATTAAGGTTTGGATTTACAGGGGGGACATGGAAAAGCCTAAGATGACCTCCCAAACCGTTGAGATTGAGGAGATTTAGCCATGTTGATGCCGAAAAAAGTCAAATACAGGAAGCACCAGAGAGGACGGATGAGAGGGACTCCTCTGAAAGGCTCAACTCTTGAATTTGGTGAATACGGACTTCAGGCTTTAGAGCCGACCTGGCTGACTGCTCGACAGATAGAGGCGGGGCGAATCGCTATCACCCGTCATGTCAAGAGAAAGGGGAAGCTCTGGATAAGAGCTTTTCCCTGGAAGCCAGTCACCAAGAAGCCCACAGAAGTGAGGATGGGCAAAGGCAAAGGAGACCCTGAATTCTGGGTCGATGTGATCCGGCCAGGAAAGATCATCTATGAGATCGAGGGAGTGCCTGAGAGCACAGCCCGAGAGGCTATGCGCCTGGCTGCCCATAAGATCCCTATAAGGACAAGATTCGTATCGAGAGAGGGCAGGGAATTGAGATGAAAATTAGCGATTTGAGAGACCTATCAGAGGAAGAGCTGAAAAGCAAAGAGGAAGAAGTAAAAGACCAGCTATTCAAGTTGAAGTTTCAGCATGCCTTGGGACAGCTGGAAAACGCGTTGAAGCTCAAGAATCTCAAGAGGGATATTGCCCGGATAAAGACCATATTAAAAGAAAAGAGTGAAGGGAAGAAATAGAGAATGGACAAGCAACAGCCAAGAAAAACCATAAAAGTTGGTGTCGTGGTCAGCGCAAATGCGAAGAAGACGGTAGCTGTTCTCGTTGAGCGTCCGGTGAGACATCCTCTCTACAAGAAGATCGTTAAAAAGAAGAAAAAATTCCTCGCTCATGATGAGTATGAAAAATGCAAGGTCGGAGACACCGTTAGGATTATAGAGACACGGCCTATCAGCAAGAGAAAAAGATGGCGTGTTCAGGAAATTGTCGGATTATCTCCCAGTGATAAAGAAAAAGAGGTTGAGGAAAAGAAGGAATGATACAGTCATACTCCATGCTCAAGGTTGCGGATAATTCAGGTGCAAGGCGAATTCTGTGTATCACTCCTCTGGGGGGAGGCGTAGGAAAAAGCGCTTCCATCGGAGATGTCATATCCGCAACGGTGAAGGAAGCGGATCCCGAGAGCAAGATTCCAAAAGGAAAGGTCGTCCGTGCGGTTATCGTCCGGACGCGGAAAGAAGTCCGGCGAAAGGATGGTTCTTACATCCGTTTTGATGATAATGCCGCGGTCATAGTCGATCGTCTGGGAGAGCCGGTCGGAACTCGTGTTTTCGGGCCGGTAGGCAGAGAATTGAGAGAAAGAAAATTCATGAAGATCATCTCCTTGGCTCCGGAGGTACTCTGATGAACAGGATAGGATTGAAGAAGAATGATATTGTTTTCGTGATCAGAGGTAAAGACAGAGGCAAGACAGGCAAGATCTTAAAAGTCATTCCAGAGAAGAATAGGGCTGTTGTGGAGAAGGTGAATTTCGTCAAGGAGTTTATTCGCCCTGACCGGAGCCGAAATATTCAGGGAGGAATCATGGAGAAAGAAGCTCCTATCCATATCTCCAACCTGATGCTCTTCTGCTCCGAATGCGGGCAAGGAGTGCGGATAAAGAAACAAACCTTGAGGGACGGGAGCAAGATCAGAGTGTGCAGCAAATGCGAGACTAATCTCGAGAAGCAATAATGAGGAATAGAAGATGAGTCGTCTGCTTGAAAAATATAAAAAAGGGATTGTTCCAGAGCTCCAGAAAGATTTTTCCTTGAAGAATAGAATGGCGGTGCCCCGTCTGGAAAAGATCGTGATCAACATTGGCGCAGGCGAAGCCATTCAGAATATAAAGCTATTGGACACAGCCAAACAGGAGTTGAGTCTCATCACCGGCCAATGGGCTGCAACTGGAAGAGCGAAAAAATCCATCTCCTCTTTTAAGCTTCGCAAAGGACACGCCATAGCCTGCTATGTGACTCTGAGGGGAAAAAGGATGTATGAGTTTTTTGACCGCTTAGTCAATATCGTTCTTCCCCGCGTCCGAGACTTCAGGGGTGTATCTCCGCGTTCATTCGATGGAAGAGGGAATTACACCCTGGGGATGAAAGATCAACTTGTCTTTCCAGAGATTGACTACACCAAGGTGGAAAAGTCGCGGGGGATGAATATCACTATCGTCACCTCAGCGGAGACGGATAAAGAAGGGCATGCCCTTCTCAAAAAATTAGGAATGCCTTTTAGAGAGGAAGCGTAAGGGTAAGAAATGTCTAGAAAATCGTGCATGGCAAAATACTTGAGGGAACCGAAATATGCGATCCGCAAGAAACGGCGCTGCCGGATATGCGGACGGTCCAAAGGGTATTATCGGAAATTTGATATGTGTCGGTTGTGTTTCAGAGAATTGGCGCTGAAAGGAGAAATCCCTGGCATAGTGAAGGCGTCATGGTGATATTTTGGAAAGGATGAGAAGATGACTTTGACAGACCCGATTGCGGATTTGCTAACAAGAATCAGGAACGCGGTTGCGGTGAAAAAGAAGGAAGTCAGTATTCCTTCTTCGCGTATGAAGGTTGAGATAGCAAAGGTTTTGAAAGAAGAAGGATATATTAAGAACTACAGAGTAATTGATGATAAAAAACAAGGAATCCTGAGTATCACTCTCAAGTATACCGAGAACCGGCAGAGTGTCATCACCGGGCTCAAGAGAGCCAGCCGGCCGGGATGCCGGGTGTATTGCAGAACGGACTCCATCCCCAAAGTCCTCGACGGGCTGGGGATTGTCATCCTATCGACCTCTCAAGGCGTAGCCACGGGAAAGAAATGTGAAGAACTCGGATTAGGAGGAGAGATTCTCTGTTATGTATGGTAATTTATATGAAGAGGAAGTATAGAAATGTCCCGAGTAGGTAAACAAAGCATTGTTTTGGCAGACGACGTAAAGGTGAATATCCTGCCGGAAAAGCTCGAATTCGAGGGTCCCCAAGGGAAACTGACGTCTCCCTTGCTTCCTGGGATCAAGGCTGAACTCAAAGATAACCAGCTCGTCCTGATCAGAGCGGAAGATACCAAGGAACAGCGGTCCTATCATGGTTTGTGCCGGAGTCTGGCCTTTAATGCGGCTGTGGGTGTCTCAAAGGGATTTTCCAGGCAGCTGGAGATAGTGGGAGTTGGCTATCGCGCCAAAGTCGACAAAGGCAAGCTAGAATTAAACTTGGGCTACTCTAAACCGGTCATGTATAAGATACCTGAAGACGTCGAGATCGTACTGGAAAAGTCAACTCTGATCACTGTGAAAGGGATTGACAAGCAGAGGGTAGGGCAGGTCTCGGCAAAGATCCGCAGTTTTCGAAAGCCAGATCCCTATAAGCTCAAGGGGATTCGCTACGTCGGTGAGCGGTTGATCAAGAAAGAACGTAAGGCGGTGGTTAGCGGTGCATAAGGACAAAGTCTCTCTCAAGAAAGTGACCAAAGAGCGGATAAGAAAAAGAATCCGCAAGAAAATCAGTGGGAACTCTGAAAGGCCCAGGGTACATGTGTTCAAGAGCAATCGCTACGTTTACACGCAGGCCATAGACGATGAGGAAGGCCGTGTGCTGGCATCCGCATCGACTTTAGAGAAGGAATTTAAGGAAAAAAAGAAAAATTATAAGAACATGGAGGCATGTCAGCTGTTAGGCGAGATGCTAGCCAAGAGGTTGAAGACGAAGAAGGTCAGGAAGGTGATTTTTGATAGAGGGGTATATCCTTACCACGGCCGGATTAAAGCCATCGCTGATGCCATGAGGAAAGGCGGCCTCACGTTCTAAAGGACGAAACAAGGAGGAATAGAAGTGGCCGACGAGGAATTAAAAGCAGAAGAGAGAAAAGAAGAGCCAAAGGAAGAAGAAATGAAGGAAGAACTCCAGCAGGAGAACGTGCAGGAGGAAGCAAAGAAAACAAAAGATGAGGTCAAAGAAGAGAAAAACGCTCCAGAAGAGATGGAGAGCGAGGAGGTAAAAGAAGAGGAAAAAGAGGAGAGAGAAGAGAAGCACCTTGAAGAAAAGACCGAGGAAAAGCTGGCCCCAAAAGAAGACAAGGAAGAGGAGGAAGAGGAGGTTGAGGAGGAAGAGGAGGAAGAGGAGGAAGAGGAGGAGGAGCTTGAGCTCAAAGACCAGGTGATTTCCATCCGAAGAGTCACCAAGGTTGTCAAAGGAGGAAAGAATCTCAGTTTTTCAGCTCTGGCAGCGGTGGGGAATGAAAGCGGTTTAGTCGGAGTCGGAAAAGGCAAAGCCAGGGAGGTTCCCATGGCCATAGCCAAAGCTGTGGAGGATGCCAAGAAGAATATGATACATGTTCCTCTGGCAGAGACAACGATTCCTCATTTCATTAGAGGAGTTCATGGAGGCGGCGTGGTCGTTCTCCGGCCAGCGTCAAAAGGAACGGGAGTAATTGCCGGCGGTGCTGTTCGGGTCATCATGGAGCTGGCCGGTGTGAAGGATATATTGACAAAATCTATTCGGAGTAACAACCCCATTAGCGTAGCCCATGCCACGATAGACGCTTTGAAAAAGCTGAAAAATCCTGAGGTTGTTTCTAAAACCAGAGGAAAGTCAAAGGATAGGATATGGCAGTAAAAGAGTCAAAAGCGGACAAGGCTCAAATAAAAACGAACAAAAAGCCCACGGCTGACCAGTCTCGAGCCGTCAAGCCCAAGTCTGAAGAAAAATGGCTCAGAGTGAGGTTGATTCGGAGCGTGATCGGTCAGCCGCAAAAACAACGGGAAGTCGTGAAAGGACTTGGCTTGAGGAAGATGAATTCAGAGGTCATACGCAAGGATTGTCCCGAGATCTGGGGGATGATCAGAAAGATCAATCACTTGGTCAAAGTGGAAGAGATGGAGAAAAAATGAAACTCAGCGATCTTCATCCGGCAAAGGGATTCAGGAAGAGCAGGAAAAGAGTCGGACGGGGCCCGGGCTCCGGATATGGTAAAACGGCCGGCCGCGGCACGAAAGGACAGAAATCCATTTCGGGATACTCCCAAAAGCGCGGGTTTGAAGGCGGTCAGATGCCTCTTCACCGCAGGCTTCCGAAGAGAGGCTTCACCAACATCTTCAGGAAGGAATACAGCGAGGTCAACCTGGAAAAATTGGAACGGATAAAAAAGCAGGAGATAAAACTCAAGGATTTGAAGGAAGCCGGCGTTATAAAGAGGGAATCGGAGAGCGTAAAAATTCTAGGAAGAGGAGATATCTCCTCCGCCAAAACCATACATGCCCATAGATTTTCTCAATCCGCTTTGAAAAAGATTGAGAAAGCGGGAGGGAAAGCCATTCTTATTGGAAGTGAGTGATGTTAGATAGTATCCGAAACATATTCAGCATTCCGGACCTTAGAAAAAGGGTTATATTCACTTTGCTCCTGCTGGCCGTCTATCGAATTGGCTGGCAGATTCCTAATCCCGGGATCAGTGCTGATGCGCTGCAGGAGTTCTGGGAGGCCCAGAGAGGAACGATTCTCGGTTTTGTTGATCTTTTCTCAGGAAGGAACATGTCCAAGATGACCATTTTCGCCCTGGGAATCATGCCCTACATCAGCGCTTCCATTATTCTCCAGCTGCTTCAGGTTGTCTGGCCGTACCTGGAAAGACTGTCCAAGGAAGGAGAGCTAGGCAGGAAAAAGATCACTCAGTACACGCGATACGGAACCATTCTCATCTGCGCAATCCAGGCATCTGCCATCGCCTGGTGGCTGCAGACCCAAAGCAGCCCCAGTGGAGCGCCCATCGTTCCCAACCCGGGCTTAGGGTTTATCTTTCTCACTGTCTTGACCTTGACGACTGGAACGGTTTTCGTCATGTGGCTGGGAGAGCAAATATCAGAACGCGGCATCGGAAACGGCATATCCCTGATCATATTCGCCGGGATTGTGGTCAGTCTTCCCGGAGGAATCCAGAGTGTCCTCTCTGGATTCCGGACAGGGACCATGACTCCCTTGAGGCTCATTTTTCTCCTTATTTTGATGCTGGCTGTTATTGTGGTCATCGTCTTCGTGGAACGCGGACAGAGGCGGATCCCGGTCTCGTATGCGAAAAGAGTCATCGGACGCAAGATCTACGGAGGACAGAGCACTCACCTGCCGTTGAGAGTGAATACGGGAGGTGTTATCCCCATCATTTTTGCCGCCTCGATCATCACCATTCCTGCAACACTGGCCAATTTTATCAAGATCAAGATCGTCCAGGATATTGCCCAGCAGTTCAACTTGGGCATGCCGCTTTATAACCTCCTTTACGTTGCCTCCATTATCTTTTTCACCTATTTTTATGTATCCATAATATTTAATCCCAGCGATGTGGCGGACAACCTCCGAAAATACGGAGGATTCATCCCCGGTATCAGACCCGGGAAAAACACTTCCGATTTCATAGATGGGGTGCTGTCACGAATCACTCTTGTCGGCGCCATTTACCTGGCTGCCGTGGCCATCCTGCCTGAGTTTCTGATCACTGGATTCAAGGTGCAAACTCTTCCTTTCATCGGAGATTTCCTGAATCAGAATTTACCGGGATGGTTCACGCAGGGACTTCAGGTGGATTTCTATTTCGGCGGCACGTCGATTCTGATCGTGGTCGGAGTAGCCATGGATACCATGCAGCAGATAGAAGCTCAGCTCGTCATGCGCCATTATGACGGATTCATGCGTCGTGGCCGCATAAAGGGGAGGAGAGGATGAGGGTCATCCTGTTCGGTCCACCGGGCTGCGGCAAAGGAACTCAAGGGACCCTTATAGAAAAGAAATACGGTTTTCCCAAGATTTCTACGGGGGACCTGCTCCGGAGCGAAGTGCATGAAGGGACACCTCTGGGAAAAAAGGCTGAACTCAAGATGAGCCGGGGTAAATTGGTGA
>Ga0224506_10002980_pt1 | contig 11350 bp, 13 predicted proteins | sample SF_Jan12_sed_USG_2_FD_169108 | JGI IMG/M metagenome (GOLD analysis project Ga0224506, IMG submission 169108) | Sediment microbial communities from San Francisco Bay, California, United States - SF_Jan12_sed_USGS_8_1 | ecosystem: Environmental > Aquatic > Marine > Sediment | place: USA...
CAAAATCTCAAATTGGGTTGGAATCGGAGCTCTCAAGTACGCACTTGTTGAAGTTGATCCATCAAAACCTGTAGTTTTTACATGGGATCGAGTTTTGGATTTCGAGAAAAACAGCGCTCCCTACATTCAATATTCACACGCAAGAGCCTGCAGTATTCTGAGAAAAGCAGGTAGAAAACCAAAAAATCCCGACTATTCACTCTTGAAAGACAAGCTAGAGCGTGACATAATCCTAACATTAGCGCGCTTTCCTGAGGTTTTCACAAATGCAGCCGAGAACCTGAGACCAAACGAAATCGCCGACTTCGCTAATGCTCTTGCAGACAAGTTCAACAAATTCTATGCTGCCCTGCCTGTAATCAAAGCTGACCCAAAAGGATTGAGCGATGCTAGACTTATGCTTGTAGACGCAACAAGGAGCGTCTTTCGAAACGCTCTCAGCCTGCTCGGCATAGAGGCTCCAGAAAAGATGTAAGAGTGATCACAGAATCATCGCTGCTGGAAACGAAGACCCTAAAGTGATTGAATTACATGAAGACTGTTGAATCCGGTGGTTACTCTGTTAATGTCTAAGAAGGAACTTATGGAAGAAGTCGCCATTGAGGTTATGGCTTGTAGAAAATGTGGGCTATCGAAGAAACGCAAGAACCCTGTTCCCGGGGAGGGCGACCTTGACGCTGACGTACTTTTTATTGGTGAGGCTCCTGGCTACTGGGAAGACATGAAAGGTAAGCCTTTCGTTGGCTCAGCTGGGGAGATCCTTGACGAAATGCTTTCAAAGATCGGGCTCTCCAGAAACAAAGTCTACATAGCCAATATTCTTAAGTGCAGGCCACCAGAGAACCGAGACCCTTCAGTAAGCGAGATTAAAGATTGCGTTCCATACCTTGATCAACAAATCAAGATCATAAAGCCTAAAATCATCGTGACACTCGGCAGACACTCCTCCTCTTACGTTCTCTCCAGATGTGGATTAGAAGGAGCAGGCATTGCAAAACTCCATGGAGGAAAATATGAGGTGGAGCTTCTAGGTTTTAAGGTACTTCTTATTCCAATGTACCATCCAGCAGCCGTACTTTACAACCCGAAGTATAGGAGTGCTCTGGAAAGAGATTTTCAACTCCTGAGGGGGGAGCTTGAAAGACAGGAATGCCTTTGATCAAAGGCTGCCAAGGTGACTTGTCATCAGAGAGACATCTCTTGTGTCTATTCCATGGTCGTAGATCATGTGGTAGTTCTGATCGTATCTGAAGCTAGATCGATCTTCTAGTTGCCATGATTTAAATCATGATTTTTAATGGATGTAAAATTTCTTGTTTGGATAGTTGCCTAAGGATGGAATAGTAGACTTAGTTTGTTCCTATTCTTCCCTTCTGGTCCACAATTCTCTTTTCAGCAGATCTCTGACGGCTGCGCGGATGGCTGCGCTTCGACTCGGATACATGGCCGCCCTGACAAGTTCATCGAGCCCCTCCAGATAAGCTTCAGGAAGCAGAACTGTTACAAGCTTCATCGTGATTCACCTAAATCTCCACATTATGTGGCTATTATGTAGCTGTAGCCTTAATAGAATTTACTGTGTTGATCTGTAATTTGCCGCATCTTTCTCGGCTGCATGCACACTGTACAAAACGTTTTTCAGATGTACATCGCTGAAATTCAGAAAAGGGGGTTTGCAGGAGATATCATCCGCCCAGGCATGGCTTCAAATCCAACGCTTCGTACCGTTGTACACAGATTGGAGAAGTCCTAGATGTGTCTAGAAAGAAGGGGAAAAAATGGAGCTGAAGTAAGCAAGGTTTAAGTTATCTGTCATGCCGTTTAGGAATCTACTTGGCGGAGAAGATAGATGGAGCAGCTGAGCCATGAGGGCGTCCTTGTTCCTCAGCGTTATGAGGGAAAGGGGCTCACAATCACGGTGCAGGGGCATAGGATTAAGCTGACATCTGAGCAGGAGGAAATGGCTCTCGCTTGGGCTAAGAAAGTCGGGACTCCATATGTTGAAGACCGCGTCTTCGCCAAAAACTTTCACCGCGACTTTTCCAAGAAACTAGGCATCCATGCGAAGCCCGGAGAAGTCGACTATTCGGAGGTCCTTTCCTCTGTCCAAGAGGAGCGAAGGTGGAAGGCGAACCTCTCCAGAAAGAAGAAGAAAGAACTGGCGTTCCAGAGGAAGGCTAAAAGCAATGCGAACAAAGAGTGCTACGGATACGCCTGGGTTGACGGTGAAACGGTGGAGGTGGCCAACTATGCTGTTGAGCCCAGCTGCATTTTTATGGGTCGCGGTAAGCACCCTTTAAGGGGGCGCTGGAAGGAAGGCCCTCAAGAGGAGGATGTCGAACTCAACCTTTCGCCAGATGCTCCGAGACCGCCAGGAAACTGGAAGGCTATACTATGGCAACGTGACGCCATGTGGATCGCACGTTGGCAAGATAAGCTGACTGGCAGGATGAAGTATGTATGGTTTTCCGACTCCAGCATCCTGAAACAAAGGAAGGATATCGAGAAGTTTGAGAAGGCGAGAAAACTTCGCCAGAACCTTAACCGTGTCCAAAGACATATCTGGGAAAGCCTCAACGCCCATGATATCAGGCGTAGAAAGATAGCCACGGTCTCCTTTCTCATCGACAGGCTGAAAATCAGGGTTGGTGATGAGAAGGACCCTGATGAGACAGACACGATAGGCGCATCCACTCTCAGACCAGAACATATACACTTCCATGGTGATGACGAGGTGACTTTCGACTTCCTCGGAAAGGACTCTATACATCATGTCGTTAGAGACCAACTCCCAATTGGTGTCATAAGGAACCTAGAGGAATTCGCAGCGAAGGCAGGCGTCCCCCTCTTCCAAGGGGTTAGCTCGAAACATGTGAGCGAGTTCCTGGATGAGGTCTTAGAAGGGTTGTCAGCAAAGGTATTCCGTACCAATTATGCTTCAGAAGCCGCTGAGGCGAGACTACGGAAATCTCTTGTTAGACATGAAGCCCCTGATTACCTAAAGAAGTATATCGCTACTATAGCGAATCTTGAAGCAGCCAAGGTCTGCAACCATAGACGCACTATCCCCAAGACCTGGAAGTCTTCTCTGGAAAGGAGAAAGACCAGACTGAAGACTCTGAGGTGCCGAGCGAAAGAAGCTCAAAGCAAGCTAAAGCAGAAGATTATGGAGGGGAAAGAAAAATACATCGAGAGATTGCAGAAGAAGCAGGAGAGACTGAATGAGATGAAGAAGAAGCTGGAGTCCTGTCAATTCCAGCTCAACGAAAGACAGAGGCCCCGTGGAAGAAGCGGCCCCTCCCTGAAGAGACGCATTAAGCTTCAACGAGGTCGAGTGACGCGTCAAAGACAAAGTCTCAAGAAACTTAAGGCTAATCACAGAGAGCAGATGAAAAAGCTAAGGCAAAGGTTAAAGAGTCGTAGAAATCGTGATAGAACGGCGATTGAAAGACTCAAGTTTAAGATAGAGGCCCAAAAGGAGACACGGGACTTCAACCTCACAACATCCTTGAAGAGCTACATTGACCCGCGTATCTATTATGAATGGGGGAAACGAGTTGGCTATGACTGGAAGCAGTATTATCCGAGGTCCCTCCAGAGTAAATTCATCTGGGTCGAGAATAGATCTCCATCAGCAGAAACACTACAAAACTAAGCAAGACGGGTTATCATCTCCCAAAATGTGTTAGGTGCGAACTATGAAATCGACGAATAAGCACTTGGGCAGGTCACGTCAATTACAAGCCAAAAAAGTGAAGAGAGAGCATTCATCTGAAGTAGATTACCATTCTGAACTAAGGGATTGGGTGCAACATGTCATACTGGAAGCAGAGAAGAACAAAGACTTCAAGAAGAAAGAAAAGTTCCTAAGGCTTCTAGAGGATCTTTGAAACTGGGTATGTAGTTCGAGATTTGAATTGGGGTGTAAGAGAGATCAGAAACAAAATCAGCCACATAGGCTACGTCAACAGAATAAGAGAGAACATTCTAGGCATAAGAAGAAAGAATCTCTTGCCACTGTACGAAGAACTGAAATCCGCCGACTGTGTGGTCTGCGCGGGGTCAGGCAGGTCATTGCACTCTTTGAACGCTGCAATGAGTCAAATCGCAATGAGCAAAATAGGCTGGAGAAACAAGATTGTATTGAGCCCGGATGACCCAGGCTTTCCTGGAAAGAATATGTATGATGCAGCAGCCCAGCTGGAAAGAAGATACAAGAAGACTTTGCTCCTAATCAACTCGGGAAGCGGCTTATCTGAAGATCCGTTAGCGATGGCACAAGATTTGGCAACATACATTGAAGACGGAAAAACGTCTAGGTTCTCCATGGGACTCGTAACCTCCAGTGTGAACTCACCGCTGGCTCAGATAGTCCGCAAATATGGCCATATAGTCAAGTTGAAAGGACGTGGAAGATTGAAGCCTTCTCTTGAGTACAGCGAGACCGGTATAATGGGCGATGTGTTCGAGCTGGGAAGTCTTCTCCTTCTGTGCATGATGACCGAAGCGATCTTCAGAAACCTACAAGTAGACGGCGTATTTCAGCTGTGCGAGGAAGAATTCGCAAAGCTGGGGCCAATGATCGACTCGAACATGGAGTCAGAAACCTATACACACCTCGTTGACGTGCTAGAAAGACGAACAAACGTTTTTCTCGGCGGAAAGGGCACAGCAAATGAGATCGTCAAAATGACTGGCGTAAGACTCTTCCATATCAAGAGTTTCTTAGGAGACAACGTCTTCATATCCCGGGGGGTAAACACTCCACGTCCTAGAGCTGGAGATCTTGAGATACTCTTATCATTCTCCGGAGGAACAAGACCGGTTGTTCTCTGGTGTGACGTCTTCAAAGAATTCAAAGGAATTGTACTTGCAATCACCGGCACTAGAAAGTCAACTCTAGCTGAAAAGTCAGACTTTCGCATAATCCTAGAAGAAACGGTGAAGCCAGGCCAACCCAGAAGGTTCTATATGCGAGCAGCATATGTTTTGAGCCCCTTGCCAGTTAAATTAGTTGAAAGATTAAGTGAAAGAGGATTGAAGCTGCCAGAGTTTGTGATAGACTGGTATCACTCTGTTATACAGTAGAACTTTCGAAGTCATCAAGCAAATATCTATGGCTTGTTCTTATCCACCCTTCACCAGAACACGCACCCTACAGAAAAAGGGAGACGTCTACGGGGGGATGTCTTCACTTCTTGTGATGATAGAATCTACTGCTGAGCGTAGAGGATACTATGAAATATCCGGGTTCTTACGCGTACGTTTGTGAAGTAAAAGTCGGATTATTTTATAAGGTCAGACAAGCAGATGTTTTGGTTGACAACGGTCGGTGTTCTAGATGTCAGAGCGGTGTGCGTACATTTTGTTGATCACTCCTAAGTGGTGGGATAGGCTCTGCGACCGATTGGAGGCGGGAAAGAAATTCCACGCCTTTGTTCGTAGAGGACTAGTCGGACCCAAGAAAACGAACCAGCTTCTTTTCTACTTGACGCATCCCCTCAAAGAGATTCGAGGGTCCGCCGAGTTCGTTGAGCGAATCACCGGAGAGGCTGACCATCTTTGGAGGGTTTACAGAGACGAAACCTCTCCGCGGTCCTATAAGGAATACAAGGACTTCTTGCAAGGAAATCCTAGGACAACCTTCATAAGATTCAAAAATCTCAAGACACTTTCACACCCGATCTCTGCCAAAGTCATTTTCCGAGTCGTAGGAATAGGCAGAATGCCTCGAGGCGGCAGATATATAAGCAGAGAGATAGCTCGAAAATTGATCTGAAGGAGCCCTCTGCTTTGCAGAAGTTTGACCCTCAGGAATTTGTCGACAAGCAAGTGATTGAAATCAGAAAAGTGGTTGGCAACGAGAGGGCTCTCATAGCCGTGTCTGGTGGTGTTGACAGCACGACATGCGCCGTGCTGACCCACCGCGCCCTTGGGGAAAATCTCCTTTTTGTGATGCTTGACGACGCTTTCATGCGAATTGGCGAACCAGAGAAGGTTAGAGCGATACTCTCTCAGCCTCCCCTAAGGCTGCCCATTAGGATACTCAGGGTCCAAGAGCGTTTCTTGAAGGCGCTGAAGGGACTGCGCGACGCCGAGGAGAAGCGGAGGGCGTTTCGAGAAACGTTCTATGAAATTCTGAGCGAGGTCGCTGAGAGAGAGGGTTGTCCATTTCTTGTGCAGGGGACCATTCAAACAGACATCGTTGAGACAGTTGGGGGAATAAAGACTCAGCACAACGTTCTTTCACAGACTGGAATAAGTCCCACTGAGTATTATGGATTCCAGGTTATTGAGCCTCTATCTACGCTTTTCAAGGAGCAAGTTAGAAGAGTGGCTAGATTCCTAGGGGTTCCTTCTGAGATATCTGAGCGCCAGCCCTTTCCAGGTCCTGGGCTTTCGGTTAGAGTTGTGGGCGAGGTCAAGACTGACAAGCTGGAATCGCTGAAGGAGGCTACAGCCATGGCGGAGGGATTTCTGGCTAAACATAAACCCAAGCAGTACTTCGTTGCCATCATCGACAACAACGAGGCTCTTGAGCATCCTAGGCTCTCGAATGTAATGAAGACTACCAAGAGGGTCCTCAAGATTCCGGCAGAACGTATATCTGTGAAGGTTTTCAGGGATAGGGCAACAGGCATAAAGGGCAGTAAGCGCCATTATGGAGAGATTGTCGCGATCAAGGCTCAGGCGGCAAACGGTTCCATTTATCAGCCGCCGATAGACAACCTTGTTGCCCTAGAAACCGAGGTTCTGAGAGAAAATACGTCTCTCACTCGGGTCTTGTATGCAGTCCAAGAGAAGCGGTCAAAGCAGCCGTATGTTATGGCCATTCGAGCAATTGAAACTCATGATTTCTTGACCGCGAAAGTATCGAATATCCCATGGGAGACCTTGAGAAAAACTGCCCAGAAAATCCTCCAGGCATGTTTCAATGTTTCCATTGTCTATTATGATGTGACTCCGAAGCCGCCTGCAACTATCGAGATGGAGTGAACATTTTCGGGAAAGGCATAAAGGCTTCTTTGCATTACTAGTGGAGAGTGGTTGTCATGATAAAGGTGAGAGTTCAAAGGATAGAATCTATTCGAGACCCAGATGGAAATCTTGGGAAGCGAATAGAGTTGATTGAGGATCGTAGAGTTCCGAGATTCGCGATTCAGCCATCGACAGAGGAGGCGAGAATGGTTCAGGGCGTTGTTCAGGCTTTGCAGCAGCAGCTTCCCATAATTCCGAAGAGAGCTGAGTTCAGCCTTCCGAAGATTATTCTTTTTCTGACGGAACAGGAGTATGAAGAGCTTGCTATCGACTTTGATGTGAATCAGATCTATGAGTTGGAGTTGTCGGATCAGACGGTTAAGTTCAGGAAGGCGCCCTAGCAGAGATGCTTTGACAAGTCACGATGAAGGCCTCTTTTTATGTCTTCGGAGGATGTTTAGTAAGTTTTATGTTTATGTGGGTTTTGAAAAAATATTATTTTCAATATTCTATCTTTATTGGGCGGCAAACAGGCTTGTATACGTTAAATTTTGCGTTGGATACTTTGCTTTTATAGGTCTGTGCGTTTTGATGTTGTGGTTCGTGGCTTGTTATGGTTGTTAGGGCTCATGTTCTTGTTAGTGGCAGGGTTCAGGGTGTCTTCTTCAGGTTTGAGACTAGGCGTTTGGCACGGCGCTTGGGTATAGCGGGTTGGGTTAGGAATCGTAGCGATGGGCGGGTGGAGGCTGTGTTTGAGGGTGAGAAGGAGGCTGTTGAGAGGATGGTGGAGTTCTGTAGGCACGGGCCTTCAGGAGCTAGGGTTACAAATGCCGAGGTTGGGTGGGAAGAGCCTACAGGCGAGTTTGAAGGATTTAACGTACGCTACAGCTATCAATTGAGAAGCGCGCATAGCTTTAAATCCTAGTTTTGTGCGAATCAAGAACTCGTTTTGAGATATAAACAAACGTAAAAGTCAGTCTTATACTTTTTAAATTTAGAAGCTATTTTACTAGGTGAAATGTTGGAAGCAATAAGGGATGTGAGACAAATGGAATTGCTTGTCTGTTTGGAGGTTGGCTCTGGCGGGACCGGAGCTTTTGTTCCAGATTGCCCTGGTTGCTGGGTTTTTGGAAGTACTCCTGCAAGCGCCTTGAACAAAGTCAGGGCTGCTGTAGTTGAGTGGATTGAGTGGTTGAGAGGGCATGGCGAACAGCCTAGTATTAAGGCTGACGAAATAGACATCATAGAAGGAGAGATTCTTCGCGTGACTTACAGCCCGGTAGAGGCTGGTAAGCCTGAACCATTGTTTTGGTCAGAGGTTCTCCCGATTAATTATGAAGACATAGAGAGGACGATACGGTTAATGGGATACTCTCGAAGTGATCTACTGAAACTTGTTTCCAACTTAGACGGAGATGTTTTGGATTGGCAACCGCCCAGAAAGCCTCGTACGATCAGAAACTGTTTGAGACACATAGGAATTGTAGAATGGTGGTACATCACACGTCTAGACATAGACTTGGCTGAGGAATTTCCAGAAGATGTTTTCGAACTACTTCATTCTACAAGGGAAGTTGCACTTGATAATTTGCAGAACCTACCAGAAGAAAAGTGGAGTGGAGTCTTCCAGCCAAGAAAACATGTAGACCCCGGAGCGACAGTCTGCAATCTCTGGACAGCTAGAAAAATGCTGAGACGATTTGTTGACCATGAAAGCTTACATACAAGATACATCGAGAAAGTCCTAAAAATGCTCAAAGACCCACGATAAAATGTGCATGCAACTGAATAGAGAAGAAATTCTTAATTGCCTTCGAGTTCTAGAATCCAACTTACTGGTGATACCATGTCAACTACGTTGTCTGACGCACAGCACTTCTGCTGGAAGACCTTCGTCAAGATGAATAGGAGACTCGACGAAAAGAGAGGAAGACCGTGGGACCCATTCGTAATGGTCACGGATATTCTTGAGGAAGCCGGGGAAGTGGCTTCTGTTGTCAAAGGCTTAGAGGGTTTTAAACCACCAGACAAGCCGAAAACAAGGGAGATGCTGGCCACCGAGCTTTCAGATCTTCTCTACATGATCTTCGTCTTGGCAGAGCACTACAAAATCAACCTTGAGGAGAAGCTGCTACAAACGGTAAACGACTACATACTTAGATTTCTAGGATGAAATCTCAAAGAGTCAACACTCTGAGCCTTAACAAGTGCTCCCCAACGCATGTGCATGCATTTTGGGTTTTCCTCAGGACGTATTTAACGTCTAGTAGGATGGAAAGGATAAAAAGCGTGAGATAGGCGAGGTGGGGGAGAATGAGTTCGAGAGGAACAGAGAGCGGAAAGCTTGCTAATGTGGGGAGCAGGACTGTGGCTACCGGCACGGACAGTAGGAGATTGGATGGGTGTTTTTGGAGGAGTTTCTGTATATCTTTCATCTTTAGCATAATTGTAAGGCTGGCGAGGAAGAACCCCCACTCTAAGACTACCGCGGCTAAACTGGTTGCTTCAAAAGCCAAGCCGTAAATGTGAGTGGTTAATGGCCAGAGAAGCTGGACGCCTCCTGTGACGTAGTCTCCGATCAGAGAGTGCTGTATGATGGCTACGAAGTAGGGTGCTGCCTTTTTTCCATAGACTCTAAAGAGAGGAAGGAAAAGTAGAGTGAGGATGATGAGGGAGTGGGTGGGTCCTCGGTGTTCCAGGCCGGGGATGAGCAAGTCGATGTCGGAGATGATGGACACTAGCAAAAGGAGAGGAAGGTTGACTTCTATATTCATTAGTTTCTCCGTAGTTTTTCCTGTTATGTAACCAATAGCTAGGTGTCCAACTGCGTACATTAGTTTACGCTCTTTCTTTGCAAGGTTTTCATTGAACGATATTTAAGAATGTTGTGCGAGTTTGGAAGTATGCAAAGACCGTCATTTAGCCAGATACCACGCCATAAAACATCCTACGGCTCCAACAGTCACATCTATCGTTCCATCGATATTGGTTAGGGTTATCGGGAAGCTGAAGAATGGCTCAGGCGTAGACCCGAAGAGAGGGAAGACGAATCGCTCACTTGCCTCCCACAACAAGCCTCCTATCAAGAGAAAACCCAACAATCTTATCAACAAGTTTACTCGCTGAGAATCCTTCTGTCCAAGCTTTCTGGTCAGCAACTCATCCAGAGCCAGCGAGCTTGCGGTATTGTTCGCGAATTCGGACAAAACGAAACCAAACAGAAAATGCTCAAGCGTATCAAGCTCTGGTATAATCCGGTTCAAGAATAGGAAATCCAGAAAAACCACAGCCAACAGCAAAAACCCTACGGAAACGAGTCTCGTATCAAGCAAATTCGCTTTGATTATCTTCCATATCTTCTCGCTCATGCCTTACCAAGAAAACAAGAGGCGCATTCTTTATGAAAACTTTTGTGTATGTACTAGCGTTGCAGTTTCTACATTATTTCTTGATAGATACGATGTTGCGAGACAGCGTTTCTATCGCCGTCTCAACGTTTCCTGTGCTGTATGGCGAGGGAAGATTGCGTTTTACTCTTCAGAATCTGAAGTTCCTTTCTGAGATTCATTACCTCAAAGAAGAGGAAAATGTTTCCATATTTCATGAATTGTTCCGTCTTCTGGGCGGCGGTCTCTCTACTGATCTCGTCACCAACTCTATCAACCATCTCTTTCAGAATCTCTTCTCTTTCATTCAACCTGTTCACAAAGGAGAATTTACTATGTCACCACGCATTAAATCATTATGAAAATACGGTATAAATTGAGAATCAGTAAAACCCAAGTAACATACTGGTGTGATAGGTAGACTTATCTTAATAGCAGACACAAGCTCAAGAGCGCTACAACTCGGAGAGCTATGGAATGCCCACAATCCTTCTGATTAACGACGACGGCATACAGTCCGTTGGCCTACTTGCCCTAAAGAAAAGAATGGAAAAACTTGGAAGCGTAGTAGTTGTCGCTCCAGAAGATGAACGGAGCGGCGTCGGGAAAGCCCTTACTACCGAGCAGATAGAATTGATCGAAACAAGTCTAGCAGATGGCTCTAAAGCCTATGCAACCACAGGCACGCCAGCAGACGCCTTCCTTCTAGCAACAAACAAAATAATGAGACATCCACCAGAACTCCTCATGGCTGGCATAAATCTGGGTCCAAACCTTGGAATAGATGACCTACTTAACTCAGGAACACTTGGTGCTGCCCTTGAAGCAGCTATCCATAAAGTTCCAGCAATAGCGGTCTCGTACTGCATACAGAAGATCACCGATCGGCAGGTGGAGAAGAAGAAAATCATAATGGGAGCGCTAGAACTATCCGCAACTCTTGCGGAGAAAGCCGCAGAATACGTGCTTGGTTATGGGATGCCTCG
>Ga0224506_10002982_pt1 | contig 11346 bp, 8 predicted proteins | sample SF_Jan12_sed_USG_2_FD_169108 | JGI IMG/M metagenome (GOLD analysis project Ga0224506, IMG submission 169108) | Sediment microbial communities from San Francisco Bay, California, United States - SF_Jan12_sed_USGS_8_1 | ecosystem: Environmental > Aquatic > Marine > Sediment | place: USA...
TTCCATCGCTATTTCGATATCTTCCCTGCGTCTCACCACACCCTGTCTTTCCAGGGCCATAGACATTAGCTTCGCAATACTTGATTTATTATCACTCGAGGTCAGTTCTCGCGCTTTTTGAAAATCTGCTTCGACGAGTAGCGGTTGTAATTTATTCCACATTTTGCGATTAATCTCGCGCTCGTATGTCAGCTTGATGTAGCGCTCGATTGATATCGCCAGTCCCAACGCAAAAACGATGAGAATAGGATACATAAACGTCCCACCGGTCTGGAAGAAAGTAATCACTGTATCCAGATAGCTCATAGGATCGAAACCGCCCACCGCATCAGGATTGATCACTGCATCGGCAGCCGCATTGCTATCAACGACCGGTTCTACCGCGTTGCCAGCATCTGTGCCGATGGTGGTAGATTCCGTACCCGTCGAGGTGCTCAGGTCACCCGTTGTGGTATTGTCTTCGCTCATTATGAAACCCTCAATATGTCGATATCTATCTTTGTTAAGTTTTAATTATGACTTAACTCGTAAAAATTAAGCTCTCTTAGAAACACTTCTTCATGCAAAGGTTTCATACTGTCATCAAACAGGCCTGACTGTAGACTACTGGCTACGCCAACCTCAGAATTTTGCCACGGTATAATATAGAGTGATTTAGGTGCTTCCTGATTACCTATAATCGAGATGCCCGATAATTCTTTGACTTCCGAATCTACTTTATTTTCCTGAGCCAGAACTGGAGACTTTAAAGTCATTCCGGCAATCACCAGACTGAATAAAATTCTAATAATCACAATTATAGTACCTCCGCCATTATTTTACTCTTCTCTTTACATCTGCTACCCAGACGAAAACATTCTTGTCATCGGGGTTAATTTCCAGATAACGCTCAAACTGTTCAAGAGCACATTCAAAATCATGCATATACAAATCACATAACACACCTAGATTGATCATAGCCGCAGTAAACTCGGGGTGATTCTCTCGTACCAGCTCATAGGCTGCTCTGGCTTCGTCGAATTTACCCTCTTTACGATACATCAAACCCAGCTCATTATTCGCGACGGGGTGCACAGGGTCCATCCGCAGAGCCATAACCAGATTTTTTTCGGCCTCTTCAACCTCACCAGTTTTTCGATACGCTATCGCAATATTAATATACGGTGCAATCAAGCGTTTTTCACGGTCAATAACTGATTTCAGCTTTTCTATCGCCGACGCATAGTCACTATTTTCCATCCTCTCCACCGCATCGATGAAGTCTTCCTCTATCGCCGCATCCAGTTGAATATAGGTCAAATTTTCAGATGACGGGGAAGGCTTTACGACTGCTTCTTTTTCAACACGCGGAGACTGACTTCCAGCGCAGGAAATTAAAATCAGGCAACTTAATACTAATACCCAAATACGACATGTTTTTATCATGGCCTTATTGCCCCGCAGTTTCCGATAAGGACTGGTTTTCTGTCGAGTCCTCGGTTTCACTAACCGCTTCATTGATGATTTCCGGCGGCTGTATCAAAGTAATAACAGCGCTATCCTGCTCGGTTTTTGCATAACGCGCAGGCAGTAACACCGACAGCTTTGCAATACTCTTATCTATCCACTGGTTATAGACGCCAATATCCAGTAATTCCATATTTTTTTCATGGACGTCAATCGCCTTTACCTCAAAAGGATACGCCTGCTCTTCTATAACCAGCTCATATTGTTCCAGCTCTTCGTCATTCAGATTTGTCGGTCTTTCCGATTCAACCAGTGACACACTAAAATTAAAGTATATTTCGGCGAGGTAAAAAGTCGCCGCCGCGGTAACATCACCAACCTGATAATCGACCAATTTCGCAAATGTATCGATCGCAAGGCTCATGCGTTCCTTCTTCCTGGCCAAATTTTGTTTGAAAGGTTCCACCAGGGCCACGTCCGTAAACGCATCCCATTTGGGTACTGCTAACACTAAAGCGGCATGAGCAGCTAGATACTGGGTTCTGTCCGTACGTCCAGCGCCACCGGTAGCGTCGATTTCGACAATTTTTTCAAGCTGAGCCAGATATTCACTCCGATTATTCTGCTGCTGATATATATCGGCCATTTTCTGATGAATTTCTAGCGCCTCCTCGATAGGATCCGGGAAATAGGTAACCAGTTTTTGATAGCTCAATAGCACTTTATCTTTCGCATCGGCCATTTCATACAGTTCGGCAGCCTGGTATAGCGCCTCACGGCGTAAGGCGTCGTTGTCCGGATTTTCTCTTTCTATCCGTTCAAATTCCGCTGCCGATAACAAATAACGACCATCCTCTTTATAAACAATAGCCAGTTTCTTGGTAATATCAGGCAGCAGCTCATGCTGTGGAAAACGCTTTCTGAAACCTTCGAGCAGGCTGGCAACATTCTTCCACTGTTTCAGCATTAACAATGAGGCGGCAGCATCGTATTCGGCCGTCGGACGAATTTTCGAATTGGGTACCACTTTGGCTACCCGCAGGAAATGATCTGCGGCTAACTGATGGTCTTCCAGCTTAAGCGCCTGCTCACCCTGCTTATAAATTGAAGCAGCTAAATTCTCGTTAAGCGAAACGTAACTTTCATCATTTATATCAGTCAGAACTATGGTTTCGCTATAAGCGACTTCGGCCTCTTCATAATTAGCGAGATTAAATGAAGAATGTGCCACTGCCATCCAGGCAGACCGCAACAGCTTCCTGTCGGTATTGGGATAGGCTTCTATCGCGCGTCTACCATAGACTATGGTTCGCTCGAAATCCTCAAGCCCGTATAGATCTTCGACAGCAGCCACCAGTACCACTGGAGCATTCTTATGCTGAGGAAAAGTCTCGAAGAAACGAATCGAGCTACGAACTATTTCACGCTTAATATGATTCCGTTGAGCCTGTTCAGCTAATTTATAATGTTCGCGGTAGGCATAAATTGCTGCGTAACCAGCGTTAGAAGATTCGCTATGCGGCGGATAGTCGTAGGCGGTGCGCTCATATTCAATTGCCGCGTCTAAAAAGTCCTTATTCTCAAGCAATAAACCAGCCAATTGATTATTTAGGCGAGGCGCTTCTTCCTCTTCATAAAAAGCGACCAGGAATTCACGATACCAGTAAATCGCCTCCTGATAATTGTTTACTTTTTCCTTCTCAAGCTTTTTGTTTTGATACAGTGCGTGATAATGGTTCGCCAGATCGGTCAGATTACTTTTCATGAAGGCAAGTACGACCGGATGCTCATTAATATCGAAATAAGTCCAGAAATTTGAATCAGGGCTATAGGTTTTAGCAAAGCCTTTTTTAGTATCTATAACCAGTTTGGGGAAACCACCTTTGGCATAGATTTCTATAATGCGAATACTGAAATAAGGTGATTCACTCGATAATGGATTAAGGTCAACAAAGGTTTTGTAGGCATCTGCTGCATCAGCAAAACGCCGCTTGGTAAAATAATATTCCCCCAGGTGGCTATAAATTCCGGCCTCGTAGGGTCGATGACCGTATCGATCAAAAAACTCGACAACCGACTTAGGGCCCTCAAGATAGGAGAAGCTTAAACTGATAACCCGATAGGTATCATTAATACGTTTCCTATCAATATTGTTATCCATATTTTCCAGCTCAAATCCATTATCAATTTTATAATCCAGCATCCTGATAAAAGCGTGTAGGGCTTCGTCATATAGCTCTTGCTTAAAGAATGACCAGCCCAATTTGTAGAGCGACAACTCAAAGAACTCGGAATCTTCACCTCGCGCCACCACCGCCTGGTAAGTCTCTTCGGCATCAAGAAATTTTTTACGCGAAAAATAATATTCGGCCAGTCGAAATTGCGATTCATCGACATGGCGCGATTCCGGGTATTTCTCCATCAACAGCCTGATTGTATCCATCGCGATATCAACCTGGCCCGTGTCTTCATAGGCGCGTGATAACTGGTATATAACCTGATCATTACGCTCGAATAGGGGATATTTCTCTAACAGGTTTTTATATATTTCGATAGCTTCCATTGCACCGACGGTTTGTAAGTCCTGCCCTGCCTCAGCAGTCTCACCTTCAGGCAACTCCAACTGCTGACTAGACTCGCTGATTTCGACTTTCTCTCCCGCCCTTTCATCAAAAGCCGTATCACTTTCGTCTACTGCCGCAATAGGGCTGGCCTGATCAGTGACGCTTTGTTGCTTCAAGGTACTGCCATCAACGAGCACGGGCACAGTTTTCGGCGTCTCTATCTCAGTGGCGGATTGCACCGCGCCGCTCTTTGTATCAGTCACGTTTGTTTGAGTGCTTGCAGTTGTCAGCGCCTCCGACTCGATGATTTGGGCATCTTCGTTGAATTGCTCTTTCTGAATTTTTAGATCAGCCAGGCGACGCAAGGCTTCCGGTGTCATTGCCGTATCCGGGGTATTTTCCAAAAAGTCCTGATAGCTCGCCAGCGCTTTTTCGAGACTATCGGTGACCTTTTCGTCTATCACCTCGAACTCGACATCTTCCAGGCTGGCGAGGGTCGTACTGTCGATGCCTGCGGCACAGGAAGCCAGCAGCCACACCAGCGCCAGGGCTAATCCCGCTTTACCAAAATTGATGCATTTGTAATTTTTCACAGACATCAATTGCTGGGTATATTATTCAAAATTGAAGAGTCTTTATCTAAGCTATCTCCCGCTGATGGCGCCTTCTCCTCGGTCTTCCGGGCTTCTTTTTCAAGCTCAAGTTGCTTTAGCCTTTCTTCTCGAAGCTGATTCTGTTCCTCGATTAACTTGTCCTGATCCGCCCCGGAAACCCGGTCATAGTTCTCTGCCAGCGCAAATCGCGCTTTAATCTGATAATCTTCGAGGCGCTTGCGACGACGATCCAGCTCATTCTCTGCCATAGTTTCGAGGAACCTGCCCTGTTTAGCCATCACACCTTTCAACTTTCGTTGCGCGGCCAACAACCCGGTGCGGAGCCGCCTAATCACCGGCTGATATCCTTCGTAACTTTGCGTGGCAGCCTGGCGGGTACGAATAAAAGAGCTATATTGTTTTTTGAAAGCCTTCGTAGTCTCATCCAACGACAGCAAGTGATTATAAGCATCGGTCAGGCGCTGGTCATATTCGCTCTGTAAGCGCCACGACAACACACCGCGCAGACGTTTGACGCGATAAACCTGATCATCAGTCACTTTTGCAGGGTACTCGGCGATGTAATGCTCGAATGCCGTTATCCGGTCCAGCGCCAGGCGTTCGTCAGCAGTCGCCAGAAAATCTGGTCGCGGTGCGATTAATATATTCTTAATTTTACCCGCCAGGCTGTTACGTTGTTCCAGACGCAGTTTTGCCCTGGCATCGATCTTCTCGAAACGATCCCCGACTATGGGTAGCAAAGGCTCCTGGTAGGCTCGACGAATATCGATAATTTCCTCGAAAACCTTAAGATCAGCCAACCAGGTTTCGATCCGTATTTTCAAATCCGCCAAATCTCGATAATTGTTATACGATGTCTGAAAATCACTCGATGCCAACAGATCAAGCATATAACGGGTTTCCGGTGCATCGGGTAATTCGCGCAAATTGACTACCCAGTTTTCATCCTGCCCGGTTTCCTCATCGACTAATGCTTCAAGAAATTTTCCGCCACGAATCGCCTTTATCGAGTCATCGAGTCGGGATATTTCATAGACATACATATCCATTGCCTCGGCATACATATTGGCTGATTTCCCGTACGCCTGTAATTTTCCATAGGCATAAGGAACCGCCATTAGCGCTTCCTGCACCGAATGATTGGTTTTTTCTCTTTTATGCAGAATAGTCCAGGGTACCAGGGCTCGATCATAGCGATCCAGAGCGGCTTCAGCCCAGCCCGCGCCCAGCAGTGCCTGGTTTGAGTAGGGACCATCAAGCCGAATTCTCTGAAAATAGAGTCGAGCCTGTTCCGCATTGGCGGAATCGAGCAAACGATATGCGATTTTTAAATTGACTTTATCCTTAAGTGCCAACAGAGCTTTATCCCGGGTCTCCAGCCTGCCCAGCTCATCGAGTACTTCTAATCCCGGTAGTTCCTGCTGAGCCTGAATCAGCGCAATACCCAGGTTATACAATACATAGCCTTTTATCGATGCTTCATTACGCAGGGAATCGAGAATATCGACGGCATTGCTAAATTGCCCGGTGCTAATATAGGCCAGAGCACGCAGATAAAGAACATCCACCTTGAAGTTTTCAGGCTCTACACCCCGGAGGTCTTCGACTGACTTATCCGGGTACTTCGTCATATCGACTTCATCGTGTATCAGATCGAGAGCATATAGCGCTCTTTCCGCATCGTTTTTACGAAAATACATTCGCGCAAGGTCCAGCGCAGCCAGATTGCGAGTTGCCAGGTCAATACCTCTACCGAGCACCGCCTGTATGGCTTTTCCCGCGCGCTTATCCATACGATATTGCAATTCTATATCGCCAACCGAAAACTCGGCCTGCCCCAAATTCAGGGATAACGGATCTAGATTGGATTCATCGACCCTGTAATACTGTATTAGTTCGCTATCGAGCCGCTCCAGTGCCTCAAAATACTTATCCTGATAGGCGTAAAAAAGTACCTCGCCGAAATACAGATCACGTAGCTCGACACCTTTTAGCCCACTTGCCGCATAGCTTGACAGGCTGCATAAAAAAGCTGCGATAAATATTCCACTGCGTAACAACATTATTTACCAGTCTTGGAAGCTAATCGTCTGATCAGCCGAGTCGCCGCCAGTAATTTTGATTTCGACAAATTTCGGCCCAACCGCTTTGTTAACGGTAAAATCGGCCTCGCCTTTGAATTGCTCGCCCGACGCGTCACGACCCAAGAAACTGGCGATCAACGAATGATCCCCTGTGTTGATATTACCGGTGTAAATACGCTGAACACCACCTAACCTTAATGCCTCTAGCTCCTTGAAAGTATATAAATGCTTGGCGACCACCTTGTCGTTAAGCTTAATCTGCATGGCATCAAGCACAAATTTCTTACCACTATAGAGAGAAACAAACAACGAAACCTGGGTATTGGAGGGAAATAACAGTTTCTCTTCAAGCAGGCTTAGTTCGGTTGTCAGCTCGAGTACATCTTGCTTGATATCCTGAACCTGCTCATCTAGTCCCTTTATCTGCTCTTGTGTCACTTCAGCCGCCTTCGCAAGGAAGGGTACAGCGCTTAAGGCAACTAGCGTGATTACGAGTAATATTTTATTGATATATTTTATTTTCATAACTTTGGGCCTGGAGATCCTATATCGCTAGTGCGCAATTCCTAATAACGTCATATATTGTAGCCTGAGAATTCAGCTTAATAAGCTAAATAATTCCTAATTGCCCTATGTGATATTTCTCGTGGTAGAGCTGTATGACCACGAAAAACCAGAGGGAACTCACCCTATTGTTTAACAAACTGATGATATTTGTTGTAAATTTTTTTATAGTCGTCCAGATTTTCGTCGAGCATTTCGAGGTATTGAGACGAGAAAAAAGACCTGGCTTTTTCGAGATCTTTTTCGTAAGCGGATAAGGATTCGGCGTGCTGAGATACAACAAACGCATTAAACCGCGATGCAGCAAATAACAATGCCATACCGACATTTTCCGGACTATCCGTTTCAGCCAGAGTATTTGCCTGATCTATAAAACTATCGATCATCTGTCGATAGCGAACATCAACTTCATCATCGCCAATCTCATGGTCACTCATATATTTTACACCAGCTTATTTTTTGTGGATTGTCTACCAACAGATGAACCGAATGCATTTCAGTCATGCCGACTATATCCATATCGTATGCGTCCATTCCATCTTCGATAACGAGTCGGCAATTGAAACAGGAACTAACGATAGTTTCAATATCCAGTTCTTCAAGCTGAGACTCTTCGATTAAATGCTTTCAGCTTAAGCGGACCTGTTCGCTCATTACCTCTGCCGCCATCATCGCTGCAATTTCGGTATCCGCATAAACATTACCCATGATTCTCGGGATTCTAAATTGTTCTGCAAACAGGAAAAAATGGCCTTAGCCTGAATTCAGCTATAAAAAAGCCTGAAATAATTCAGGCTTTTTTTGGCTGGGAACTGTCCCGAGTCAAACCTGGTCAGGCGGTATCGGTTGACTCTTTCTGAGAGCTTCCAACTGCCGATGAAGCTGACTCTCCATTAATGGCAGAGTCTTTCACCTTCTCATACCAGAGGTCATGATGCTCCTTAGCCCAGTTACTATCGCAATAACCGGTTTGCATGATTTCAAAGGTCGATTCAACCCCGATCGTACCCATATATATATGACCGAAAGAGGCGACGATCATGATAGTGGCAGCGACTGTATGTATAAAATGGTAATACTCCATGGTTTCTCTGGTTTGTCCAAATATCGGGAAATCGAGAACCAGGCCACTGACCACAATGGCCGCACCCACTATAGCTGCAATCCAGAACCATCCCTTTTCACCCAGATTAAATCGGTCAGAACTGGCATGCCCTCCAATCAAGCCTCCACCTTTCATCAACCATTGTAAATCGATTTTTGGTGATAACAGGTTATCGCGGACATAAAGGACAAACAGGAATATAAGTGATATCGCAAAGGCTGGTCCCAGATAATCATGTAACACTTTTGCAGTTACGGCGATATAGCTAAAACCTTCGGAGCCGAATACAGGGATCAAAAATTTCCGCCCTAACAACAATATTAATCCCGTCAGCCCCAACACTACAAACAGAATTGCAGTACACCAGTGCGCAACTCGTTGATTCAGCGTAAAACGCAGAATTTTACGACCCGAAAGACCTTCGGGCAGATTCATTCGGCCGCGCAGTAACCGGAACACAAATACACCAAATAAGCCAAGAAACAGTGCGCCGCCAGCTCTTGGTATTAACTCATTCATTCGGTAATTGCGCCAACTTTCACCAGAGGTGCGAATTAAAATATTGGCATCAACGGACTTCATTTGCGTGTTGGTTTCGGCGAACTGACGTTGCCGGACATTACGCCAGAGTTCGCTGCCGGGGTCCTTTATTATGACACCTTCGGGTCCCCCGTTTTCAGCGCCAAATGTTGGTTGGGAAATGACAGCAAATGCCAGAAGCACCAGTATCGATAAATTTTTCAAAACATGTTTCACAGGCCTGACCAAACTCTGTTTAAGCATTCGACAACCTCTCTATTATTCTCAGGACAGATATCAGGCCGAGCACTGAAATCTTTAGATATCAGCCCCGACCGTTTATCTTACGGCTAATAGCCCGTTAGCTATTCAGCTTAGCCTTATCATAGTTGACACCCCAGTCCAGTACGCTGGCTCCACGGTTGATAATGCGCTTCCGATAGATATCGGAAACCATGTCAGCATCACCAGCCAGTAAGGCCTTAGTCGAACACATTTCGGCACAAAGTGGTAACTTGCCTTCTGAAAGACGGTTACGACCGTATTTCTTATACTCATCAGAACTGTGGTCATCTTCTGGACCACCCGCGCAGAAAGTACACTTATCCATTTTCCCACGTGACGAGAATGCCGCGTTTTCGGGAAACTGTGGAGCGCCAAAGGGGCAGGCATAAAAACAATAGCCGCAACCGATACAGATATCCTTGTCGTGTAATACCACACCATCATCGGTCGTATAAAAACAATCGACTGGACAAACCGCAGCACAAGGTGCATCACCACAGTGCATACAGGCCACTGAGAGCGAACGCTCGCCATGTTCCCCATCTTTAATCGTCACAACACGGCGACGGTTAACGCCCCAGGGGATTTCGTGCTCATTCTTACAGGCGGTTACACAGGCATTACATTCAATACAGCGTTCCGCATCACAATAAAATTTCATCGTAGCCATTTTATATATCCTCGCTGATTAAGCTTTGGTAATGCGGCACAAGCTGCATTTCGATTCTTGCATTTGTGTCACTGAGTCGTAACCGTAGGTCATCGCGGTGTTCGCCGCTTCGCCTAACACATAAGGCGCAGCACCTTCCGGATATTTCGACCTCAGATCCTTACCCTGGAAATGCCCTGCGAAGTGGAAAGGCATAAATGCCACGCCTGATCCGACTCTTCGAGTAACCATCGCTTTAACCTTAACCTTTGCGGATTCGGCACCTTCGACCCAGACATCGTCTCCGTCTTTAATACCTGCATTATTCGCATCCCGCGGGTGAATCTCGACAAACATATCCTGTTGTAACTCAGCTAACCAGGCATTGGAACGAGTTTCATCACCACCACCCTCATATTCGACCAGTCGGCCCGAGGTTAGAATGATGGGATAGTCTTTACTGTGATCCGTTGCTTGAATCGACTTGTATCGAGTTGGCAGTCTCCAGAAAGATTTTCTATCTTCGTAGGTCGGATATTTTTCAACCAGGTCACGCCTTGAGGTGTAAAGCGGCTCTCGATGAATGGGGACCGGGTCTGGGAAGGTCCACACCATCGCTCGCGCCTTGGCGTTACCAAACGGCGAACAACCGTGTTTAATTGCAACACGTTGGATGCCACCTGAGAGGTCGGTCTTCCAGTTCTTGCCTTCAGCAGCTTCTTTTTCTGTGTCGGTTAAATCGTCCCACCAGCCCAGCTTTTTCAGCATTTTATCGCTGAATTCTGGATAGCCGTCTTTGATCTCGGAATCCTTACCGTAAGAGCCTTCGGCAAGCAGGTTAGTGCCGTTACGTTCGACACCAAATCGCGCGCGGAAAGTAAGACCACCATCTGCCACAGATTTTGATGTGTCGTACAGATTTGGCGTACCCGGATGATTCATCTCCGGTGTTCCCCAGGATGGCCATGGTAGCCCGTAGAAGTCGCCATCGGCAGGTCCACCTTCGGCCTTGAGGGTATCGTAGTCGAAGGTACCCCAGTTCTCCTGATGTTTTTTCAAACGCTCAGGGCTTTGACCGGTATAACCGATAGTCCACATGCCGCGATTGATTTCGCGCAATACATCTTCTACCAGCGGTTCCTCACCATTGACCTGAATATTCTTGAATAGTTGATCAGAAATACCCAGCTTTTTAGCCAATTTGTACATGATGATGTGATCGGGTAAGGACTCGAACAGTGGCTCCATGACTTTTGATCGCCATTGGAAAGAACGATTCGAAGCCGTAACCGATCCGTAAGTTTCCATTTGCGTCGCCGCGGGCAATAGATAAACGCCGTCTTTACGATCAGACATGACAGCCGACACGGTAGGATAGGGGTCGACAACAACCATTAGTTCGAGCTCCTCCATAGCCTTTTTCTGTTCAACGCCGCGGGTTTGGCTATTAGGGGCGTGCCCCCAGAGGAACATCGCTTTAACATTATCCTTTTGCGCTATGTTAGCCTTATCTTCG
>Ga0224506_10002983_pt1 | contig 11343 bp, 10 predicted proteins | sample SF_Jan12_sed_USG_2_FD_169108 | JGI IMG/M metagenome (GOLD analysis project Ga0224506, IMG submission 169108) | Sediment microbial communities from San Francisco Bay, California, United States - SF_Jan12_sed_USGS_8_1 | ecosystem: Environmental > Aquatic > Marine > Sediment | place: USA...
ATCGGGCCTGACACCAATGAACGAATAGCGCCCACGTTGCGCGCCACCTTCAACTGATTCCATCAAAAAGCTAAGCGGCTCAGATTTTGAAAGTTTTAAAAAAGCCGTTACCGGGGTATCCAGATCGGCAATCATTGTTGCCCAAACCACTTGTGATTTGCCTTGGGCGTAAACTTTTTCAAATTCACCTATGCCTGGATTTATGTCCATTGGGGTATAATGCTTTCGGCCTTTAATTTAAGGGTTATAAAAAATATCTTCAAAAGGCCTGATCAATAATATTTTGGTTAACATTAACGCTGTGGCGTTGGCGCAATGATGTTGCTAGCTGGTCCAATATATCACCGCGTAAATCATCAAAAACCTGCGCTGTGGTTTGTTCAAGTGCGGCCTTGTCGTTTTCTTTGGCTTTTAGAACTTGTTTTAATACCGCAACTACATTGGAGCTTGTTCCAACAGCCATGTCGGCTTTGCCCATATCCATTTCAAAGGCGAGACGAACCATTTCAGCAGGAATTGCAAGGGCCAATCCTTTGCCGTTACGGTCAAACGGCTTGGTTGTTTCTATTTGAAAGCCAAGATCCTTTGCCGCAACTTCAATGCTTGCCCCGTCTTTTATTTTGGCAATTATTTCTTCTGCTATTTTTTTAGCGCGCTTGGAGCTAGCATCAACATTCCACCGTAGGGCAACATCTTCTTTTACACTGTCAAAACTTTTTAAAGATGGCGGGGTTATTGCTTGAAGCCTTGCAATAAAGAACCCTTTTCCGTCCTTGTTTTCTGATGTTGGGGTGTCACCCATACCTTCGAGTGCGAATACGGCAGCAACAATTTCATCAGCAAAAGGAATTGATAGTTTTTCCCCACCAACGCCAGCGCCATCAATGCTGCTTTCGCCATCTATGGTTTTAAGGCCAAGGCTCCCAGCCGTTTCTTCCATTGTTGCACCACTGGCAAGACTATCTTCCAGTTTATTAGACATTTCAAAAATTGCATCAAGGGCACGTTCAGATTTTATTTCTGTAGCCAATTTTTCTTTTACATCAGCAAAGCTTTGTTTTTTTGATGGTTCAATATTTTCAACATACACAACGTGCCAACCAAGAACTGTTTTTACAGGCTTTGTTGTTTCCCCCGTCAAAGCAGTGAAGACCACATCTTGTATTTCGGGCAATAACTGATCTTTTGTAAAAAACCCGATATCAGTCATATCGGCCTTAGCCCCAACCTTGCTGGCAGCATCGGTGATGGACACTCCTTTGGCGATTAAGTCGCTGGCAGTTTTAGCTTTCGCTTCATCAGAAACTAAAATCTGTTTTAACTTTCTGCGTTCAGGGGAAATAAATTCGTCTTCGCGTTCATCAAAGGCTGCCTTAATTTCCGCTTCACTTACATCTAAACCTTTGGCCACGTCATCTGTATTAAGTATAATTGCAGAAAATTTACGAAATTCCGGGGCCATAAAATATTGGGAATTTTCCTGATGGAATTTTCTCAGATCATCATCGCTGGGCGGTGAAAGGCTGGTGATGGACGCATGGTTTATTCTAACCATATCTAGAACGCGGGTTTCACCGTTGTAATCTTGTATCATTTTTACCAGAGCTGGCGGAACCTCGACACCATCTCTGATTGGCGAAAGATACTGCAACCGTGCCATGCTGTGGCGAACCCGGGCAACATAGGATTCTTCGGTGAATCCGGCACTGCGCAACAATTGAATGAAACGGTTGCGGTCAAACTTGCCAGCTTCATCAAAAAATTCCGGTGAACGTTTTATTTCCTCTAGCACCACCGCATCGGAAACCCCAAGGCCAAGATCCTTAGCCCCCAAATCATATAGTGCTGTGTTTGTTAAGCGTCGTACTAGCGCATCACCAATGCCAAGAATTTTTGCTTGTTCTGCTGTGAAGGTTTGCCCCAACACAGGCTTCAGTCGTTCAACCTCGCGGTTTAGTTCGTTACGAAATTGTTCGGATGAAATCTCAACATCGCCAACTGCAATTGCAGGGGCACGACCAGCGCGCGAAGAAAACACATCACCTATGCCCCAAGCGGCAAAGCTAAGAATCAACAGTCCAAGCAATGCCTTTACAATAATACCGGAGGCGGATTTTCTTAAAAATTCAAGCATGGACGGATAAAGCCTTCGAAATGGCGCATTGGCCGATTGGCGTTTGCGCGGTGGTTTGAAAAATTTAAGGCAATAAAATGCCCAATACGAATTGTGGCGCATAATAGAAGCGCAAATCAGCACCCGCAAGCCCCGACAGGGATGTGGGTGCATTGTTTTTCCATGAGTTTTTGGTGAATTTTTAAACTAGCTTTGCCGTGCTTCTAAGCCATTCCCACCCATTAGAGTATATGACCGGGTGGTAGCTATGTGGTAGAAGGGCAAAAATGAAATAAACCAATGATTTTTTAAGGGGAATTAAGCCAAATGACAGCCACACGCCGCACACTTATAGCCGGAAACTGGAAAATGAACGGCAAGTCAGCAGATGGGGTGGCGCTGGCAACGGCCGTCGCAGAAAAAATGAAATCAGGCGGTAGTGTGCCATTTGATATGTTGGTTAGCCCACCATTTACCCTTATTTCCAAGGTTTATGACGCAATCAAAGGTTCTGGCGTATTGCTGGGCGGACAAGATTGCCACACGGGCGTTTCAGGGGCTAACACTGGTGATATTTCGGCTGAAATGCTCAAAGATTTGGGCTGTGACGCGGTTATTGTTGGCCATTCTGAAAGACGCACCGACCACAATGAAAGCAGCGAATTGGTGGCGGCCAAGGCATCTGCCGCTCATGGTGCTGGACTAATTGCCATTATATGTATCGGCGAAACCGAAGCAGAGCGTGATGCGGGCAAGACATTGGATGTTAATGGCGCCCAGGTTGCGGGCTCGGTTCCTGCTGGATCAACCGCCAAAAACACAGTTATTGCCTATGAGCCAGTTTGGGCTATTGGCACTGGGCGCACCCCAACCAATGACGAAGTCCAAGAGGTGCATGCATTTATCCGGGCAGAATTAGCCAAAAAAGTAGGCGCAGATGAGGCTGGAGCCATGCGTATCCTTTATGGTGGCTCAATGAAACCCGGCAATGCCAAGGATCTAATTGCCCTAAAAGACGTTGATGGGGGCCTTATTGGCGGTGCCAGCCTGAATGCGGATGATTTCTGGGCAATTGGGGAAGCATCCAAATAACCGCCTAATAAAGTAAAAAGCCAAATAATCCTTAAAAAAACTGGCCAAGAGAGCATTTTGCGGTTAAATACGGCCCCAAGAAACAATCTCCAATAGGATACAAGCCCATGATTACCGTTATTTTGGTTATTCACCTGATGTTGGCAATAGCGCTTATCGGCGTTGTGCTGGTGCAAAAAAGCGAAGGCGGTGCCTTGGGTATCGGTGGTGGCGGTGGCGGCGGTGGCGGCGGATTTATGACCGCACGTGGAACTGCTAACTTGTTAACCAGAACTACCGGTATTTTAGCTGCCCTTTTTATGACCACATCAATCATTCTGGCAATTTTAAGCGGTGCCGGACAGGAACGCACATCCATATTAGATAGCCCTGAACTTTCTACAACGCCATTAACCCCCGCGCCAGAAAGCGCGCCAAGCGTTCCGGTGGCTAAATGATGGGGCGAGAGCTTCGAAAAGTTAAAAATATTACAGCAGGGGCGGCTTCAGTGGAGCCGCCTCTTTTTTGTGGACATGTTTGCGGTCAATCTTGTAACAAGAATTTGATATTTTCCTCGCAAATAGTTTGCCTTGTAAACAGACTCCGATATAGTGACATTCCATGACGCGTTTTATTTTCATCACTGGCGGCGTGGTTTCCTCTCTTGGCAAAGGTTTGGCCTCCGCAGCACTAGGTGCAGCGCTTCAGGCGCGCGGTTACAAGGTACGCCTGCGCAAACTTGACCCCTACATCAATGTCGATCCCGGAACCATGAGCCCATACCAGCATGGCGAGGTTTATGTTACCGATGACGGTGCAGAAACCGATCTGGATCTTGGTCACTATGAACGTTTTACCTGCGTTGATGCCCGTCAATCAGACAACGTAACAACCGGTAAAGTTTATTCTGAGGTTTTGGCCAAGGAACGCCGGGGTGACTATCTGGGCGCGACCGTGCAGGTTATTCCGCATATTACCGATTACATTAAAGAATTCGTCATGGGCCATGTTGGCGATGAAGATTTCATGTTGATTGAAATTGGTGGAACTGTTGGCGATATTGAAAGCCTTCCGTTCTTGGAAGCAATTCGTCAACTTGGTAATGAGCTGGGGCGTGAAAATACACTTTATATGCATTTGACGTTGTTGCCCTATATTCCGACTGCGGGTGAATTGAAAACCAAACCAACCCAGCATTCGGTTAAGGAACTTTTGAGCGTCGGCATTCAGGCAGATATTTTATTATGTCGGGCTGATCGCGAAATACCAGAAAGCGAACGCAAAAAAATTGCGCTATTTTGTAACGTGGCGCAATCAGCGGTTATTCCAGCGTTGGATGTTTCTACAATTTATCAAGTTCCCATTAGTTATCATGAACAAGGCCTAGATGAACAGGTGTGCAAACACTTTGGTCTTGATGCACCCAAACTAGATCTTTCGCGTTGGGAAGAAATAGTTGAACGTGTAACCAAACCCGAAGGCGAAGTAACCATTGCCATTGTTGGCAAGTATGTATCGTTACTTGATGCTTATAAATCTTTGTCCGAAGCCCTAACGCACGGTGGCATCGCAAACAATGTAAAAGTAAATATGGTTTGGTTTGATGCCGAAATTTTTGAAAGCGAAGACGCGGTTCAACAACTTGACGGGGTGCACGGCATTTTGGTTCCGGGTGGTTTTGGCGAACGCGGAACCGAAGGAAAAATTGCGGCGGTACGTTTTGCCCGCGAACGCAACATTCCTTATTTTGGAATTTGCCTAGGTATGCAGGTAGCGGTAATCGAGGCAGCACGCAACATGGCGGGAATTGAAGGTGCGGGTTCAACCGAACTTGGTAAACCGTCAGAGCCAGTTGTTGGCCTGATGACCGAATGGGCCAAGGCGGGTGAGCTGGAAACAAGAAAAGCTGGCGGCGACATGGGTGGAACAATGCGTTTAGGTGCTTACATTTGTAAAATCAATAAAGATACCAAAGCATTTGAAATATATGGCAAAGGTGAAATATCCGAACGCCACCGCCATCGTTACGAGGTAAATACCGCCTACATCGAAAGGCTGGAAAATGCTGGGTTGCGCTTTAGCGGAATGTCGCCAGACGGTATTTTGCCAGAAATTATAGAAATTCCTGACCATCCGTGGTTTGTTGCCGTACAATTCCACCCCGAGCTTAAATCGCGCCCGTTTGAGCCGCACCCATTGTTTGTTTCATTCATTGATGCGGCGGTAAAACAGTCAAGGCTGGTATAGGGAAATAGGGAAACACATGGTCAAAGCAATTCACGTAAACGCAGGAAATGTTGTATTTGGCAACGATGCCCCGCTTACTTTGATTGCTGGTCCGTGTCAGCTTGAAAATCGCGACCACGCCATGATGATGGCAACCGCGCTAAAAGAATTAACCCAAAAACTTGGCATTGGTTTTGTTTTTAAAGCATCATTTGATAAGGCTAATCGTACGTCGCTTTCAGGTGTGCGTGGATCAGGCCTTGAAGGTGCAATTCCTGTATTTAATGAAATAAAATCAGAACTTGGTGTACCAGTTTTAACCGATGTACATGAAATTGATCATTGTGAAAAATTGGTAGGGGTCGTTGACGTCTTGCAAATTCCAGCATTTTTATGCCGGCAAACAGATTTATTGGTGGCGGCCGCTAAAACTGGTTTAGTGGTTAATGTAAAAAAGGGTCAATTCCTAGCGCCATGGGATATGAAAAACGTTGTCGCCAAAATAAGCGATAGTGGAAATAAAAACGTACTGGTAACAGAGCGCGGTTCTAGCTTTGGCTACAATACCCTTGTTGCCGACATGCGCAGTATTCCGCAGATGGCCCATGACACAGGTTTTCCAGTTATAATGGATGCCACGCATGCGGTGCAGCAACCAGGAGGGCAAGGAACATCATCGGGTGGCGATAGACGTTTTGCCCCGGTGTTGGCGCGTGCCGCAGTGGCGGTTGGGGTGGCTGGTGTGTTTATCGAAACCCATGACGATCCTGATAATGCACCAAGTGACGGTGCCAACATGATTGCATTAAAAGATATGGAAGCGTTTATCAAAACGCTGATGGAAATAGACGCGGTGGCGAAATCGCACCCGGTTACATTATAGAAAGCCTAAAGGAAATTAAATGACTGCCATTATCGATATCTTTGCCCGTGAAATCCTCGACAGTCGTGGCAACCCCACGGTTGAGGTTGACGTTACCCTTGAAACTGGGTCAATGGGCCGGGCTGGGGTGCCAAGTGGTGCTTCAACTGGTGCGCACGAAGCGGTTGAGCTTCGCGATAATGATAAAAAACGTTTCGGCGGTAAGGGCGTGTTGAAAGCCTGCAAAGCGGTTAACGGTGAAATAGCCAAAGCCATTATCGGCATGGATGCCGAAGACCAAATTGCCATTGATCACGCCATGATTGAATTGGACGGAACCGAAAATAAATCGCGCTTGGGTGCAAACGCAATTTTAGGTGTATCATTGGCCACCGCTAAGGCCGCAGCCGAAGAATCGGCATTGCCACTTTATTCTTATTTAGGTGGTGTTCATTCACACCTATTGCCAGTTCCGATGATGAATATAATCAATGGCGGCGAACACGCCGACAACCCCATCGATGTGCAAGAATTTATGATAGTACCTGTGGGCGCGCCAACCATTGCCGATGCAGTGCGTATGGGATCAGAGGTATTTCATTCATTAAAAAGCCTGCTATCAAACGCTGGACACAACACCAACGTTGGTGATGAGGGCGGCTTTGCTCCATCGCTTGGCGGTACAACCGAAGCGATTGAATATATATTAGAAGCAATTGGCCACGCCGGATTTAAACCGGGCAGCGATATAATGTTGGCATTAGATGCAGCCTCGACCGAATTTTATATAGACGGCAAGTACGAATTAAAAGGCGAGGGTAAATCATTATCATCAGATGAAATGGTAAAATATCTTGCCGATCTTTCATCAAATTATCCAATATTCTCAATCGAAGACGGTATGGCTGAGGATGATTGGGATGGGTGGAAAACCCTGACCGATGAAATTGGAAATAAAGTGCAATTGGTTGGCGATGATTTGTTTGTTACCAATCCAAAGCGTTTAAAAGACGGCATTAAAAAAGGTGTCGCCAATTCAATTTTAATTAAGGTAAACCAGATTGGCACCCTTTCTGAAACCCTTGAAGCGGTCGCCATGGCACACAAGGCAAATTACACATCTGTAATTTCACATCGTTCCGGTGAAACCGAAGATACCACCATTGCCGATATTGCGGTTGCTACCAATGCGGGGCAAATAAAAACTGGATCACTTTCGCGCTCTGATCGCTTAGCAAAATACAATCAGCTTATCCGTATTGAAGAAGAATTGGGCGACGCTGCGGTGTATGCCGGGCGCGATATAATTCGCTAGGTTTATTCCTTTATGCGCTAATCGCATATTAACGCTTAAATTGGTAAAATTAACCGGAATCGGGCTGCAATCGTATTGCCCGGGTGAATATGCATGGGCAAAAAAGAATGGGTTTTTTTCTGGAAATAAAGCGCAGGGCAGGGCAGATTATCGGCCCGGTTGCTGGCATTACCATGGTTGTTTATTTTGCCTATCATTCCATTCAAGGCGAGCGTGGGTTTATTGTAATGGGAAAACTTGAACACCAAGTAAGCGACCTTGGCGCAGAATTAAGCGTGCTTCGCGAAAAACGAATAAAAATTGAGAACCGGGTAGCGCTTTTACGGCCAGATCACCTTGATTCTGATATGTTAGAAGAACGCGCAAGAATTGTTTTGGGCTATACCCAAGGCGATGAAATTATATTGCTTGAAACAACGGTTGAAAAACCATCGGAACTGACTACCATTAAACCTATTCCTAAACGTAAACCGGAAATAAACCTTGCCATTGCGCGTTAAAAAAGGGGCTTACATATGCCAATACCAATAAATGAGGCCATAAAGCCACCGTCTGGTTCAATCGCTGTAATGTTTATAACCAAGATAAAACCCGAAGCCTACGACGATGGCTATCATGAAACATCTGAAAGAATGATAAGCCTAGTTAAGGATCAGCCCGGGTTTTTAGGGGCAGAATCCACGCGTGGCGATGATGGGTTTGGCATAACCATAAGTTACTGGAAAGATGACGCCTCAGTTAAAGCATGGCGCGAAAACCCCGAACACGCCCTTGCCATGCAAAAAGGCCGTGGTTGGTATGATGTTTACACCACCGTCAGAACGGTAGTGCGCTAAGATATTTGGTTAATTTATTAGAGTTTTCTTGTTATTTCCCATTTTAAGCACCATTTGAAACAATGAAACGAAACCGTTGGGTGTTTTGTAATCTTGTTTTCTTATATTAACTGATATCAGGTTAATCTTAATTAATGTAATAAAAACAAAGCAGTGTAAGAATTTTACATTGTTGCAATAACGCCTTTTCGCGGGTATGTTTGCCTGCAACAGCTATCAATTTCTCATTGCCGTGTGTCTAAAATAACTAATTAAATAATAAATCTAAAAAAATCACACAGTACCCACCATTCCTTTTCCCCTACACCAAATGCTCTGGAGGAAACCGTTAAATGGCAAAAAAAGCGTCAACCGCAAAGCCTAAGGCAAAAGCCAAAACCAAGGCAAAAGTTAAAACCAAAAAACCCGTAAAACATCTTGAGGCAGATGCCGAGGAACTGGTTGAGTTCTATCGCGAGATGCTTTTAATCCGCCGGTTCGAAGAAAAGGCCGGGCAACTTTATGGTATGGGTCTTATTGGTGGATTTTGTCACCTATACATCGGCCAAGAAGCCGTTGTGGTTGGTGCACATTCAACATCTAACCCGCAAGATAGCGTTATCACCAGCTATCGCGATCACGGCCATATGTTGGTTTGTGGTATGGAACCAAAAGGCGTCATGGCTGAACTTACCGGGCGTGAAGACGGCTATTCCAAGGGCAAGGGTGGCTCAATGCACATGTTTAGCCGTGAAAAAAACTTTTACGGTGGTCACGGCATTGTTGGCGGGCAAGTTCCTATTGGTACCGGGCTTGCATTTGCCCATAAATATAAAAATGACGGCGGTATTTGTTATACCTATTTTGGCGACGGTTCAGTGAACCAGGGCCAAGTCTACGAAAGTTTTAACATGGCACAGCTTTGGCTGCTGCCTGTTCTTTATATAATTGAAAACAATAAATATGGCATGGGTACATCCATTGACCGCGCATCCAGCACAACCGATCTTTATCATCGGGGGCGTTCACACGGTATTCCCGGTGAACAAGTTGACGGCATGGATGTAGTAGCAGTACGCGAAGCAACGGCGCGCGCGGCTGAACATGCTCGCGCGGGTAAGGGGCCGTTCATTCTTGAAATGATGACATACCGTTATCGTGGCCATTCAATGTCCGATCCGGCGAAATATAGATCAAAAGAAGAAGTTTCAAAAGTACGCCAAGAACAAGACCCGATTGATAATCTGCGCGAACTTATAATTGAAAGCAAAGCCGCAAGCGAAGATACGCTGAAAGAAATAGATAAAAGCATCAAAGCAATCATCACTGATGCTGCTGAATTTGCCAAAGAAAGCCCGGAACCAAACGTGGCAGAACTTTATACCGACATACTTGTCGAAGCTAACGGGTGAGGGGATAGATAATGCCAATTGAAATTACCATGCCCGCCCTTTCGCCAACCATGACCGAAGGCACACTTGCCACGTGGCATAAAAAAGAAGGCGATAAAGTATCATCTGGTGACGTAATAGCCGAAATCGAAACCGATAAAGCCACTATGGAAGTTGAGGCAACCGATGAAGGTGTTTTGGGTAAAATACTTGTCCCCGCTGGAACAGAAAATGTTCAGGTAAATTCGGTAATTGCTTTGTTGTTAGAAGATGGCGAAGATAAATCAGCCCTTGCGGGTTTTAAAACAAGTGCGCCCACACCTGTTGCCAGTGCACCGGTTGATGTGGCGTCGCCCGCGCCATCTAGTGCACCAGTGGCACCAGTGGCACCAGTGGCACCAGTGGCACCAATAGCATCTGAACCTGAATACAGTGGTGAAATGATAACCCAAACGGTGCGCGAAAGTTTACGTGATGCCATAGCCGAAGAAATGCGCCTAGATGACACCGTATTTTTGATGGGCGAAGAAGTTGCCCAGTACCAAGGCGCATACAAAGTATCTCAAGGATTGCTAGATGAATTCGGTTCAAACAGGGTAATTGATACCCCCATTACCGAAATTGGTTTTACTGGTCTTGGGGTTGGCGCCGCATTTGGCGGGCTTAAACCCATTGTTGAATTTATGACGTTTAATTTTTCCATGCAGGCGATGGACCATATTGTTAACTCAGCAGCCAAGACCCGATACATGTCTGGCGGGCAAATGGGTAGCCACATGGTTTTTCGTGGCCCCAATGGCGCGGCCTCGCGCGTGGGCGCGCAACACAGCCAATGTTTTGCCGCATGGTACAGCCATGTGCCAGGGCTGAAGGTGGTGGCACCATGGTCGGGCGCGGATGCCAAGGGTTTGTTAAAAGCCGCAATTCGTGACCCCAACCCAGTTGTGTTTTTGGAGCACGAATTAATGTACGGACAAAGTTTCGAAGTCCCGGCGGGTGATGATTTTGTTTTACCCATTGGCCGGGCCAAGGTCGAACGGGTTGGCACCGATGTCACCATAACTGCATTTTCGCGCATGGTCGGTGTTGCGCTAGAAGCGGCTGAATTGTTAGCGGCTGATGGTATATCGGCTGAGGTAATAAACCTTAGAACCGTACGCCCGCTTGACATTGAAACAATTGTTAATTCTGTTCGCAAAACAAATCGTTTGGTAAATGCCGAAGAAGGCTGGCCGCAATCAGGTATGGGTGCGGAAATGGCAGCACTGATGATGGAGCACGCCTTTGATGATTTGGACGCGCCAGTTGTGCGTGTTTGCGGTGAAGATGTACCCATGCCGTACGCGGCCAACCTTGAAGCACTGACCTTACCGGGCGCAAGCAAAATTGCCGATGCCTGTAAATCAGTTTGCTATCGTTAGTGGGGGGGGTAAAAAATGCCAATTGAAATTACCATGCCCGCCCTTTCGCCAACCATGACCGAAGGCACACTTGCCACGTGGCATAAAAAAGAAGGCGATAAAGTATCATCTGGTGACGTAATAGCCGAA
>Ga0224506_10002985_pt1 | contig 11342 bp, 14 predicted proteins | sample SF_Jan12_sed_USG_2_FD_169108 | JGI IMG/M metagenome (GOLD analysis project Ga0224506, IMG submission 169108) | Sediment microbial communities from San Francisco Bay, California, United States - SF_Jan12_sed_USGS_8_1 | ecosystem: Environmental > Aquatic > Marine > Sediment | place: USA...
CGGTCAGGTGTATCGACAGCCGGGACATGTCGCTCCTCCCGGACGACAGCGTTCACCTAATGGTCACGTCCCCGCCTTACAACGTGGGCAAGGACTACGACGAGGACCTTGGGCTAGAGGAGTACATGAGGCTGCTGAGGGATGTCTGTTCAGAGGTCCACAGGAAGCTGGTTGTGGGCGGGAGGGCCTGCGTCAACGTCGCGAACCTTGGGAGGCGCCCCTATGTCCCCCTTCACAGCTACATCATCGCCGAAATGCTAGAGATCGGGTTCCTGATGAGGGGAGAAATTATATGGGACAAGGCCGCGAGTGCGGGAGCCTCCACGGCGTGGGGGAGCTGGATGTCCGCTACCAACCCGGCGATGAGGGATGTCCACGAGTACATCCTGGTCTTCTCGAAGGGCAGGATGCAGAGGCCCGGGGAAGGAAAGAGGAGCACCATCTCCCGGGAAGAGTTCCTCGAGTACACGAAGAGCGTCTGGAGCTTCCCGACGGAGTCCGCAACGAGGGTTGGCCACCCGGCACCCTTCCCGGTCGAGCTCCCCTACAGGCTGATCCAACTCTACACTTTCGAAGGGGACGTCGTGCTCGACCCCTTTTGTGGCAGCGGGACGACCTGCGTCGCCGCCCTCATGACGAACAGGCACTACATCGGCTTCGACAACAACGAGGAGTACGTGAAGCTGGCCAGGGAGAGGATTGTGAACGCGGTTCGAGCTCCAGGGAACTAGGTGGACACCTTAGAGTGTGTGAGAAGGCCTACATTCTATTTCTTCAGATACAATACGTCGTCGATGATTACGGTTTCAACAATGTCTTCGATGTATCTTTCTTTGATCTTTATTTCGAGTTGATCCCGGAAAAGACCGACGTCCTCACCATTCGAATTAACCTCGAACGTGGGTTCGTTGCTGAGTAAAAAAGAATCCAAGATCGAATCGAATGCGCTGACTTTCTTGCCATTGTTTGTAGACAGATCTTCCAATGATTCTAAATTCACTAATGGTTCTGACATTTAATTTCTCTTCTGCTAAAATGAGTTCATTTATTATTGTTTTATGGATTGTAATAAGAGATTTTAAAAAGGATTTTTATATGTATAAATTATTGTAACTTTTATTTATTATTTAAATTATTTCCTGTTCAATAAGAGATGTTAATATCGGCTCCTTAGCGAAAATACCGCCCTCTTTCGTCCCTTTTCTGGCGATATCTGTTGTACCAGGCTTCTACCGTCTCTGCGTTCACGTAGTCCCTGTGGTGTCTGAAGCCGCCCTTGAACCCGTGGGGGATGTGGAGGAGCTCGTGGATGAGGGTCCTGTCCTGGTCGTTCTTCGACAGGATGTCGAACCTCTCGGCGATGACCTCGATGATGTATGTGGGCTCGATCCCCATGGCGTCCTGCCAGATCCTGCCGAGGCCGTGGATCCGGGCTATCGTCCTCGAGGCCCTGGAGCCCCTGCTCCTCACGCAGTAGACGGAGTCTAGGTTTACGTGATCGAACCTGAGGAGGCCGATGATCTCGTCGATACGCCTCTTCAAGTCCGGCGCAGGAAAGTACTCGATCATCTCGGACACATCTTAGACGGAGGGGACATCGAATTTGTGATTTCATGTTTTATTTATAATTGGCTATTCGCTGGAGATCTTTTCCGAGGCGAAGACTTATCTATTGGATGGTCTATCCATCCAAGATGTGGCGGTCTTGAGCGTTCCAGTTGCGCGTCCCTCGCTGCGGGCAGGCATAATCGCGGTCTTGACAGCAGCATGCATAGCGAGCAACTACCTGCTCATCGGGGTCGTCAACGTCAAGTTCATGGATCTCATCGTCTTCACCGGGGGTTTCACGTTCGGACCATTGACCGGCGCAAGCGTCGGCGTCCTGACCTGGCTCGTCTATGGCACCCTGAATCCCTACGGGTTTTCGCTGCCCATTTTCATAGCGACCTCCCTCGGGGAGAGCCTCTACGGCATAGTGGGGGGCATCCTGGGAAAGCGAAGCAACAGCATCATGGGTAGCGGGTTTTCGGCTAACATGAAGTTCGCAATCATAGGCTTTCTCCTCACCTTTGCCTACGATCTCATGACAAACATCGTCTCAGCCATCAGCATAGGGATACCTCTGACCGTTGCGATGGTCACTGGGATACCATTCGCCATTGCCCATGAGGTCTCGAACGCAACGTTCTTCTTCTTAGGGGCTTCGCCCCTCGTTTTGGCCATAGACCGCCTGTTCACTGGAAGTGTGATCCGAGATGAAAAGCGGTAGCGTTTGGATGTGGGCTGCGGCAGCCCTCCTCTGCACCACGATCGTGTCCTCATACGTGGCTGTGAGCCTCCAATCCCAAGTCAAGGAACTCCAAACGGAGTATGACGACCTCCTTGAGGACGTCGAGTCCCTTCAGGGGAACCTCGACGACCTCACTATCCAGATAAGCATGAAGATTGACTACGGCAACGGGACGGTCGCCTGGCACAACGACACCAGGGTACCCCTGAACGCCAACCTCCTCACGGCAACCAAGATCATATCTGCGATCGAATATTCGACGGGGGCGTTCGGGGCGTTCGTCGAAGAGATCGACGGAGTCGGCGGCGACCCCGACACATACTGGCTGTGGAATTATTACGACCAAGACTCAGGCAGCTGGGAGTACGGGCCGGTGGCATCAGACGCTTGGGTCCTGCACAATGGGGACGTCGTTTCGTGGGTTTACTCAGGGTTCTAACGTCGCTCTCCTTTATATGAACTGATAAACATTGGGAAAGGCGGAGATGGGATCGAGCGTGGATGTACTCTCGATCGTTAAGGAAGCCTCTGAGAAGACCGCCCCAGGGAGGCCTCCTGCATATTCGGAGGCTCACGTAATCAAGGCTCTTGAGATCATAGGATCTGAGGGCGGCATTGGCAGGCAACTACTGTCGGAGAAACTTAGGCTCGGAGAGGGGACTATCAGGACCCTCGTCAGGCGCTTGAGGGGTTTAGGGCTCTTGAGCATATCTCGCGGCGGTATGACTCTCACCGAGGGAGGACACTCAGCTCTATTGGAATTGAAGGAGCGCATGTTTGCCACGGAGTTCCCTGAGACGAATATAACCGTCGGATCGAGAAACTACGCGGTCCTGGTGCGTGACGCTGGTGGGAGTGTCGATAAGGGCATAGAGCAGAGGGACGCGGCCCTCATCGCCGGGGCCGATGGCGCGACCACCCTCGTCTATGACGGGGAGAAGCTGGTCATGCCCGGCGTTGAGGTGGAGGTCGACCCGTCGACAGCTAAGCACATCCTCGACGCCTTCAAGCCCTGCAGAGGGGACGTCGTCATCATTGGGTCGGCACGAGACCCCTTGGACGCCGAGATCGGGGCAAAGTCGGCCGCGCTGAGGCTCCTCGAGAGGATGCATGACCCCTGAAAAGGCGGTTTCCTCTAGATCTCGGCCCTCTCCGGCTCCTTCACTAGGAGGATGAAGAGGACCCCCATTGTGACGAGGACGCCCGAGAGGATGTACCAGGGGAGGGAGCTATCGTAGTTGTAGGCGTAGCCGCTGAGGAAAGTCCCCATCGTGGTCATGATCATGCCCAGTATGCCGCCGCCCCAGGCCCCTCCCATGAGCCAGATCCCGCCGACCCCGAAGGAAGCCATGATCCTGCCCCTCTTCTCCCGCGGGGTCATGTCCGCGAAGATCGCCTGGAAGGCCGGGTTTAGGAAAACGTTCGTCAGGGTCGCGGCGACGCTGAGGAGGAGCAGCTGGTTGAAGCTCCCGCAGCGTAGGAACAGGAAGGTCGGCGCGGAGCCGACGATGAGGCTGAGGCCTACGACCCATCTCTTGCTCAGGCGGTCGACGAGGCCCCCGGCGGGGATGGATACGGCGACGTTTATCGCCCCCGTTATCAGCATCATTGTTCCCCACTGCTGGGTCGTGACGCCGATGGCCTCCTTGGCGCGGACTATCCAGAATGGACTGACAAGAGATACAGAAAAGAGGCAGACCGAGATCAGGAGCGAGAACCTCAGGAGCCCTCTGGGGATGTCCTTCAGAGTCTCGAGAACACTCCTGTAGGAGGAGACGAGCAGCCCCGGCATCTTCCTGAAGCTAAACTCGATCTGGCCCGGCCTCTCCACCGTCTCCCTCAGAAACCTGAGGCGGATGAAGGCTACGACGAGGCCCACGGCGAACCCCAGGAAGTAGAGGCCGTGAATCGCGGGCCCCATCCCGAGCCTCTCGATTAGCCAGCCGCCGATCATGGGGGAGGCGATGCCCACAGCGCTCGGGATCGCCATCGTCGTGGCGAAGCCTATTCCTCTCTGGCCCGGGGGAAGCGAGTCGGCCCTCAGGGCCTGCATCGCCGGGAAGTAGAAGGAGACGAAGCTCTGGGCGAACATGCCGACGGCGAGCCACTGCCAGCTGCTCGTCAAGGCGGGGATGAGGAAGGACGCCGCGTAGCCGAAGGTCACGTAGCCGATGAGCCTGATCCGGCCCTGGTAGTCCGCGATGTAGCCGCCGAGGGGGTAGAGGATCATGCTCGCGATGTTGCCGAGGGCCATGACCTGCCCTATCGTCTCGTACCTGCCGCCGAGGTACAGGACGTACAGGCTGAGGAAGGGCCAGATGACGTCGGAGGAGATCCTCCACATAGACTCGCAGACAGTCATCACCAGGATGTTGCCACGCATGAACCCGAAGACGCCCTTCAAGCCCGTCAGCCCGGAAGCCCGCTTATCGAATCCTCGTGCACCCTCCGGGTTTAAGTCTAACTGTCCGGCGTTAACGGCATACGGGAAAAGAAGCGGGGTCGCGCGGGTTCGAGGTCAGAAGGTCATGACGGCGTCAGACTCTAGGAGGAGATCGTTTAAAGTCGCGGCGCCGACTATCCGAGCCCCCTCGGCGAAGCCGCCCCTCTCGATCCCTAGGAGCTGGCAGCTCTGCTCGCAGACGAGGAGCTTGACCCCGGCGCTGACGGCCTGGTCCATTATCTCGTTCAGAGGGGGAAAGGTGCCGAGCTGGATCTTCTCGGCCTCCCCCTTCTTGACGACGGTGACCCCCTTGATGAGGAAGTAGATGGTGGCTTCTATGCCCATGGAGACCGCGGTCATCCCGAGCACGAAGGGGGCGTAGAGCCTCTCCGGGGCCTCCACCCCGCTGGTCTGGACGTAGAGTATCTTCTCGGTCATTTCGTCCACCGACTGGTTCCGGTCAGTACATAGGGAACCGCCCCTTTTTTATCTGTCTGGTGGTCTGCGTACGTCGGTGAGTGGGAACAAGGGTTCTGGGTTCTGTTTCCCGTGTGAGGGCTCTTGGCCTGCGGGTGATCTTGTTCACGTTCGCAGTAAGTGCCTAATATCTTGTCGCCGCGTTTGTCTCTGGGTCGCATGTATCACTTCGCGTACGGCTCGAATCTGTCGTCTAGGTTTCTAAGGGGGCACTGCCCGGGGGGCCGGTTCTTCATGAGGGCGCTCCTGGCGAACTATAGAGTGGAGTTCCGATTTTACTCCGAGAGGCGGCAGGGGGGGATAAGCAGCATCGTGTTCCACCCGGGGGGCCTGACCCGGGGCGTCATCTATGATGTCCCGGAGGACGAGATGCTTGCGCTAGACATCGTGGATAGCGTGCCCCAGAGGCTCTACGCTCGGGAGAGGTTCCTGGTGCTCGGGGAGGACAGGGAGCTCCACGGGGCGGACCTCTACAGGGTGGTGAGGCCAGAGGGGCCGTTCGAACCTGCCCGGAGCTACGTCGAGCTCATGCTGGAGGGGGCCGAGGAGCACGGCCTCGACCCGGAGTACGTTGAGAGGCTGAGCAGGCTGCTGAAATCCCTCGGCTAAGCTACTCGCGTTCGTAGACGACCTCGCCGCCGACGATGGTCATCAGCGCCCTCGTCTCGATTATCTCCCCGGAGTCGACCGTCAGGAAGTCCCTGTCAAGGACCACCATGTCGGCTAGTTTGCCCGGCTCGATGGAGCCCTTCTCGTCCTCCTTGCCCTCCAGGTAGGCCGCGTTGATGGTGTAGGCCCTGATGGCGTCCATCATCGGGATCGCCTGCTCCTCCGCCAGCGAGCGGCCCGTCGAAGACTTGCGGGTGACGCAACCGTGGATCCCTGTGATCGCCCAGTTCTTGCCGAAGCCGTCGCTGTTGCCGGCGGCGACTATGCCGTGCTCCTTGAAGCTGCGCATGGGGTAGTAGCCGACGAGGCGCTCCTCGCCTAGGGCGTCGATGTGGCTGTCGCCGATGGGGTGGCAGAAGCCGATTGAGGCGGAGACGGCGACGCCGAGCCTCGCCATCCTGTCGAGCTGGTCGGGCCTGACGTAGCCGGCGTGCTCGATTCTGTGGCGGTGGTCGTCCCACTTCCTAGACTTTACGGCCTCCTCGACGGCGTTGAGGGCGATGTCGATGGCCCAGTCGCCGATGGCGTGGATGCAGGCCCTGTTGCCAGCCTGGTGCAGTCGGACCGTCTCTTCGGTGAGCTCCTCCTGGGTCACCCGGTTGATGCCGTAGTTGCCAGGATCGTTCGCGTACGGCTTTGTGAGGGATGCGGTGAGGGAGCCCATCGCTCCGTCGACGCCGAGCTTGACGCCTATGACGTAGAGCCTGTCACTCCAGCCGAAGCCGGTCCGGAGCCCCTGCCGTGCTAGGTCGCTGGTGGCGTAGCCGCCGTAGGGGGCCATGCCATCGAGCATGAGGCCGGCCCTAAGGCGGAGCTTGCCCTCCTTCAGGAGCTCCTGGTATGCGAGGGCCTCGGGAGTCTTGATGTGGGCCTCGTGGATGGTGGTGAGCCCCCAGTCGAGGAGCTCCTCCTCGACGGCGGGCCAGTTCTCGACCATGATCTCCACGGCCTCCTCGTCGGTCGGGGCTGGTATCTTGCCCCTCACCATGTTCATCGCGGCGACCTCGTCGAGGCGCCCCGTCGGCTCCCCAGAGTCGTCCTTCCCTATGTTCGCCCCCGGGGGCTGGGGGGTGTCCTTTGTGACCCCTGCGATCTCCAGGGCCATGCTGTTGGCGACGGCGTTGTGTCCCCCCGCGCGTCCCAGGTAGACGGGGTGCCTGGAGGAGGCCCTGTCGAGGTCGTACCTGTTGGGCCAGCGCCTGTCCTCGAGCTTGGTCTCGTCGAAGCCGTAGCCCACGACCCACTCGCCCTCGGCCTTCTCCGAGGCCTTGGCCGCCAGGGCTTCGACAAGCTGGTCTATGGTGGCCATCGGGGGGGAGGTGCAGTCGACCCAGTCGCCCCTCATCCCCTTCCTTATGCAGTGCTCGTGGCTGTCTATGAAGCCAGGGAGGACGGTCTTCCCTTTCAGGTCTATGACCCGGGTCTTGCTCCCCGCGAGGCGCCTGATCTCCTCGGAGGACCCGACCTTCAGGAACCTTCCGTCTCTGACCGCCACGGCCTCGGCTATCGTCTCGGAGGGGTCGACGGTGATGATCTTCCCATTCAGGAGGACCAGGCCCGCCCCGAGTTCGTCGACAAGGTTCTTAGACATTTAGAATCGTCTTCTAGTCTATGGATGAGGTTATTTAACATCGTCGCGTTGATAGAAAGGCCAAATAGGGGAGGGGAATAGTTTTCCAGAGATGCCAAATGGATGCCCCTGAAACGATCACTTTCGTCGCGCTCGGCGACAGCCTGACCTATGGTTTCGTGCCGTTCGGCCGTGGGCTGCCCTACACCTCGTTTCTCGACAATATGGTGATCGTGGAGCAGGGGAGGAGGGGGCTCGGGGATGTCGACTTCGTCTTCGTGAACCTCGGGGTGAACGGCGACACGACGAGGGGCATGCTCAGCAGGCTGGAGTCGGAGGTGGCGCCGATTGGGGCGGACTACGTGATCGTCTGGGGCGGGATAAACGACCTGTTCGGTGGCAAGTCTCCGCCTGAGGTAATGGAGAACCTCAGGAAGATTTACGCGAGGTCCAGGGAGCTGGGAGTCGAACCCGTCGCTTGCACGCTCACCTCGATCGTCCACCAGAACCCCATTGTTCCCAGGATCTGGGAGCTGAACGACCTCATCAGGACGTACTGCGCCGAGAACAGAATACGGCTGGTCGATCTATTCAGGACGACGTCGGACGAGTCGGGGTTTTTGATGGAGGGGTACTCAAGCGACGGGGCCCACCTCAACGCCGAGGGGAACAGGAGGATCGCTTCAACAGTCTACACCGAGTTTGTGGAACAGATCCTTGACGAACTGATTCGATGATGCAACTGTTCTGAGACTTGTATCCTCAAGCCGCGAACCTGACAATCTTATTATGAGATTTCTCTATTGAATCCCTGCTGGGCATGTCGGTATCTGAGGGGCCTAATTTCAGGGACAGGGTCGAGTGGCGGAGGTGGCTAGAGGAGAACCACTCGTTGGAGGACGGGGCCTGGGTTATCATACATAAGAAGGGATCGAAGAGGGAGGGGCTGAGGTACGATGAGGCCGTCGACGAGGCAGTCTGCTTCGGCTGGATCGACGGCGGGATGAGGAGCCTAGACGGGGAGAGGTTCCGCCTGTGGTTCTCGCCTCGGAGGAGGGGGAGCGTCTGGTCGCTGTTGAACAGGGAGAGGGTGGAGAGGCTGATGGAGGCCGGGCTGATGGCGGAGGCTGGGCTGAGGGCTGTAGAGGATGCTAAGGAGAGTGGCATGTGGGACACGGCCTACACCTCGAGGGTGGAGCCCGAGGTCCCTGAGGACCTGATGGAGGCCCTTAGGGAGGATCAGGAGGCATGGAGGAACTTCGAGGGCTTCTCGAACTCTGCGAAGCTCATGTACGTTCACTGGGTCGAGAGCGCGAAGCGAGAGGAGACGAGGACGAAGCGGATCTCCGAGGTGGTGAGGAGGGCAGTTAGGAACATTAAACCAGGTTAAACGACCGCGCGTCTGGATTCAGCATGAATGCGCGCGAAGTTAATTAGTAGTAAAATTCTATGTTGTTTATTTTTTCTCAGATAATATATCCATCTCGCACAATCTGAACATTCTGAAGGTATTGTAAAATGAAACGTTTCGTGCACAAGTTAGCTGTGTATGTTGTTCGATTCTTATTTTCTCATTGCCTCTTCCACGTTTCGAAGGAAAGCCTCTCGGTCGACCCAGAAAATGAAGGGGTTTTCAGGGACTCGTGCGTTGACTAAAATGCCCGCAGCTATCAGCATCCAACCGCCACCACGCTTTTTGTACTCTTCAGGCTCCTTCCAGCTGTCGAATATCTCAATAGGGTGATGAGGATGTTTACTATGAATAAGTTCCCTTGCCTTAATAGCGTAATAATATCCCCATTCACAATTTACATTGTATAAAAGAATTGTTCTACCATGATCTTCAGGTAAAGGACTTAATTCGGGAATTTTCATTGGCACATATTTTTCTTTGATCTCGAGGAACATCTCTTCGTGGCTCTGTTTGAAACCGTATTTTTCATAGAAATCAGCGAGGGGTAAGTCCCCTTCGTGTGGGAATGTTCTGGTCACCACGAAGCGACAGGGCTTCCCACCCAGGCAATCTAACCCCGTGTGGCACTCGTCTGTCAGGGCCTTCATCAGGGTGGCTCCTGCTCCCTTTCCTTGGGCTTCTGGGAAGGGGTTGAATATGCATTTTAGGTTTATCACATCCTTCCTTGGATTGTGGAGGTAGGGCACTGTCTCTTCAGGATAGAATAGGATCTGGGCCACGGGTTTCCCGTCCAAGTAGGCTATTTTCGTGCAGGGTCCGTATTGTTCCAGCATGTCGAGGAGCCACTGCCTCTTGAACTCTCTGGCCTTTTCCAGTATGGGATCATCCATGGGCGCAAATATTCTGTTCGATGAACAGATCTTGAACACATCGTCCAGATTTTTCTCGGAAATATCTTCGATTCTCATCAATCCGACACCATTTTAACATCAATTCAAGGTATTAAAAAGTAATGCGCGCGGGAGTAACTAATATTAAATTTTTTTTTAAAAAAAAAGAGGAGTCCAATGGAGTAACTTTATCTTTTACTCCAATTCAACCCAAGATTTACCAAGATTTCTCGAAAACTGTATTTTGCCTTCACCGGCGATACCCAACCATGGCGGGGGAGTTGGCGGGAGAAGATCTGTCACGCTCCTAACATGTGCATTGCATCCAATCAAATATGTATATGGCCCCGTAGCAGATGCGCGCGCGCAATACTACATCTATTTTAACTTTAATTCACTGTAATAAATAGCTATTTGTACGCTCGAGAAAAAAAGGTTGAGGATTTATGTGTCCTCGTGGTTACTTGTTATGGGTAATATGGAATTTACCGTTTCCAGTTACCAAGTTGGGTGGTCCAACTGAAGGATCATCTGTTGTTCCGCCATACTGCCATTTAGAGCCAATCAAATGCTCCCACTCCTCAGATGCACCGGTTACTTCACCATTTGCTATCCACTTGAAGTTGACCATAGTCCATTTGCCTTTGTTTTCTCCTTCAATATACCCCCCTGTAACCGGTTCTATACGCCATAATTCAGTGAAGTGTTCCACTCCTGGGGCTGGAAACCAAGCATCTAGAAGCGCAACTTTAAGAACGCCCTGTATGTCTTCTCCTGAAACTGTGCCTATCCACGAATATGGATTGTTTCCTCCGAAGATGACGGAGTCCCATTGCAACTCAATGTATACGTCACCATTCAGAAGGTTGTTGGACTTTGCTGTAACTAGTGGTGTAATCACCATTGTTAAGGCTACTATTATGAAAGCATACAACACGATGTTCTTTTTTCTCATCACTATCATCCTCCCTTTCATTTTCCCGCTTTCGCGGTTTGGGTATTTCTAGAGCGCCCCTCCTCGGCGCTGAGGCTCGACTTGCGATGCCGTTTTGAGTGCTTTCCGCAGATGCTCCTCGGTGACGGCCACTCTAAGTACGCCGTTGACACCAACGAACTCCAAGACATTCCCTTCCGCAAAAGATAGTTCCAGCAGCTCTCCGAGGTTCCCCTCGAACAGCACGCGGTCGTGTGCTTCGTCGGAGATGGAGATGCTCTTCACATACCTCTTGGACTTCATCTCGACGGAGAACGTGTGCTCCAAGATCTTCACTTCAAGCATCGCGTTAGCCTGACCTTCAAGCTGGGAAAAGACCGGTTATTATATACAATCTCCGGAGGATCGATCTAAAAGAAATAATACTAGTAATTCAAAGTAAATATCGGTCAGTTACCAGTGTCTGAACTTGAACGCTTCCATAATCTCCTTTTCGAGGTATCGAACGAGTACAGACACGGGATTCTCCTCCTCATTCAGAATAAAGCAATGCGCATTACTGACATAACAAAAGAACTAAATCTGACATATCCTGAGATAAGACGGCATATCTCACGGCTTCAAGACACAGGCCTCATTCAGAGAGACGTCGAAG
>Ga0224506_10002986_pt1 | contig 11342 bp, 4 predicted proteins | sample SF_Jan12_sed_USG_2_FD_169108 | JGI IMG/M metagenome (GOLD analysis project Ga0224506, IMG submission 169108) | Sediment microbial communities from San Francisco Bay, California, United States - SF_Jan12_sed_USGS_8_1 | ecosystem: Environmental > Aquatic > Marine > Sediment | place: USA...
AAACTTCTGTTTCCGAAGTTCTCAACTTCTATTGAGACAGTTACAGTCTCTCCAACCTCAACCTCCTCCTCTGACGGGTATTTTGTACACCTCACGCCGTAAACTACGACTCTGTCGTTCTCGATCACCGAGAAAGCCGTTGGACGGACAAAAGGTGAAGCGTCGCCAAGACCAATGAAGACAAGATTGAGGATGATCATTAAAACCCGCCAGCTAGGGATACCCAAGTGCGACGCCTCGATCGGTGCGTAATGCCCACTCGCTATTTAACACTTGCCGTGTGGAATCGCTGGTTATTCAGTAGGGAAGAAGCCACATAGACTTCGAAGTCAGCATTAGAGCTGCTTGAAGCGCCCACATCAATCCATCCCCTATCATAAAGCCCATAACCACCACAGGTCTTATGCTTCTCCATCTCTCAGCGCCTAATATTCTCGCGAAGCCGTATGTAGACACAAGGGAGCCCCCAAACTGCGCCATCGTCAATGCAAGTGGGCTTATGGATAGAGTCACTCCTGGCACTGCTCCCATCAAACCACCCATCAATATGGAAACCAAAGCGTACGGCGCATGTAGAAAGTTACTGAGAACAGTTAGGACTGCCCCGATGCCGAACGAGCCCAATATCAGATCGTACTTAAACAGAAGGCCTGACCATAGCCAGCTCTGCCATCTAGCCCATTCCATCGTTTCAACAGGCCACCGTATTATAGTATAAGGGTACGCTATTGACGGAATTTCCGCCATTTTCATGAAGAGCGTCATGTATACGAAGCTCATAATCACGCCCAGTCCAACCGTTACGAAGGAGGCCTTAACGTATTCCGAGTGTCTCACTTCGCAGACATCTGCTTGTAGAAAAGCGCCGCAGAAACTTGTGCCACCCGTATATACATTAACTGGAGCTAGCCATATGTCAAAGCTTCTGTATCCGCTGTAATAGATCATCATCTCCCTCAAGTAAGGTATGTTGAAGCCGCCATAAGTAACGCCGGCCGACTGCGTTTGGACAAAAGTTATGAAAAAGGACAATCCAGCTATGAAAACGATGAGCAGCCATATCGGGAACCCGGGTACTAGGAAATACACCAAAGCTACCGTTCCAAGAGTTGACACAAGGAACATAGCTAGCAACAACCATAAGGAAGTTCCTCCAGCTTCTTTACCAGCAGCACTTAGCCCCCTGAATGCTCTCACCAGTTTCTGGGGTTGGATGAGTATCGGCACAAAGGCTGCTGCCAATGCCAAGCCTATGAAGACGCTGGTCCAAAAGTATAAGGTAGACCTGTATGCTAGGACGGTCATGCCTAGACCCGGTCTCCAAGGAAACTCTTGCGGCCACAAGTCAAGCGCAGTTATTGCTATGTTGCCGAAAAAGTAGAAGCAGAACGAGCCTATCACCATGAAAAGTGTCGTGCTCACGGGCAATAGTATACCAGTTACGTAGAAAGTCAGGTCTGACGTAAACCCTAGCTGCGCTCCTCTAAGCCCAGGTATGGTTTCTAAAACTGCAGTGAAGTCGAGTAGGGCAGGCGCCCACCCTCTGCCTATATCCAGTGTCCCGCGTTTTATGAAGGAGTATCCTAGAAGAAACTGAGAGAAGGTAGAGGCTCCGTTGTATAAGATTCCGGCTATCACAGCCAAATAGAGCGGTCTAACCCATCTGGGCTCTCTCTCAGACAGAGCTACTATTGTTTGGGCTGCTGCTGCCTGGGATGGAAAGGTTAGTTTCTCCACAGATACGTATAAGCTGTAGGAGAAGTATCCCATCGATATGTTAGCTATGACCCCCAGAGTGTAGGGGATAGCTATGAGGACGATTATTGGTAGGAGCCAAGATGTGTGAAAAAACGTACCCATTCTCATGAGGTTGATGTATTGGTCCCTCGGGGGAGACCACCAGCCTGGAATAAGCTCTGACAGGCCGAAGGCTTCGGTTATCCGGCTTTGTGCAAAGTAAAGGTTCCTAACTGGCATCACGAAGACCCACGCATACCCCAGAAGACCAAGAGTCTCAAAAGATAGTATGATGAATATTTCCTGTTTGGCTAGTGGTCTGCCAAACGCTCGGGCTATTTCAGAGAAGACCAAGATTACTATCCACGTGGATAAAGGTAGGGTCAACCCTGTAACTAGGTAATAGTATATAATAGCTGGCTCAACTATGAGGCCCCCAAATACGAGAGCTAGGATCGACCTCCACGTCAAACCTCTCTGATATTTCTCAGTCACACCTACTCGCCTCAAGTTCCTGCGCGCCTTATGTAAAGCTCTTTGCTATCTGGACTCAGTGACCTCCATATAAGCAGTTGCTTCCTCAGGGCGTCGACAAAAGTGTAGTTAGAAGTCTTCCATAGAGTATCTACGCCGCTTATTCTGTTTATGTTGAGTTCAAAATTGATTTTTTCTTTTTCCGCTTCTATGGCCTTTATACTTACATTCTGTATTATGCCACCATCGTAGGGGGAGAGCCTAATTGCGGAGCTAATGCCATCAGGCATGTATTCTGTCTCCTCAGCTATGAAAATCTTTGAGTCGCGACTTGAATGTATCCCGAAAAATTCTCTAAGGAACCAGAGTACTCCTTTCACTTCCTCTCTGCTCGAAGCCACGAAAGGCAGAGGTACAGTCCATTGATTTCCTACAGGTTTTGTTGGCAGTCTCCATTTTCTCTCAAGGGACGGCGTTACGAGCCTTGATGCTTTATAGGCCGGGTACATGGCTGAAACAGTGGTCATGAATGTTGCGAAACCTAGCATCACTCCTATCAGTATTGAGGAGAAGTTTGGGTACAGTCCTTCTGGGAATAGCCCTACGTTCCAAAGCACGACAGTGGCTAACACCCCTATCATGTAGCCTAGCATGCTTCCTATTACCGCATAGACCAGATTTTCGGCGAGAAACATTCCTGAGACGTGACCTGGTGACAAACCGATTGTGCTGTATACGCTTATCTCTCTGAGTCTTTCGTAAACAGCACCAAGGGTTATGTTTACAAGGGATAAACCAACTATTATCATAGGCACTTGAAGCGTCTCCATACCTATGAAGGAAAACCAGGATCTTGGTCTGACCACGAATACGCTGTCGCCTTTTGAGTAGTATATGTCCAGGAGAGAGCCTAGTGCTAATTCCAGAGCTGTAGTGTCTATCTCCGCTGTCTGGTCAAGCTTTATAGCTACACTATGTATCGGTGCTTCGGTTGCAAACTCGGGGTACACTCTCATAGCTGTTAAGTATGGAATGATTATCACATCATCCCAGTCTGTGTGAGGCGGCGAATAAACGTTCATGCCTCTGATATATTCAACGGGGGCGAATGGCTCTCCGTCCAGATCCATCAGACCGCTTAGCCACGTTGCATCATATAACCCCATAAGAGTAAACTCCCATCCCCAAATGTTTATCTTAGAACCATAGGTTATATTGACTCCCAAAGCCTTTGACAATTCATCAGCTTTCTTGTAACTCATGAAGCAGACTTGAGATTCCCCTTCTGGAATCCACATGTGATTCGATATGAAATCCCTTACAGGGAAGATATCTTCTTCCTCTGGAGTCAATCCGATCAGAGCCTTGACTGTAACCGACCCTTGCGGGTCGAGGCTCAGAGAGGCTCCTGCAGATCCGAAGGGAGGTATTATCCAAGCTCTAGGGACAACTAGAGCTTCGTCTCCATATTTGTACTTTAGGAATATGAACAACTCCTCGGGGATTGGGGACCAAGGATATTTCCTTACTAACATGCCGTCGTAGTAGATGTCTTGTTTAGGATTCTCCAGTACATAGGGTACGATCGTTGAAGCTGTCGATGTAAAGACCATAAGGGAGAATGCTAGAAGAGTTATCGATAAAAGAGTTAGAATGGTGCGAAACTTTCTCTTCCGCATGTTCTGTATGCCTATAGAAAGTGCACTGAGAAGAACTTCTGCACGGCTGATCTCGGCGAAGTGAAGACCGAGCACCTCTTCCCTAACCATCGAGGCAACTGTCAGAAACTCTCTGAGAACAACGACTATGAGCGGGGACACCATTATGGCAATTGCTATACTTACAAGGATCATCGTCATATTGGTTGCTACAGAATAGCCTGGATGAAAAGCCACAAGGAACAAGATGCAGCCAACGAAAATCATCATAAACATCGTTATCCTTTTCAATCCAATTGCCTGCGACATTAGTCTCTCGCTTAGAAACGCGAAAGGTATCATCATGAGAAAGAATACAGCTGCGGTTGCTATAACCTCCCACATGAGATCCATGGACGACATATACGCTTGCCTGTCAAAGCCCCAAAGGGATACAGCGTATGAGTAGGCTTTGTCATACTGCTTACTAGCTAAGGATTCCTCTAGTAGCATGCTGAACTCTATAGCCTTAGGGTGGAAAAGCCTAATTTTGGGATTAAACGTAAACCTGCTTTCGAGAATCGAAATCCTGCCATTTGCCAGACCAAAAAGCTCTGTGGCCGCATCAAAAGTTGTAAGGACGATGTTTTCCCGTGGTTTTATAAGGTAACCATCGCCAGAGGGATTTTCTTCAGATGCATTTAGAAGAACTGTTAACGGATACTTTTCTGTACCCGCTATTATTTCTACCGGTATGCCTGGTTCGCCATAAACCATTGCTTCTGTCAAAGAAATATCCACAGAACCCCATACAGGAGGCCCATGACCCAGAAAGTTCAATACTCTAATACCAGTGGTAGTTGCTACGAGACTGCCTATTGGACTAAGGGTCTGTGGGTTCAGGAAGTTTAGAAGAGTTATGGTACCTGTTTCGAATAGGGATACATACTTGAACATGTTAACGTCCATCATAAGGAAGGTGTTCCGGATCGGCAAATCAGATGGCACTGGGGGGGCAGAGTAAACGCCGGAGTCATAGGCATATTCTACTATGCCTGTGTCTTGATTTATGACGTGAGCCGTAACACTGCCTCCAGAATAGGGTTTCAGACCAACGACACGAACAGTGCCCTGCTCGTCTGGTAGCACGACAACGTCTAGGAAAGCAACCGTCCCAATCCCAGATCCCCCTGCGATTCCTCCTGTTATTATCGGGACTCCTTGAGCGGTTAAAGGATACATCACAGCTGCTACACGCACAATAACCTTCTGCGGGTCCGTCATATTCCAGGGATCATACCAAGCTGTTCTCAGGTTATACTGAGCGGCCTGAACTGTAAGAGTTGCCCATCCTTGATCTGCTTGGAATCTTGATGGAAAAGCTTTGGTGGCCAGGTCATCGTCGTCAGCGTAGGTTGAAAGGATACAGAATATCAGTTCAAGCTGGGTCTTCAGATTCTTTACTTGGCTTGGAGAGGACAAGACTACATCCAGGGTGTCGAGTGGAGTCTTGAGGAATGCTTTTGTAACATCCGTTGTCGCCAACGTGAAGCCTCCTCCATAGCATGCAGCGGTGAAGGGTTCGTGGTCGAAGATTGGCTTGATGTGTGCGAATCTGGGCGGGGATGCTATTATGAAGGAGGGGTATGACATCCAAACCATATCTAACAGAGAAAAACTCTTTCCCAATTGTCTCTCTATGCTCGGAAGATATGTGAAGAAGAACTTGTTGATAAGATCCCTGTATCTGTTCCGCAAAGCGTCAGGATACTTGTAGAGATACAGGCTGCCAACATGGAAGACACCGAGGCGGTCATTTTCAGGTGTGATATCTAAACCTATGAAAGCCTTGATTTTGAATCCTAGTTCCGAGAAATGCTTGTCGACGAACTCTCTCGCACCCCAGAGGCTCTGCCAATGCCCCGAAGTAACAAGGAAAATGACAGTTCTCTCTGGCGGATTATCCGCGAAGTACCTAGCCAGCTCAAGGAGCGCGGCCAATGCGAACGCATCGGTAGCACCTGGGTTCAACGAGGGAACCACGGAGAAAGAGTCAGAAAAGGCTGATATGACAATCGCCTCACCTGATAAAGAAGGAGAAGTACCTTGTACTTGAGCCAGAATATTGGATACTCTGCGTTTTTCCCAACGCATCATAGATTTTACATGAACCTTCAATTGGCCATGCTCACTGAGAAGATCATATATGAGATCCCCATCATTTCTCTTCACATAGATGCGGGGAAGATCATAGGGGATTCCCAGAACCTTCTGTTCGGCTTCTATTCGTGTTGTAAAAGTTTCCGGTTCCCTAAAGATGATGCCCCTGGCACCCAGCAGAACCGGGTTCTTCCAATACCACCTAGAGTCAAACTCCATCAGAACCCATCTGTCTTCTATCGTCTTGTTGTTGAGTTCGGTTAGAAACCCGTAGCCTCCGTATATCAGGGAGTCGCCGTCAGACGGACTGCTGTAGGGGCAGGGGTTTACGTTGTTAGGCCATAAGGGGTAAGCTGTTATGTTGAACATTTCGCCTGTAGGCGTTTGTAAGACTATGTAGGCCCCATAGTCTACAGGTACCGTGATCTCGTAGAACTCCCTCAGAGGCTCTAATCCCACTTTTTCAAACTCGTCAACGCTGTGATCTAGTGCGGCGTAAAAACCGGGATACCCTGAGACTCTTGACCATGTCGGTCTACCAAATCCAGTAAGATTGCGGACGTCATCCAGAATCCTCGAGAAGTTGATCGAGTCTGCCACCTTTATATAATCCGAGATTTCGCTGCTTTCCTGAGCGCAAACTGTCTCCTGAGACACAAGGGAAAGAAGAAAGCACAGAATAATCGTACCTAGGAGAGAAATCTTGGTCACTTGCAGAGGCATCATGCTCCTATAATGTTCAATCAGTTAGAAAAGCTTTTAAGGATTTCACCATTAATAATAGTTTCGGGTGGAAGAACTGAGCAGTCAAGAAAGTGAGGAAATAGCCAGCGTTTTCACACCGAAGCTTTGGGGTCTACTGATAATTCTGATAATAGTAACGACTCTGATAAGCCTTTTCGACGGACTCTTCACAGCTTGGAGTCCGTGGTACAACGCTCTAAGCAACGCGGGTCTCGGAACAGTTCCCCATACTAGCCTAGGGCCCAGCGGACCGATAGTATACCTATTGGTCATATGGTTTATAATGGCCATGGGCGGAAGAAAAGCTCTAAAACTGAAACCACAGCACTTAGCCATCCTTTTCGCTGCTGTCCTGATGAGCTTCCTACACTCAGGCTACCCCAAATGGGTCCTGTTTGACATGGCCGTCGGCCCACTATACATGGGACCGGAATATGTGCCCTTTGTACCGGAAGGTTTGTGGACAGCACCAAAGGCCGTCTTCGACTTAAGCCTACCCGGCGGCGCTCCTGTACCCTGGGGTGACTGGACCGTACCAATAGCCTATTGGATAACGTGGAGCATAGTAATATTCCTCTTTGGTCTAGCTTGGGCTTCTCTGTCGAGGAGAAGATGGGTCGATATAGCTATGTTGCCTTACCCCTACGGTACGGTTGTTGCAGAGCCTATTACGCTATCCACGACAGAGCAACCTAGCCGAAGAGTCAAGCTTGTAGCCATAGCTGCACTGTTGAACTTTCTGTTCTACGTGCCAGTAATAGTGAGAAAGCTGCTTCCGTGGTTCCCAGATGTATACGGTTTTGAATCTTGGCCATTTGTACCTTGGCACATGGGCTCCTTAGATACCACCGTTGCAAGCCCAGCGTTAGCGTCAGCTTTAGCCGGCGATTTCATGTGGAACTTGAACCCCTTCTGGTACGCGATTTTCTACCTTTCAGCGCTAGACGTCACCTTTACAGTATGGGTTGGATGGCTGATTTTCCTGGTGATCATGCCACAAATAGCTATGGTTGCTGGTACCCTACCATCTCCGTTTCCTATTCAAAGTCACAATCGAATAGGTACCTTCTGGAATACGAGTCCAATACACTTAGCCAGCATAGGCATCGGAATGTTTGCAGGTCTGCTCATATTCGAGCTTGTTGTGCACAGGAGATATTACATTGATACCTTCAAAGCTAGCTCGGAACAGGAGAAAAATGAGCCCATACCTTACAAGATGGCTTGGCTAATGCTCCTAGTAAGCTTCGTAATTCTCGTCGGTATGCTCCTTGCAGCCGGTTCAGGCATAAGCGGCGGACTATTTGCAATAGCAGGGATCTTTGTCTACATGGTTGGCTTCAGCTACATGTACGGTGAAACCGGGGTTATGGAAGGGACAGACTTCGCTGATAAAGGAGCCTTCTGGTGGGTTCTTTACCAAGGACAAGAAGAGATGACCCAGGAGTGGTACGTTTCCGGTTTGATATACGGGCACGGCATAAATGATGCACTCATGGCCGGAACCGCTGGATACCTTACAGCCACCTTCAAGGTAGCACGAGAGACAAACACTCATCCCAAGGACATACTTAAGGCACTTGTATCTTCCGTGGTTTTGACGAACCTAATAGCGGTACCATTGATAGTCTGGTCAATATATACCTTTGGCCACACAAAGATACCTGTAAGATGCCACGGTTGCTATGCCTGCGTATTCACACCGTACGCCTATGTTACTACGAGCCCACCACTCGGCGAGAGTTGGCCTTGGGTGATACTCGGTGTAGTCCTGATGGGAGCTACGATGTATCTGAGAGCCGTCTTCCCATGGTTCCCGTTCAACCCAGTTGGGTTCCTGTTACTCCAAACAGGAACTCTCGGCTGGTTAGGCATAGCGATACCAGCACTTGTTGCTTGGGTGCTCAAAAATCTAACCATAAGGGTAGGCGGAACAAGAGCTTACGATGAGATCGGTAAGCCGCTTGCTATAGGCATACTGTTAGGTTTCGGGGCTTACGCAGCAGTCTACGGCGGAGTCTCCATATACAGGTGGTTCGTACCCACATAACTCCCCCCTTTTTTCTTTTTTTGGCTTTTTGCGTTGTCGAACACGATCATAGAGTTGATTCATCCGTAACCTCGAAGGACCAGCAGGGAACCCACTGACAGAGGATCATTCTAGTCAAGGATCCCATGGAGACTAAGGTGCCGACACAGAAGGTCCGCAGAGTACGAGGGCAAAGCATGGGGATGGACTGTTGGCACGACAGCTGGAGAACATGCCAAGAGATTAGAAAGACGCATTCAAGCTGCATTCGGGAAAGTGATATATTGCATTTTCGGAGTTATCCAATTCACATGTGGAAATCCTTGGTAGACAGTGGATAGACCATGTTACAGATAAAGAGAAGATCGGTTCTGGAACTGGATTTCGAAACAAGGGAAGAATATGACAATCCCTTCCTCGATATGGAGCTGGATTGCAGATTCGCATCCCCCTCGGGTAAAGAATATCTAGTTCCCTGCTTTTGCGACGGTGAACACAGATGGAAGGTCAGGTTCTCTCCGAATGAAATTGGTGTCTGGTCATACGAAACTTCAACGAATGTTGCAGACCGATCTCTCGAATCTGTGGACAGATTCGAGGTTACTGAGCCAGATGAACCGGTGAGGGGTTTTCTGAAGACCTGTCCTGGAAGATACTGGGGTCTGCAGTATGAATCTGGTGAGCCGTGCTTCATCCTTGGAGATACTATGTACAACCTGTTCGGTGTTGCCTACTGTGGACTTGATGTTGAGAGTGTTTTGAGACGTCGCGCTCAGCAAGGGCTCAATCTGATCAGGGCTAGGCTTCAGGTCAGCCCTTATCATCCCCCAGAAGGATATAGCGAATGGCAGACTCGCCCGACCTGGCCATGGGGAGGCTCACCACAGAAGCCACAATTCGACCGCTTCAATCTTGAGTATTTCCAAGTCGTCGACAGAGTCATGCGCCTTGCTGAGGACTTAGGTATCGGATTTGAGATGATTATGGAAGCCTGGGGATTTGAATACCCCTTCAACCAGCGAGGTGTCTTTATCCCCGAATACGAGGAACTGTGGATGCGGTACCTTGTTGCTAGGTATGATGCCTTCAGCAGCATATACGTGTGGACTCTCATGAACGAGTATGAATACTATCCGAACGGTGACTGGCATTACAACCCCGAAGCAGACCTCTGGGCAGTACGTACGGGAAGATTCGTCAAGAGAATCGCGCCTCACGGGCATCCTGTGGCGATCCACAACGGGCCTCGTGAACCGTCTTTTGCTCGAAGGTTCAAGAGGGCGCCGGGAGTGATAGACCTCATCATGTTTCAGACTTGGGGAACAACAGGTGAGAAGGATTCATGGCTGGCGGCAGGGATCGAGGACAGCATCGCATCCAGCTTGAAAGACTGGAAAGGAGCCTTCATCCTTGCAGAGTACGGATATGAACGAAACCCGGATCTCAAGTTGAAGGTTCCAGGACACAGATATATGAATCCTGAACACACCCGGCGTGGAGCGTGGAGAGGAGCCTTCTCTGGCACCGGTGTAATTCACGGCTTCGAGAACACTTGGGGCCCATGGTGGATACCTGGGAGGGACCAGGAAGGTATGAAATACTTGGTCATACTAAAGGAGTTTTTCACAAATACCGTCGAGTTCCATCGTTTTAAGCCGGAAACCGAAATCATCGACCAATCCGAGCAGCATGAACCTGGCACTAGACCACTCTGCCTGTCGACCTCGGAGAAAGATGCTTTCCTTGTATATCTCCCTGCAGGTGGAAATGTATCACTGAATCTTTCTAAGGCATCAGATTTTGAAAGCTTCTGGTTCAATCCCCGTACGGGCGGAGTGAAGGAAGCATCCAAGACAGTGAAGAAAGAGATCACGAGATTCACAAGAGATGGCAAAAACGATTGGGTTCTCATTCTAAGAGAGAAACGCTAGCGGCGTAGGGAAATGATCACGGTGAATAGTGCTGAATCCAGTTTCTGACTGGGTGCGGCACAAGCTATGTGTAGTTTAGTGCGCGTCATATAACGGAACGTAGGAATCTAACGCTTTCTCTCATCCATCTTTCTTCCTCTCTAAGAGTTTCCTCTTCGTTGTCCCTCTTGTCCATCCATTGCTCCAAGAGAACATTTGGCTGGCGACCAGATTCCTTAATCGCGTTGATCACAGCCTTCACATCTACCATACCTTTCCCCAGGGGGACGCCGAAGATTGTGAAGCCGCCAACATTTCGGCGTTTTATGGAGAAATCTTTGAGATGGAGGGACACGGCGTATGGGGAGAGAACCCTTACAGTCTCAAGCGGCGTCTCCAGTAGCCCTGTAGAGTTTACAACATCAACGCAGGCTCCGACCAAAGGATCATCAATCCGCTCGAAAACCTCCGCCAATTGATTACAACTGTAAAGGCATAGGCTGCTGTTTTCTATAGCTAGCGTCAATTCTCGATCTCGGAGCACAGGGAGAAAGCCACGTATTTTCCTGATCAGTGTCCCGATAGGCTCTCTCTTTTCAGGATACAGCCGTAGAAGGTGAGAATCCGTAAAATCAGATATGCGCACATTTC
>Ga0224506_10002988_pt1 | contig 11335 bp, 11 predicted proteins | sample SF_Jan12_sed_USG_2_FD_169108 | JGI IMG/M metagenome (GOLD analysis project Ga0224506, IMG submission 169108) | Sediment microbial communities from San Francisco Bay, California, United States - SF_Jan12_sed_USGS_8_1 | ecosystem: Environmental > Aquatic > Marine > Sediment | place: USA...
ATTTGAGTGTAAATTCACCACAGCGCAGGACATTGCACTGGATGGCGAAGTCGATGAATTCTTTTTGATAGTCTTTCATGGATACGGCCTTTACGAAACGAAGTGGGGATTTTAAAAGATTTGGCCGGGTGAGGAAACCGTATGGCGCAGCAAACGGGCTTACAGTGTCTCTACATAACCAATTATCCGTTTGCCACCGAGGGTTTGTGCCTGTTGCAGGGAGTCGCTGGTGTGCTGGATCAGGTTATCGAAGCCGGCATTCTTGTCCAGCAGGGTAAAGCCTATACTGCAACCCAGCTGGCCAATGGCGGGGAAGTCAAACTTTATGATGCGCTGTAGCAGACGCTCCAGAGCCAGTCGTGCCAGTTCCCGATCACACTCATGCAAGATGATAGCGAAAGTTTCTACATCGTAGCGGAAGGCCCAGTCGTATTCTCTGAAGGTAGTTGCGATTATTCGTGCCAGCAGGATCAGGAGGTTATCATGATGTTGCTGATCAATGGCTTCTTTGTCGTGCTTATCGACTTGTACAAAGGCCAGTACGTATTGTCTGTGTGAGTCGGATTGGCGTTGCAGTGGAACCGGCTTAAGTAAACTGGCCAATTTTTCATGAAAGGCGCTACGGTTATACAGTCGTGTCAGCGCATCGCGTTCATTCAGGGATAACAGGATGACCTGATTGATAAAGGTCCTGATATGGGCCTCGGCCTGAAAGATGCTCTTATCAGTATGGATGCCGGCTATTTGCATAAAACCTATCGTACCGATATTGGTGTTTATCGGTATCTGTACCCATTTTGATTTCTCTTCCTCATTGGTTATGGTCTTGGCTCGCATATCTTCTGCAGGCAGATTCTGTGTGTCCAGTGAACCAATGCGCTCTATCAGACCAAATACCGTACCGCAGAGATTTTTACTGTTAAAGGCCAGTCGGTTTAAGGCCTTGGGACCATGTGAGGTAATGAGCAGTATGGATTTAGACGGAAATACGACGTTTATATTTTTCACGAAAACATCAACCAGTGACTCGATGCTGGTCTGACTGGTGAGCTCAACCAGGGCGTTGAGTTGGGCACGGAGGATCTTTTCGTTTATATCCATTAGCTGCGGCAGTTAAGAACAGGAATGTGTATTATAGGGTTTTTGCACAAAAGCAGAAGCGGTATTGCCACATTATTTAACGAAATTTAGCAGGGTACATAAGAAATATGCGTGTAGTTAGTGCAAATCTGAACGGTATTCGAGCTGCAGCGAAGAAGGGCTTTTTTGACTGGATGGTGAACAATAAGCCGGATGTGGTTTGTATACAGGAGACCAAGGCACAGGAATACCAGCTGGATGATGAGGTGTTTTTCCCCAAGGGTTATTACCGCTACTTCTTTGATGCAGAAAAAAAGGGTTACAGCGGTACCGCCATCTATAGTCGCATAGAGCCGGATCAGGTGAGTACCGGTCTGGGCTGGGCCCATGCGGATACCGAGGGACGCTGGATAGAGGCGCAGTTCGGAAAGCTGACGGTAGCTTCTTTATACCTGCCTTCCGGTTCGTCCAGTGAAGAGCGACAACAGAATAAACTAATCTTTATGGATCGTTTACGTGAGGATATGCAGGCCATGCGCCGCAAGCGTAGGGAATTTATCATCTGTGGCGACTGGAATACGATACATAAAGAGATCGATATCAGGAATTTCAAGAGCAATCAGAAGACTTCAGGCTGCACGCCGGTAGAGCGGGAATGGATCGATAACGTATTTGAACAGGACGGCTGGGTGGATGCCTTTCGTGCTGTCAATCAGGAAGCGGATCAGTACACCTGGTGGTCAAACCGTGGGCAGGCCTGGGCGAAGAATGTGGGCTGGCGTATAGACTATCAAATCATTACGCCAGGGCTGAAGGATAGTGTGCAGTCGACGGCCATCTACAAGGACGAACGTTTCTCAGATCATGCGCCCCTGATCATCGATTACGATTATAAGCTTGGCTAGATACTCGCTATACATTTAGCCTAGTGATAGGTGTGTATGCGTTTTTCCGTATCCTGCATCCAGTTGCTCAGGTACTCGCCCAGGGTTCGTGGCTTGTGCGGGTCCTTGTGTTGCGGCCAGCGACGTTTGATCTCACCGACAATTTTATAGATCTGGAAAACGGCTTCATCAACAATGGTGCCGGTCTCTACCAGCCAGTCGTCCTCGTCATCTTCACCCAGGGTAAGATAGACCTGCTCGGTCGCTTCGGGTACAAACCCCGTACCGACCAGCTTCATATGCAGATACTTCAGGCGATCGGTCACTGTATGCACCAACTGTTGATCCTGTTGTTGCTGGTTGAGCTTGTCCAGCAGATGGTGCCAGTCGTTGATGATGTAACTGACGTCGGCCATCTTTTTATCGATGGTTTTCAGATCATGGGAGATGGCGCTGTTGTCCCCATTTGAGGTCGTGCGGAAAATATCCAGCAGGTAACCCAGATAGGTGCGATCAAATTCACCCTGACAGAGTTTGATCTTTGCCTGGATATCTTCAGAAGCCAGTCCCTTACTCATCAGGCCTGCTGCTACCTCGGCCACCGCAAGGATCTGTGCCAGTGGATTGATCTCCTCACGTTTTACACCGCGGGGATAACCACCACCATCTATCTTTTCATGGTGGTCCAGCACGATCTGGCTGATATGCGGATGATAGTAGGGGAACTCCTTCAGGATCAGATAGCTGACAAAGGGATGGGCATAGATCTGATGCCAGTCCTCATCGTCCAGACGGTGCTCGGGGTTTTGCAGTTCGGGATTGATATGCAGCTCGCCCAGATCATGCAGTACACCGGCTGCGGCAAGCTTGAACAGATCCTTGTTTTTTAAACCGGCACGAATACCCAGATAGATGGCGATAAGCGATACCTGGATAGAATGCTTGAACAGTCGTGGCATGGCTTCCTTGATGATGGTCATCTTCAGCGCGAGGACATTTTCCAGGTGTACGTTACGCATGATCTGTATGGGCAGATCATGGTACTTCATGAACATCTTCTTAAAGTAGGGGTCTCGGTTCAGGAGCATGGAGGCCTCGGCCACCATTTTGTCGGTGTCGACACCATCCGAGGCGACCAGGGAGCGGTCTATGGGTTTTAGTAATTTGTGTTGGATAAGCCGTTCATAAAATGTGCTGTCTATCTTTGTGCCGGCGCTGATTAACTTGTGATAGGTACTGGTGAGGATATCCTCACCGGCGACTACATCCATCTTGTCACCAAGCTTGGTGACCTCTTCGATATAACTTTTGCTGTTCACTGTAGAGACGAGATCAGCTTTTATATCTACTTTTACATCGTCGTCATTGCTCATAATGTGACCAGGTGTCCGCTATTAATAATTAGTGCCGATGTTACACATATATCGTAGTGAAAGAATGAAGTGTGCAGCCTGTTTGACGACTATGACAAACTTTTTACATTTTTTTAGTAAGGCCTGAACGATACCCGTTTTGTCTATAAGGGTTTGTGAACAATCTATGAAATCTCAGGGCTACGCCTGTAGTTGTGATTCTGCTAATATTGCTGGCGAAATGAATAACAAACAACTAGAACAGCGCCTCACGCGACTTTCGGATTTATCCGCAAACCCCTTTCTACATAGCCTGTTAGGTATCGAGAAGGAGAGCCTGCGGGTTAACCAACAGGGCACCATCGCCAAGACACCGCATCCTGTATCTTTGGGGGCGGCGCTCACCCATCCCTATATTACTACCGACTATTCCGAGGCCTTGCTGGAGCTGATTACCCCGCCTATAGACGGTGTAAAGCCGGTAATGGATTATCTGCAGGTGCTGCATAAATTTGTCTACGACAACATCCAGGATGAGAGCATCTGGGCCACCAGCATGCCCTGTGTGGTGGAGGGAGAGGCGGGTATTCCCATTGCCGAGTACGGCAGTTCCAACATCGGTCGGATGAAGAACATCTATCGTCGTGGTCTTGGCCATCGTTATGGCAAGATCATGCAGGTGATCGCCGGGGTGCATTACAACTATTCGATGCCCGAGGCCTTTTGGCCCGCCTATCAGCAGCTGGAGCAGGACAGTGGTTCTGTTCAGGACTTTATCAATCGACACTCGTTTGGCCAGGTACGTAATATCCAGCGCTATGGCTGGTTGATCCCCTATCTATTTGGTGCCTCGCCGGCAGTATGTAAGTCCTTCCTCGCAGGGCAGCCTACACCATTGCTGGAGTTTAACGAAAACACCTATTACGAGCCCTTTGCCACCTCGCTGCGTATGGGTGATATCGGGTATACCAATGCCAAAGAAGGCGAGGCCGGGGTCAAGGCCATTTATGATGATGTCGAATCGTATGTGGAGAGCCTGAGTAAGGCGATCAATACCCCCTATCCGGACTATGAAAAGATCGGCATCAAGGTTGATGGTGAATATCGGCAATTGAATGCCAACCGTCTGCAGATAGAGAATGAGTACTACAGTACCGTACGGCCGAAACAGGTCTTGCAGGGAGTGGAAAAACCAAGCCTGGCACTGAAGCGCCGTGGGGTGAAATATGTGGAATTGCGCTCCTGCGATGTGAACGCCCACGAACCTCTGGGGGTCAGCAGCGAGCAGCTCTATTTCCTTGAGGCCTTTATGATCTTCTGCCTGTTACAGCAGAGCCCGCTGATCTCGGTGGCTGAGCAGAAGGCGATAGACTGGAATATCACCACCACGGCACACCAGGGGCGTGACCCGGCCCTGCGTCTGCAGCGTGAGGGAGCCAGCCTGCCCCTGAGCCAGTGGGCCGTGGAGATCTGCGAGGCGATGCAGGGGATCTGCGAGATGCTGGATGCGACCACCGAGGGAACACCCTATAGCCAGAGCCTGAAGAATCTGAGCGAGGTGGCACGAGACCCGGAGCGTACCCCTTCGGCGCGTATGCTGGAGGAGATGCGTGACAACAAGGAGGGCTTCTACCACTTCGCGTTGCGCAAGTCCGAGCAGCACCGGGAATATTTCGCGCGTCTGCAGGTTGATAACCAGGCCCTGGAGCAGTTGCACCGTCAGGCCGGGGAGTCGATACGCCGCCAACAGGAGATCGAGGCGGCCGACGGCAAGGACTTTGACACTTTCCTGCAAGAGTATTTCGAGCAGAGTTGAGTTCGAGCCAAAATTCACAGGCATGCTAGAGTGCCAGGTCCTGGTCTATAACAAAGAGAAGAATACATACCATGCCTCATACACTGCATAGCTGGCGCGAATCCCTACTGGTCTATCTCCGCCCCCGGGTCATTGCTATGTTGTTTCTCGGCTTTTCGGCCGGATTGCCTTTCCTGCTGGTATTTTCCACCCTCTCAGCCTGGCTGACCGAGGCAGGTATCAGCCGCAGTGCCATCGGCCTGTTCAGCTGGATCGGTATCACCTATTCGATCAAATTCTTCTGGGCCCCTGTAGTGGATCGTCTGCGACTGCCAATACTCACTCGTATGCTGGGTCGTCGCCGTAGCTGGATGCTACTGGCCCAGGCAGGCATCGCATTGGGGTTGCTGGGCATGGCCGCCACCAATCCTCACCATACACTGCCGTTGGCGCTGTTTGCGCTGCTGGTGGCCTTCAGCTCTGCGACCCAGGACATCTCCATCGATGCCTATCGGATAGAGGCGGTGGTGGCCGAATATCAGGGCGCGATGGCCTCGACCTATACGCTCGGTTATCGCCTGGCCCTGCTGGTAGCAGGAGCTGGAGCCTTTTATATCTCCGATGCCACCTCCTGGCCCTTTGCCTATACGGTGATGGCTGTACTGATGGGGGTGGGGATGCTGACGGTATTGATCATGCGTGAGCCTGAGCAGCCCTGCCGTGAGGGTACCAGGGAGCTGGAGCAACAGATGGTAGATCAACTGGCAGGACAGCATGCCAGAGAGGGGCTCTACTATCGCCTGCTGGACAGCTTTGGCCGTGCGGTTGCCGCGCCGTTTGTTGACTTCTTCCGCCGCAATGGTGCCACGGCGCTGCTTATCCTGATGCTAATTGCTACCTTCCGCCTTACCGATATCACGATGGGCATTATGGCCAATCCCTTTTATCTGGACCTGGGATTCAGCAAGACCGATATCGCAAATGTCACCAAGGTGTTTGGATTTTTCATGACCATCCTGGGTGCCGTGATCGGTGGTGTTATCGTCAGCCGTTATGGCTTCCTCTATCCGCTTCTGATTGCGGCTATCCTTGCTGCGGCGACCAACCTGTTGTTCGGTTATATGTCGACGGTCGGCCCCGATCTGGGCCTGATGGCCTGGGTGGTGAGTGCCGATAATCTCAGTGGAGGTTTTGCCGTGGCGGTATTCATCGCCTACCTTTCCAGCCTTACCAACAGTGCCTACACTGCTACCCAGTATGCGCTGTTCAGTTCCTTGATGACGCTGCCTGCCAAATTCATGGGAGGCTTCTCCGGCTTTGTTGTTGATGGCTACGGCTACCTGACCTTCTTTATTACGACCGCGTTGCTGGGGCTGCCGGCGATCCTGCTGATCCTCTATCTGATCCGTCGCCAGGGACAAGCGTCGCATGGATGAGTGGGTCTACTTCGCGGCCTTCATTATGGGCTTCTTTGGTGGTACCCATTGCGTCGGCATGTGTGGCGGGATTGTCGGGGCGCTGAGCTTTGGTCTGGCCGAAGAGAAGCGTGACGACTGGTGGGCCAGTTTCCCCTATATCCTTGTCTATAACCTGGGGCGAATGAGCAGTTATGCCCTGGCCGGGGCGATTGTTGGTGGCATCAGCCTGCTGGCGCTGGACCTGACCTCCATAGATCAACTGAAGCAGGGCCTGAAACTGTTGGCCGGGGGCTTCATGCTGGTACTGGGGCTCTATCTGGGTGGCTGGTGGCACGGGCTGCTGCGGGTGGAACAGATGGGACAGGGACTGTGGAAACACCTGCAACCCATAGGCCAGCGTTTCATGCCGGTACGCACGCTGCGCCAGGCGCTGATACTGGGCATGGTCTGGGGCTGGCTGCCCTGTGGCCTGGTCTACAGTGCGTTGATCCTGGCACTGACCGCGACCAGTATCGAGCAGGGGGCACTGATAATGTTGAGCTTTGGTCTGGGCACGTTGCCAACGGTGATGGCGATGGGGCTGTTGGCCTCACTGTTTACATCCATCGTGCGTCAGCCCTGGGTTCGCAAGCTGTCCGGCGCGATGGTGTTCCTGTTTGGCCTCTATATGTTGTGGCAGGTCTATTCCGGTGAAGGCTGGCTGGGTTGAAGAACAGGAGGAAGTTGTTTGGGGCTGTGGATCCGCAGGCGCTTGCTGCGTCCGGTTTCACCGCTGATCAGGTCAATGGCCGATTTGGCCACACCAAACTGCCTGGCAAGAAACTTCAGCAGGTAGGTATTGGCCTTGCCATCCACCGGCGGGGCGGTGATACGGATCTTTAATTCACCATCTACTATTTCCCCTACCGCATCCCTGCTGGCCTTGGGCTGTATCCGTACCGACAGTATCAGGTCGTCGCCATCCCAGCGGCTACACATCGACTACATCGGGATCTGTTTGGCCAGATCCAGCAGCATCGGTACCGGTAGCATACGGATCAGCTGCAGCCCGATGAGGACGAGCAGTGGTGACAGATCCAGTCCACCCATGTCCGGTAGCAGACGCCGGGCCGGACGTAACAGTGGTTCATTCAAGCTGTAGAGCAGGACCAGGATGGGATTTTGTCCATGTGGTACAACCCAGCTGAGGATCGCCTGGATGATGATGCTGAACATAAAGACATAGGTGGCCAGCTTCAGCAGTTCTGCTGCCGCCACCACCAGTAGTGCCAGCGGGAACAGCTGGCCACCGTGGATCAGGGTGATGCCGACAAACAACAGCCACTGTAATAACAACATTACCACCACAGCGGCCATGTCCAGACCCATCAGGCCGGGGATAAAGCGACGAAAGGGATTCAGCACCGGCGCGGTGATCTTGACCAGAAACTGTGAGATCGGATTATAGAAATCCACCCGTGCCCACTGAAACAGAAAGCGCAACATAAAGGCAAGGATATAGAGGCCCAACAGGGTATCGAGCAGGAAGACGCCGGCATTGGCAAAATAGTTACCACTCATTTCGCTTCTCCAAACATATCGGCCAGTTCTACCGAGCGCTGACTGGCGGCCATCAGGGCCTGTTCAAACAGTTCATGTATCTGTCCCTCTTCGAGGACCTTCAGTGCCTGTTCGGTGGTGCCACCGGGTGAGGTAACCCGTTGGCGCAGGGTGGCAGCATCCTCGGGACTCTCCAGCGCCATCTTTGCCGAGCCATAGGCGGTTTGCAGGGCCAGCAGTCGTGCGGTCTCCTGTGGCAGCCCCAGTTTGCAACCTGCTGCCTCCAGTGCCTCAATGATGAGGAAGAAATAAGCAGGGCCGCTACCGGAGAGGGCAGTGACATGGTCGATTTGCGCCTCATCCCTGACCCACAGGGTCAGACCGACGGCGCGCAGGATCGATTCGGCAACCGCCTTTTGTTCTTCCGAGACCCGCTCATTGGCATACAGACCGGCGGCACCACTGCCTACCAGTGACGGGGTGTTGGGCATGGTTCGTACCACGGCAACATTGCCGCCGAGCCATTCATCCAGATTGGCAGCACGGATGCCTGCGGCAATCGAAACCACCAACGGATGTTTTGCCTGTACGCCCTCACGTATTTCCTCGGTTACCTGTTTCATCAACTGGGGTTTTACCGCCAGTACAAGTACATCCACTGAACGTGCCAGTTGCAGATTGTCTTCCAGTACCTCTATGGAAAAGTCCGCAGCCAGTTTGCCGCGTGCTGTGGCATCCGGCTCGGATACCGAGATCAGTGCACTGGGGTAGTGATCAGCGATCAGGCCGCCGATCAAGCTACGGGCCATATTACCGCCACCAATGAAACCTATACTTGCCTGGGTCATGGAATCTCTCGTCTCTATCGTTTTAAGCATTAAGATACGTCGTGCCGGATGGGCTGACAAGTCAACGTATGTTATCCCGGTTTGGAATAATTTCTCGGCCCGAAGATATCGGTGCCGATGCGTAGGATGGTCGCCCCTTCAGCGATAGCCGCCTCCAGATCACCCGACATACCCATCGACAGGGTATCGAGTGGGTATCCCTGTTGTCGCAGCTGATCCATCGCCTCACGCAGCCGCCGGAATGGCAGCCGTTGTTGTTCTATAGTCCCGGTTGCCTGCGGGATCGCCATCAGGCCACGCAGCCGTATATGGGGCAGGGCAGATACCTGTGCCACCAGTGCGGGCAGATCTTCCAGACGACAGCCGGACTTGCTCTGCTCGGCATCGATGTTTACCTGCAGACAGAAATTTAGTGCAGGTAGATGGTCTGGGCGTTGTTCACTCAGACGCTGGGCGATCTTCAGGCGCTCGACACTATGTACCCAGTCGAAGTGCTCGGCGATGGGACGGGTCTTGTTGGATTGAATAGGACCGATAAAGTGCCACTCCAGCGAATGCGACTCTAAGGCTTCAATTTTCTCCAGTGCCTCTTGCAGGTAATTTTCGCCAAAACATTGCTGGCCTGCTTCAATGGCATTTACCAGATCGTCTATCGTTCTGGTTTTGCTTACCGCCAGCAGGGTGATCTTGTCGCCTTCCCTGCCATAAAGTTGTTGCGCGTCGTGGATACGGTGCTGCAAATTGTCCAATGATTGTCGGATACTCATGCTGGCCTTGCCTGTCTGTGAACTACCAACTAGGGTAGTTAAAAGAAAATACTGCTGTATTGTAATGCATTCAGAGTAACAACAGCCAAGGGATGGGCTGAATATGAAGATAAAGGAACTGCTGGCCTTTACGGTAAAGCATAGGGCCTCCGATCTGCATCTGTCACCCGGACAACCACCGATGTTGCGGCGGGATGGTGAGATCCAGCGTATCAATCTACCTGCGCTGGATGCCGTGACGATCAAGTCCCTGCTGCATCCATTAATGTCCGGGGAACAGCAACAAAGTCTGGATACCGACAGGGAACTGGATCTGGCCTATGAATTACAGGGGCTGGCGCGTTTTCGAGTCAACCTGTTTCATACCCGCTCCGGTATCTCTGCGGTATTTCGCAATATCCCGCAACAAATACCGACTATGCAGCAGTTGGGGTGTCCTCCTGTACTGACCGAACTGTTGGCACATAACAATGGGCTGATTCTGGTGACCGGGCCTACCGGTTGCGGTAAATCCACCACCCTGGCGGCAATGCTGGATCACATCAATCGTCATTATGCCCACCATATCATCACCATTGAAGACCCGATCGAATTTGTTCATCAGAGCCTCCGCTCACTGGTGAATCAACGTGAGTTGAGTCGCGATACGCTGGGCTTTGATGCGGCCCTGCGCGCAGCCCTGCGGGAGGATCCGGATGTGATTCTGGTGGGGGAGTTACGCGATCTGGAGACCATAAGACTGGCCCTGACCGCTGCCGAAACCGGCCATCTGGTCTTGGCAACCCTGCATACCAGCTCTGCTGCTAAAAGTATCAATCGTATTATTGATGTCTTTCCGGTAGGAGAAAAATCGTTGATACGCTCCCTATTATCGGATTCGCTGCGGGCTGTCGTATCACAGCGACTGGTGATGGCTGCCGAGGCTGGCCGCAGTGCAGCCTTTGAGGTGCTGGTGAATACTGCGGCAGTGAGAAACCTGATTCGGGAAGACAAGATCGCGCAAATCGTGTCACTGATGCAGACCGGCTCCGGACTGGGAATGATGACGATGGATCAGGCTTTGCAGAGGCTGGTGGAGACAGAAAAGGTGAAGCGGGATGTGATCCTGCCGCTGTTGACGCATAAAGCGGAGTTGGAATCTGGACGGGGCTAGCTGGCGGTACCCAGACGTACCTCTTCCAACAGCTCGCGCGAGGTCTTGTCCGGTGTATCGATGCGCTTGGTATGCTTGAGTTTGTTGAGGATGATACGTTTGATCTTGGAAGACAGGGTGGTGGGATCGAAAGGTTTGATGACGAATTCGCTGACACCGGCCTCGATGGCCATTTCCACATGACGTAGTTCACTTTCACCGGTGATCATCATGAAAGGCTTGCTGGCCAGAGAGCGATCTGCGCGGATCTCCTGCAACAGCTCAAAACCGTCCATCTTTTCCATCTGCCAGTCGGAGATGATGATGTCTATACGCTGGGAACGCAGGATACGTAACGCCTCAACGCCATCGTTTGCCTGCTCTATGCGTTCAAAGCCGAGCGAACGAAGCATGCTTTTAATCGTAGCGCGCATGTACTTCATATCGTCAACGACCAAAAAACGCAGGTCTCTTACCAGCATAAACCACTCCTCTGTTCGTACCTGTAACTGTTACTACA
>Ga0224506_10002989_pt1 | contig 11334 bp, 12 predicted proteins | sample SF_Jan12_sed_USG_2_FD_169108 | JGI IMG/M metagenome (GOLD analysis project Ga0224506, IMG submission 169108) | Sediment microbial communities from San Francisco Bay, California, United States - SF_Jan12_sed_USGS_8_1 | ecosystem: Environmental > Aquatic > Marine > Sediment | place: USA...
AGTTTATGATGTTCCTCGCCTTCTGCTGTATCGGTTGTTCCCTCAATCATCCTCGAACCGTATTCCTGTATGTAATCCGGCCCCTTGGTTCCGGGACAAACGATACTGACACCATAAACACATATAAAACGAAAGTCCCTGTGTGCTATATTTTTATCAAGATCATTTTTAGGGCTTTCCAGATCGAGGTAGCTAAGTTCCGTCTTCAGCATGGCAACCATAGGGGTCTGCGAAGGTCGCTTTGCTTGAAACAAATCCTGTAACATGGCCTGACACCCGGCTAAAAACGGTAATATCAGAAGGAACAGAAAGAGATGGTTGATTTTAGTTTTCATCACTGCAAGTTTACTGTTTTAATACATGGTATCTGCTCAGCATTATATAGGCATCAATCTTGAAATCCTATCTATTGACCCGCCATTTTTTACACATTTTGAGTCAATAACAAACTAAAATGCCTAAAAAAAAGAAACTCAGTCAAAAACAATCCCGCATGACCAAAAAGATTCAGGCCAGCCGGGTCGAGCGTGTGCGTAAAAAAGCGTCAACGTTGGAGCAGGAAATTTCAGAGTCCGAGCTGGGACCTGAACAGGAAGGCCGTTTAATTACCAACTATGGTGCCAGTGTTGATGTTGAAGATAGCAACGGTATTATTCATCGTTGTGCCTATCGACAAAATCTTGAGTCACTGGTAAGTGGTGATCGTGTTGTCTGGCAACCTGCCCATGATGAACGTGGTGTCGTCACTGCCGTTATGGAAAGAACATCCCTGCTTGCGCGCCCTGATTTTACCGGTAATAAAAAACCGGTTGCCGCCAATATTGACCAGATGATTATTGTTTCCGCATCAAAACCCGGTCTTAATGAAGGGCTCATTGATCGTTATCTGCTTGCGGCTGAAAACATTCACATTACACCAGTCATTTTACTCAACAAGGTAGACCTCCTTGATGACCGGACACTTGCTGACTACAAGGAACGACTGAGTGATTATATTAGAATTGGCTACCCTGTTATTTATGCCAGCACCAAACGTGAACACGGGCTTGATGCATTACAAAAAACACTAAAAGAAAAAACCAGTATTCTGGTTGGACGTTCAGGCGTTGGAAAATCATCTCTTGTTAATCGTATTCTACCTGATGCCAATATAAAAACCGGTGAAGTATCCGAGGCAACGGGAAAGGGACAACATACAACAAGCGCTGCCCGGCTTTATCATCTTTCCTGTGGAGGAGAATTGATCGATTCTCCCGGTGTACGTGAATTTGGATTATGGAACCTGAGCCGCGATGAAGCTACTTATGGGTTTATTGAATTCCGGCAGTTTATTGGTAAATGCAAGTTCAGTAACTGTACGCATACCCATGAACCACAGTGTGCTATTCAGGAAGCAATTGAGAATGAAGAAATCAGTCCGCGCCGGGTGGATAGCTATCACCGGATTATTGCTTCACTGAATAGCACCTAAGGTTATTACATAGGCTTAACTAGTTTACACTCTGAAACACCAGACTTCCCTTCTGCCTCACTAACTTTCTGTAATCTAGTCCGCGCATACAACAAACCCATCTTTACTTCTTGCCAAACAAAGTAGTTTTTCCCCGGCTTAGCATGTAACTTAACTTCTGAGTCATTTTCTGCTTTTGAAATCACTGTATGATTCCCTGGATCTACTTCCAAGAGCAAATAAGTCATGGCAGCTGTATCACCGACTATCTTACCATCAAGAACAACCGGCATCTTTATGGCCGCTCCAAAATTTTCGTTTCGGTAAACATAAATATTTGCCTTGCCTGAATTCACCTTAAATGATTTTGCCTGAGTATCTTGTTCAACACTTGCCATCGGAACAGATGCGCAACCAGTGATAAATGTTACCATTAGAATAGCAATCACTAATGATTTCCATCTTAGAAATGACATATCTCCCTCCTGTATATATCTTGCTTATTGGAATATAGAATCTACCATAAAATATATGGGCAATACAGGGGTGAAAATTTGATTTATACCAAGGAGCTATATTTTTATTTTTTATTCCGGTAAACGATAAAGGTATGATCATCCGGCTTACAGGGTCGACTACCTTCATTATTATTCATCCTGTGCTGGACTTTTTTCAGCAGTTTATCCGCCACCTCTGGCAGATCACCCTTGCGAATACATTCAATAATCTCATCAATAAACAGATTATCTGCAACACCATCGGTTCCGATAAAAACCGTGTCATGTGTTGACAAGGCGACAGGAGAGCCAACTTCAATTCGCATGTCCTTGAAGCCAAGCACATTGGATACGATATGCCTCTCTTCGTGATGGATGGCTTCTTTCTCGTCCATGATCCCTGCCTCAACAGCATAACCAACCGGCGAATGCGGTACGGTTTGTAACTTTATTTTTCCCCGTTGGCCAACCACCAGAATATCCGAGTCACCGACATGATAAGGTCGAATTACATTGTTCTGGATTTCTACAACAGCCAGTGTTGTGGCCGACCCCCCGCTTTGCGCCATCACATCAAGATTGGCCTTTTCAATCCCGTTTAAAATAACTTCCCTTAAATCCAGATTTTCGGTGACTGCTTTCTTGACTGCATTACGAACAGCATCAACAGCCAGACTTGATGCGGCCTTGCCTGCTGGCATACCACCAACGCCGTCAGCTACGACCAGCACACAGGAATTGTCATTTACCGGAATTAATGCAGCGCAATCTTCATTCGGTGTTTCCTTGAAAGGATTCGAGGCAGAAAAAACTGTTGCTTGGCCTGAAGCAATGGAAAATAAATCAGGCTCCGTCATGGACGCTTCCCTGTAAAACTTTGCCTCTTGCAGATGCCTGATATCCATTAGTCTGACTGCCCTGTTACCATTCTATGCTTTCAAGATGCTCGCGTAATTGACCGGCCGATCGAAACTTGTCCAGTATTAACGAGGTTTTCAGACCACAACAAATACCCTTCACCTGTGGCGGCATTTTTGAGTAATGTTTTTTCCCGCCTATCGCGGTATAAAAGAGATGCACCAGATTGGCGACATCACCATAAATATTTTCCGGCTTGCATGCTCCCCAATGAAACATGTCCAGCAGTTTTATGTCGTACCCGATACCATAATCGCGGACAATAATATTATCCCCATGTAAATCGCCGTGATAATCACGCAGGTTATGAACACATTCAATGCCTGATGCCAATGCATGTAATAAATGCAGCCCTTGAAAATAGTGCAATCTTTTTCCAGGTTGTCTTTTTATATAGTCAGGTAAAATTTCTCCTTCAACAAAATCAGATATCAGGAAAGTTACTGTTTCCCGATGATACACAATAGACTCCTGTGTGTGGTACTGGATCAGGATCGGGCAATGACGCAGTTTGTGTAACTTCTTGGCATAGGTGATTGATGTGCGATCACGCAGGTTTCTATGCGGGAAAAAAAACTTGGCGGCACGCTCGATACCGGTCCTGACTTCTCGTATATGAAAAACCTCTCCCTCCCAACCTGAGCCAAGACGGGAAATTACTTCATATTTTTTTGCCAATACTTTACCCGGCTGAAAGTCAAAGCTTTCAATTCTGGGTCTTTTATTTTTTCTTTTTTCCTTATGGTGAGTTGTCATTTCTTATCCTTATTAGTTCTTCTCACTACCGACCAAATCATCTGGCTACCCGATAACTATAGATATCGGCACAAAAGGTGCAAATTAGAGATAAAAAAACAGATACTAAATGTCCCTGCGGCCTGTAAAAGCATGGGAAAGCGTACCGCTATCAACATACTCCAGCTCTCCCCCCAGAGGGATCCCGTGAGCCAGCCGGGTAGCACGAATTTGACGTGAGCGTGCCAGTTCACTGATATAGTGCGCTGTGGCTTCACCCTCGACGGTCGGATTGGTCGCGATAATGACTTCCTCGACAGGCTGTTTATCAAATCTGTCTGCAAGCTGATCCAGACCTATATCTTCCGGGCCAATACCATCCAGTGGTGAAAGATGCCCCATCAGAACAAAATACTGACCATTGAAACTATTTGATTGCTCTATCGCAATCACATCAACCGGGCTTTCCACAATACATAACTGTGATTGTGAACGTGAGGAATTTGAGCAAATGGTACAAAGTGGTGTTTCAGAAAAAGTACGGCAGGAAGAACAATGTTTTACGTTATCTACCGCTTCAACCAGTGCGGCTGATAACCTGCGCGCACCGTCTCTGTCACGTTCAAGCAAATGAAAGGCGATGCGCTGTGCCGATTTTGGCCCTACTCCGGGCAGGCAACGCAGTGTATCAATTAATTTATCTATCAGTGGACTTTGCGACATGCAAAATCAGAAGGGTAATTTTACGCCAGGGGGAAGGTTCATCCCCGAGGTAAATGCAGACATTTTATCCTTGGTCATGGTTTCAACTTTTCTTACCGCATCGTTGACAGCTGCTGCCATCAGATCTTCGAGCATTTCCTTGTCTTCTTCCATCAAAGAGGGATCAATTTCGACACGTCGTACATCATGTCGGCCATTCATGGTGACCTTAACCATACCTGCACCACTTTCACCCTGCACTTCCAGATTAGCCAGTTCCTGCTGAGCCTTTTCCATATTGGCCTGCATTTCCTGTGCCTGCTTCATCAGGTTACCTAGCATACCTTTCATACTTGTTACCTCAATACCTTGGGATTATTCAACGGGTTCTATTAACTCTTCCTGCACGTCTGCACCGAACATATCTTTTAATGCCTGTACATTTGAATCTGATTCAATTTTATTTACTGCCGCCTGATGTTTTTCCGATTGAAGTCGTTTTTGCCTTGCCGCTGGTGTTTCAATCTGCATGCTTTCAATCTCCACCTTGAGCCTGATTCTACTGCCAGTAAATTTTTGCAATGCTTTTTCCAGTTTCTTTTCACGCTCAGCATTCAGTAATGCCGCGTGCTCGGGCGCCAGTACCAGTATTATATTATTTTCATCTTTTTCCTTGATTGCACAATTAGCCGCGGCTTCTTTCAAAACTCCGGTCAATTTCATTCCGGCAATAATTGAACTCCAGTCATCATCCTGTATTGGTTCTGCCAGTGATGATATTTCTTCTGCTTTAATTATATTTTCCGATTGTGCCGGTGTAACTGTTTTTTTTGCAGATGACACTGCTGAATTTGATACGGCCGTTTTAACAGAGGCCACTGCTCGCGCTTCTGAAGGACGAAATGCCAGCATGCGTAACAACACCATTTCCAGACCACTACGCGGATCCGGTGCAAAATTCATGTCACGACGCCCATTGATTCCTATTTGATAAAACAACTGCACATCTTCCTGTGACAATACTTGAGAAAGCCGGATGATTTCTTCACGGTTGCTTTGCTCCTCGTCAACGGCATCCGGCACAACCTGTGCCAAGGCCATCTGATGCAATACTGATAATAATTCTTCCAACACATTGGAAAAGTCAGGCACGCTCTCGGCAAGGGTATGAATAGTTTCCAGTAATGCCTGACCACTGTTCGCAGCCAGTGCTTCAATAATTTCTGAAATATATGTTTGTTCAATTGTGCCAAGCATGGACTGCACATCCTGTTTGCCTAATTTGCCAGCGCCATAGGCAATCGCCTGATCCATCAAGCTCAGTGCATCACGCATACTGCCATCAGCAGCCCGCGCCAGTAGTTTAATGGCAGGCACTTCATGTTCAATATTTTCTTTTTCCAGAATATTGATCAGATATTCCGTGATCAGACTCTGAGGCAATCGTTTCAGATTAAATTGCAGACAACGCGAAAGAATCGTAACCGGTAATTTTTGCGGATCGGTCGTCGCCAGTAAAAACTTCACATGCGGAGGTGGTTCTTCCAGTGTTTTTAATAATGCATTAAAACTGTGCGTTGATAGCATGTGTACTTCGTCGATCAGGTAAATCTTGTAACGTCCACGTGTCGGTGCATACTGGACGTTCTCAAGAAGTTCACGCGTGTCTTCGACTTTGGTACGTGAAGCCGCATCGACTTCAATCAGATCAACAAAACGGCCTTCGTTAATTTCATTACATGCACTGCACTCACCACAAGGGGTTGCACTGACACCATTTTCACAATTCAGGGATTTCGCCAGAATACGGGCGATGGTTGTTTTGCCCACACCACGTGTGCCGGTAAATAAAAATGCATGATGGAGTCGATCATTATCGAGCGCATTGATCAATGCCCGCAAGACATGTTCCTGTCCTGCTACCTCATGAAAGGTTCCGGGGCGCCATTTGCGTGCTAAAACCTGGTAACTCATTTATTTGTTTTAATCGTTCTAGTTATTAACTTGTATAAATGGAGGTAGCCTGTACCAGCCACACCTCGGCACACGAATCCGCTGCTGCCGCTGCTCCCTTCCGGGCCTGACGGGGTTCACAACATATCATTGCGAGGGGACCGGCACAGGCCACCATAATATAATGTTACTGGCTGACATGGAACCGGTAAGAATTAAGAGTCTGTCGGAGTCCTTGCTCGGTAACTACATGAAATCTTGTAACTTTTGCTATTTTACCCTAACCAATGAATAAAGTAACCGCTGGAGATATCCTGTTTAACCTGAACTAACGTAATTTTGAGGGTTCTGGATAGAAAAGGCCCCGTAACCGGGGCCTGTAGACTGTTTTATGGCGAGGGGATGCCACAATAACAATATTCTTACTGTTTACGTCTCATGAAACCCATGAGTCCCAATAAACCTGAGCCAAACAACCAGACTGCGGCGGGGACTGGAACAGGCGTAACTTCAGCAAAGCCAAAAGCATCACCCACAGGAACAGGATCTCCATCAGCGTCTACGGTCCCATTAAAATTAAACAACAACAGACCTGCTCCTATATAAGCTGGGTCGCTGATTAAGGAGTTAATATCATTCAGACCATTTCCAGAAAATAATGACTGCTCACCAACCAACACTAACATTGATGTCATGCCTGTCAGTGTAAATTCAAAATTACTGGGAGACCCCCCTAACAAAACCAGATCAAAAGTACCTGCTGGTGTGCCGGGGTAAAACATATCAGCCAACATGGAGAAGTTGTCACCAATCATATATTCAACATCCGGAAAGGCATAATTCATTACGCCTGACGAGATACTCCCGTTATATGAAGGCCCGTTAAATCCGTAGTCTGTAAAACCAGAAAGAATTGTTGTATCAATAAATATTGCATTGGCAGGATCCAGATCATATGTAAAACTTCCGCTAAATGAATCACCTCCATTTATTCCTGCAATACCAACCGAATAATCAAAAACTCCGCTAAAATTTACAGTGGTCGTTGCTGCATATGATTGTGAAATCCCAAAAAAGATTACTGCCAGTCCTGATAAAAATCTGCTAAATAATTTCATCCTTCAAACTCCTAATCCGTGATAAATAATTATTGTTTGCTCAGCCTCTTTCGGCGAGACATCGCTATTAGTCCCGTCAACCCTGAGCCAAACAACCAGACTGCGGCGGGCACAGGGACCGCAGAAGGAACTGCATCATTCAATATGAGAGAATAACCATAATAACCATTGTAAAACTCAACTTCATAGGCATTTGCCTCACCCAATTTAGTAATACTTATATCATTTCTCCAGTTAACCCCGTCATATGCGGCAAGCAAAAACTGATCAGAGTCGGTTAATGTAAAACCATCTCCTCCTGAGTTTGTAATATTCCAGTCCGCTCCTGATGCTTGCAGTTCAACCTTGTCAAACATCGCCAGTGGCAAATAACCAAGACTATCATCCAGCGCAAGATTGCTGTCATCAAAAATTGCAAAATCAAGTCCCGAAGCACCATAACTAAAATCAAATATATTTAAATCACCATCTGTTGGCATCCATATGGTAGAGGCCGACAATGCTCCTGAAATAAACATGCTCGCCAATCCTGGAAATAGTTTTATTATTCCTTTTGCTTTCATCTTCTTTACTCCACTAATCTATTAATTGTTTAATCCTTTAAAAAAATTAATAACTTATATATTAGATATTGAGACCTGCCCCCTGACCACACCGGTTTGCACGAGGGGATGTACATCATCAGTGTGGTCAGGATAAACAGTGAATCATTCAAACTTTCTTTCCTGGAATACCTGCTTGTACGAGGGGATGTACGTTACAGATATTCTCAGAATAACCAGCAAATAATTCATTTCTCAAAACCGTAAAACCAACTTCTTACTACAAACAAGATGACTCAAACTCATACTCCGTCATCCTTTAATAAATTCTGTTGAGACCTGCCCCCTGACCACGCTGGTTTGCACGAGGGGATGTGCATCATCAGTGTGGTCAGGATAAACAGTGAATCATTCAAACCTTCTTTCCTGAAATACCTGCTTGCACGAGGGGATGTACATCACAGTTACTTTCAAGCTCTCTGGCGAATCATTCGTTTCTCAAAAACTTTTACTCCTTAATCTCTTTTCGTCTGGATATCGCTACCAATCCAATTAAACCGGAACCAAACAGCCAGATTGCAGCTGGTACAGGGACAGGCGTCAGGGCATATTCACCCCACCCACTTGGGTGGCGATCAAATTTGTCCGGAAAATGTTTCCCAGGAAAATCACGATTTGGAAATTCACCAAACGGAAATTTGTCATATGGAAAATTCGGGTTTGGATGCGCTACACCATCATGTCCACTTCTGCCAAACATACCCTTAAAACCATGAGATGAATTATTTTCATGCTCACCATCTTCATGATCTTCTGAAGATTCGTCAGAAAGATCTGCTCCTGCCATACTTAAACCAGCACCAGCGTTTATTGAGTGCTCAATATCCGGTCTTGCAATTGCAGGAAAGTGTTCCATAGGGAACTTGTCTTGCGGAAAGTGATTATTTGGATATTCATCAAAAGGCACTGATGCCGCATTTGCAGAAAAACTTCCGCCCAAAACGCCTGCTAAAATAATATTTCTGTATCCCCTGAACATAACTTCTTTTCCTTATATGTTTTAAATTATCATTTAATCTAAACAGCCACACCTGAATGGGCATTCAACCGTCGTTTAAAAATATGACGCCCATCATCAAGCAAACAACTTTCTATTAACTTTTGATCAACCAGTTGTTCCAGAGCCCGTTGCACCCGCTCTTTTGATAATTGTGCTATCTGGTGCAATACCCACCACTGGCGAATACCTTCTGCGGTATCGGCCGCATCTGGCCTATGTTCCAGATAACTTAAAACCTGAAACTGAATATCTGATAAAAGCTCGTAATCAACTTTTTCTAATTGTTCTATTTGACTTACCTGCATATTTACTTGACTCCAGACCTGTAAAATTTTTGTTATTATTTTTATTTCGTTATTGCAATAGGTATGCCAACTCGGGATGAGTTTAATAATCAACAAGTTATGTTCGCGCGAGAAAATTACCGGGTCATATTTAACCCATAGTCATTTTGTGATTGGAGTGAGAAATAACGGGAAAACAGAAAATTTTATGTGGGTTATTTTTATCCCGCCCGGGTGAAAAATAACCCACCAATAATAGAGTGGTTAATTAGTACTGAATATCGTGTTTTTTGAGTAGGCGGCCCAGAGCTCGACGCTCTTTGTTTGCATGTCTGGCTGCAAGCGTGACATTACCTTTACTGCGTTTCATGAGTGCAGACAAATATTCTTTTTCAAACTGCGTTAATACATTACTCTTTGCCATACTAAAAGGAAGCTGATGCACTTCATCCTGAAGCAAATCCACTTGCTCCAGAGATGCCTCATCAACATTAAATTGCAGATGTGCTGGTAAAATCACATCATCATCTGAAATCAGAAAGGCACGATGTAACCTGTTTTCAAGCTCTCGTATATTACCGGGCCAATCATGCCTTTCCATTAATTGCTGACTGAGGTGATGTAATCTTTTTGGCCTGGTATTGTAACAAGCCTGAAATTGCTGAAGGAAGAACCCGGCAAGAGTGACAATATCACCTTCACGATGACGAAGTGCCGGTAATGTAATTGGTAATACATTTAACCGATAATATAAATCAGCACGGAACTTCCCTGCTTCCATCATCTGTTCAAGTATTTCATTACTTGCCGAAACAATCCTGACATCTGCAGTCTTGAATTGTTTACCACCTAGTGGACGATATTGTTTGTCTTGTATAAAACGAAGTAATGTCGCTTGTGCCTTGGGAGACAGTGCTTCAATCTCGTCAAGGAATAACGTACCACCATCTGCCTGTGCTATTAATCCGGCTTGCTCATTTCTCGCGTCTGTAAATGCTCCCCGCTCATGACCAAACAGTTCATTTTCCAGTAATGAGTCAGGTAAAGAACCACAGTTTACCGGTATAAACGGACCCGCTGCTCTTGCGCCCAGATAATGAATTGCTCTGGCCGCCAGTTCCTTACCTGTCCCCGTCTCCCCATAAATGGACACCGCCACATCATAAACAGCAATTTTTTGAATCGTTTTCAGAACATCTTGGAATGCAGGTGAACTGCCTATTAAATTAAGCGCAATAAAATCAAGCTGTGTTGATTCCGATAATTTATTATCTCTTTCTGATGAAGGAAGTAATTCACACATGCGTTGCAAACGAAGAGCCAATTCATCTTCTGAACATGGCCACTTTGCAAAATCAGTATAGTGTGAATAAGCAACTAATGAGCCGGAATCATGGACTGCTTCTTCTGTAAATAAACCTAATACAGGAAAGATTTTATGATTATCAATATAATGTTCGCACAATAAAGAACCTGATCCTTCGACCAGCGCAATACAGACTGAATTTCTCTGCAAATAGAATTCAGTTGGTGAGTTGGTTATATCAATCACCCGCACATCAGCATACCCGATGCTCGCAAGCATCTGGCGTATTCTGGATGATTGTTCTCCCCCCGGAGAAACTGCTAGCAAATAAATTATTGTTGATTTCATCATCATCAGGCGTCCTTGACCTATAACTCTCAGCAATGCTTATGCTCCATCCTGAAGCCCTGTTTTGTGCTATCGTTTTCCTATTACTTTTATGTAATTCCTGTTTGCCTACTGTTTTAACTTCTAGTGCTACAACCTTCGTTTAACAGGTAATAAGCAAAACAATAAGCAATATACTTATGCAAAATTCATTCCATAAATAAATATTCTTTAGTAAACAATGAGATAGTAATTTACAGTCTGATTTATTCAGCTTAATTTTTTAAAAGTGTAAAATTTTTCGACACAAGAAAGTGCCTGAATTGAACAATTCTGACAAAAATTAGCTTCCAATTATTGACGATCACATTGAAATGTTAGCCATGGCAAGGCAAGCAATAACATGAAAATAACTGCATTTGCCGGGATATGTAAATTAAAG
>Ga0224506_10002990_pt1 | contig 11334 bp, 12 predicted proteins | sample SF_Jan12_sed_USG_2_FD_169108 | JGI IMG/M metagenome (GOLD analysis project Ga0224506, IMG submission 169108) | Sediment microbial communities from San Francisco Bay, California, United States - SF_Jan12_sed_USGS_8_1 | ecosystem: Environmental > Aquatic > Marine > Sediment | place: USA...
GTACCCATTTCCGTGTTTATATAATTATTTCTAGTTTTAGATAATTATATTTCAATTTTAACTTTTAACTTTTAACTATTCATCGTGGATTACTATCCTGGGTACTCCTTCTTTGCCAGTTTTTCTCGGAGCCGTTGTTGGCGCTGACGTTGATGCGCGAGATTCTTCTTCTTCTTCAAGAGGTTCGGGAACAGAAGGAGGTGTCGTAAATACTTCAATCGCGTCAGACAATATTCCTCCTTCTTTCCAAGAAAATATACCCATTTTACGTCCTTGGTCTGCCAAATTTAAAAGAACATTCAAATCTTGTTTAAAGATTTCTTCAGAAGCAAATTCTTTTTTCTGAATCACTGCTTCCATTCTCTCAAGAAGAGAACTCATGATTTTATAATCTTTCCAGGTAAGAGATACTTTTGCATCTTTTCCACCACGGGTTCTTAGAATATCCGATGCTAATACTAATCTTTGAACCGATTCAACTTGTAAATCGCTAATCTGTGTCATTTTCCCTTTCTTATATTAAAGTTATAATAATATTTCTTTAAGTTATTTCATTCATCATTCATCATTCATCGCAAAGAACTAAACAAAACAAATTTGAGTTCGTTGTACCCAGTTATGTCTCCAGTATTCCGTTCATTTGCACAAATGTAAGCCATCATTTCGTTTTCAAGACCTTCTCTAACTATAACATGAGATCCAAATGCATGAGACCCGATATATAATTTGTCGTTGTCATTGTCAATGTCAAAGGAATAATTATTATCAGTTTTATTTTCAAAATTAAACGAAAAACTATCACTTACCAGATCAACTTTAATTAGATTGTTTCTGAGATAAATATTATCTCCCTTTTCTAAACCGTGGGCGGTTTTTGTATAAACTTTTATTAATTTACTACCCCAAAGATTCTCAATGTTCTCAACTTCAACAGAAAAAGAATCCAAGTCGTTTGCTCTTTTTGGAGCCCCAGAATTCTGAATAATATATATCCCATTGTCTACGCTTCCACTTCCGCTTTGGTTTTTAATTAGAATCCTATCGCCTGAATTTACTACTACGTTGTCAATCATTGAACCGTTTTCAAAGTCAGTATCCATATTCCCATGTTCAACTGTTGAAACTCTCACGGACTCCTTTGGTCTTAATCCAAAAACAAGAGAGTCTACATATTGTTTACTGACAGCTTCATCTTGTCTTTTTGGAACACTGTTAAGACCATACACACTTTTAGTCTGAATGCCGTTAGGACTAAACGACGCAATCGATTCTCCGCTATTCATTACGGATATACTTTCTTTATCAGAAGTTATTACACAATCTGAATCTGACCGGAACGAAATCTTATCAATATTAATTTCCTCTGAATAAATAATGCCATTTTTATCAATTGCAACGCCTTCATTTAATTGCAAAACATCGTTAGAACAAATCGAATTAATAGTTAATTTTCCATTAATAATTGTTTCTTCAGAATTCAGTCTAATTTGCTTGCCTGCTAAAATGTCAACGGATCCGTTATTATTCAATTCTAAATTTCCATGTTCGTTTAGATTAAAAGAACAATTAATGTTTCCAGAAGAATCTTCCAATGTAATTTGCCCCGCGTTGTTTCCGTTAAACGCAATATTCAAATGATTGTTAATATGAACCAAACTGTCTTTTGTGTCAACTCTGAATACATCAAACCCTTCTTTGTTTTCAATTAGTAATGCTTCTGTGTTATCAAATAACAATTTTGCTATAAACGAATGGTCCGTTGCGATAGGGCCGGATGATTCAATAGAGCCGGATTGAATACTTTTTGATTTTAATAGTTCCACATCAAGAACGCCTTTGACAGTTGCGTCATTGTTAATATTTAAATAATCGCTTTTGGTATATTCTAAGATAATTGATTTTCCAGTAATATTTTTTGCATTTACCATTTCAGAATCTATCGTATTAGAATCAAGCGAACCGGTATTTATCGTCTCGGATACAAGCGAACCGGCATTTATCGTCTCGGATACAAGTGAACCGGTATTTATCGTCTTGGAATCCGTCGATTCTGCAACTATCGTCTTGGAATCCATCGATTCAGTAACTACCGTCTTGGAATTTACCTTTTCAGAATCTATAGAATTAGACTTTATCGTGTCCGAGTCAAGTGAATTAGTATTCACTTTCTTAGAATCTAATGAATCCGCAATTATTGTTTTCGTATCAATAGACTCAGAATTAACCGAATTTGTATCGATAGACTCGGCGTTTATCGATTTAGAATCTATTGAGTTAGATTCTATCGACACGGATTTTACTGAACCCGTAATTATCGACTTTGACTGTATCTCATTTACAGTTATTAAATCAGATTCTATCGAATTTGCATCTATTGAACCGGAATTTATCAATTTTACAGTTAGAGAATCTGTCGTTATTAATTCCGCATCTACCGATACCGTGTCTATAGATTTAGAATTTACATTTTTAGAATCTAATGAATCAGTAAACATTGACTTGGCAATTACCATGTTAGATTTTACATTTTTAGAGTACATTGAATTAGAATCTAATGAATCAGCTTTTATTGTTCCCGAGTTTATCGTGTCTGAGTTTAATAAACTAATCGTAAGTTCGTTATTTACAGCTAAAGAATCGACATTTATGTTTTTTACATTCATACTGTTAGTAATATCAATATTTTTCACATGTATGTGATTCTCTATAATTGCATTTTTAGCATGCATTTCATTTTCTACGTACACGTCATTTGTCGCGTTTAAGTTTGTCGCATTCACGTCGTTTTTCAAATTTAAATTGTCTCCGTAAATAGTTTTTGTGTATATGTAATTAGACATTAACGTTTCAGAAAGTTCCATTGATTTTCCATTGATATTTCCCGTAACGTGTAAATCGTTTAAAAAAAATGCAGAACCGTTTATTTTCATATCTTCGCTAATTGATATTTTCTTCGCATCAATCGAATTATTCACAGACAAACAATCTTCCGTTCTTATAGAACCTATTATTTCCAAAGACCCTGACAATTTCTTGGTGAAACCCATTTAATTTTAATTTAATAGTATCTATATAATATATTTTTTAAATAAAAAAATGTATTATAAATCATTTGCGCATTCTTTAATTATATCATGAATTTATCATATTCATCAATTAGAATAAATTTATGATTGTATTCAGTTTTACATTCTAAATCATACCCCATTTGATTGGAACATACACGTGTATTATGTATTATATCTATGTTATTCCAATGTGTGTGTCCATAAGCCCATATTTTTAGTTTATCAGAGTCTTCCATAATATATTCTAAATTTGTTGAAAAGTATTCTCTTAATGGAGAATTTTTATATATAGGATCACTCGTCCCGTTAAAAGAAGGTGTGTGGTGTGATAAAATTATAACATCTTCCGACCTTATATCGAGAAGCCGTTTAATATGCCATATAGCCAACTCGTGCATACTATTAATCTTCTTAACAGTTAAGTCTTTTACATGTCTAAAATCATTAATGTTTTTTTTAATAATATTCACGTTCTTCTTAATATTTGACCACAACGTTGATCCGAAAATCAATATACCATCGATTATAAAAAATGTGTTGTTGAGGAAATGAACGTTTCTAAATTTAGAACAGATATCGTTTAGTCTAGCGTTCCCGTCCTCGATAGTTGTTCCGTAGTATTCATGGTTTCCGGCAATCACGAATACATATTCGAAATTAATAGAACAATCATAGAGAAATCTTTCATATATTCCGTTGGGGTCTATGGCATTTCCTATATCTCCAAGCAACGCCAATATTGGCGCGGATGGTATAATAGTATTTGCGAAATTTCTATCACCGTGTAGTTCAAGATGAATATCTGATGCAATTTGAATTTTCATTGATTTTTATATAATATAATTATGATATAAAAATAAACCAATTATTTCGTTTTCAATTTTATTTTTTTTTATTTTAATTTAGAATAACAAATGGGAAAATTTATAAAAATTACTGGAATAAAGTATAAAAATGACGACCTGAAAAACAGAAACAAAGTGGATAAAACATATCAGATTATTGTAAACTCTGACTATATACACAATATCCAGGAAGTATTGCATGTTGATAATAACAACGGGGATTATATAAGATACAATGTGGCTACAATTGCAAATAATTCCATAAGTATCCATTACGTGTCAAAAGAACATTTCGATTTGCTAGAAACAAGTTTAAATTCTGAGTTTGGTATTATAATTATTAGTTAGAAATATACTCACATTGTAATACGTGGAATATGCATGTATCCGGAAAGTTCTAGCATCTTTTGCATTTGATAAGATTTTCCCATATATCTTTGACCAGTTAACATATTGCGAAATAGTTTTCTTCCAGTACATGCATTACATTCAATTTTATCACCGTTATCCATACGCATATTGAACCACTGTATAAATCCATACTCGTTCATCCGCTGTGGGTAATCCAAAAAAACTACATATTCCACTGTTGTTGTTGATTCATATGATAATTTAAAAATTAACGATGTGTTACAAGAAAAACAGCGTGGCTCTTCCATTTCTTTTATTATTTCTTTTATTTTATTCTTAAATAAATCAAATTAAATCTAATAGTTTGGAGAGATCTTCTTCTTTTTTCTTTTCATCTAACGGAAGAGGAACCTTATATTTTTCAGTCTTTTCGTCTAAATTAACGCTTCTCTGGACCCATTTTTTCTTATTATACAATACTCTCCTCGCCCTGGCTTGGTTTTTGTAAATTCCATTATTGTCTACAATGTCAATAAGAAGCGGTTCAATAGCGTGATCCTTTCTCATGATGCGCCCACTCGCTTGCTCTGTCATTTTGTCCTTCTTTGGTGTTGCAAATATTGCAGTATTCAGATAATCAATCGATACACCAACGCCGATTAGAGAGTATGTTGCGAATATAATATCATATTTTTCTTCAAGAATATCGGCGTCAATCTCTTTAAGTTTCTTCTTAGAAGTCCCGCCGAGAAACAAGAGACATTCTTTATCAGGATGCTTTAATTTTGTTTCTTTACACAAGTTTTTAAGATATTCGCGCCTGTCCGCCATTACAAGTACTTTACGTCTATCATCCAATAATACACCGTCTATTTCTTCCAAAATTAATTTGAATCTGGGCTTAGACACAACCAGTTCATTAATCATTCCCGCTAGATTAATGTTTCCAGTGCTCTCTATTCGTTTATCATAAAACTTTTCAGGTGCATAAATAATTTTGACGGCTGTATTATGAGTTCTTGTCATTGGTTTTATGCTCTTGACAATACTTGTTCCAAGATACCAGACGAATATTTTATCAAGACCATCTGCTCTATCCGGCGTTGCCGACAATGCAAGATTGTATTTAGAATACGTTTTCCACAAAGTAGTGCTCATTTTATCACATCCGTAAAACTGAATTTCATCCAGAATTGTAAATCCAAATGATTTAAAATTCGACGCTTTAAAATCCTTAAGACCAATCGTCTGAAGCGTGGCAACCGCAAAATCAACATTGTCGATTTCTTTAATCTTTCCTTGAATGATTCCAACACGTGCACCCGGTATAAAACGTTTAATCTCGGCCACCCATTGTGAAATAATCTTTACTCTTGGAACAACTACAATTGTTTTCAATCCAAGTTTATAGGCTAGTATAACTCCTGAAAAACTCTTACCCCAACCACACGCCACTTGAAGCGTACACCCGCCATTTTCTTTTAAAAACTTTAGTGATTTTTCTAGAGGTTCTATTTGATAGTCTCTTGGCGATCCAGTTAACTTTAGTTTTTTTTTATCTAATTTAACAGCGCCAACGTTTAAATTATTAATAGCTGGTTGGCCGAATTTGGATATTCCCCAATATCTCGGGACCGATATTGATTCAGTTGTCTCGGAGAAAACCGGAAAACTATAATCTACATATGCACATGTATACGAAGTTTCTACCGGCTTAACTGTAAGTTCCGAGCGTATACCATTTAATTCTTTAGCGCTTAATTCTGTTTTCTTAATCTCGTATCCATTTGACGACAATACTGTATTTTTATTTTGACCGTTCATTATATCTTTAGTTTCTTCTATTTATTTTTAAGTTAAATTAACTTAACTTAATTTAACTTAAAAATAAATATGGAATAAAAAGTAAGACAAGAAAGAATGACGACAATTGCAAAAGAAATTGATAATAAGTTTAGCAAAGAATTAATTAACGCAAACAAACAGTTAAATAAAAAACTACAGGATAAATGGATGATGCAGATGCAAACTAAATATAAAAATAAAAATAAATCAGAAGAAGAAGAAGAAGAAAAAGAAAAAGAAAAGGAAGATATTCCGAGAATGGGTGTGCATCCCTTTCTAGGAGAATATCCAAAAGTTATTCCCGGAGAAGAAATGAGAAAATGGGCGCGTATGCGATACTCTGAACTAATTTATAATGCAATTATAGCGAATACTACCGAAGCGAATACTACCGAAGCGAATGTAAAGAAAAGTATATTGTTTGCAAAAGAAATTGAACGTGGACAATACAATTATTGTCTTAAAAAACATCCCGGTTCGTCTTGGGAAGAAAGTCCTGATTTCGTTAAATCATATAAAGCTAAAATCCGGACACTTAGTGTAAATTTACAATCATTTGACACTGAATATAAAGATTTGGTTCACGCGCTTATTGAATTGGAAAATACCAGTGATGAATTCGTGGTAAGTGGCTCAGTTGAATACAAAGATAAAGACCATGCTTTCAGAGTGTATGATTTAGCATTTATGCATTATATGGATTTACAACCGTGGATGTTTGTTAAAAATAAACAACGTCTAAAAGAAGATAAAAAGGGAAATAACATTCCAGCAGACGAAATGCCAGACGGTGCTTTTGAGTGTAGTAACTGTAAAAGAGATCCTATTACCAGAAAAAATGGATTAACTAAGAAGACAACATATTATCAACTCCAGACAAGGTCCGCGGACGAGCCAATGACAAATTTCCATACTTGTCATAACTGCGGAAAACATTGGAAATCTTCGTAATTTAATATAATTATATTTTATATCTTTTTAAGTAATAAAATATGATTTAATTGCAAAAGCTAGTTGGTGCAGGTTTTCTATGTTTTGGATTTCGCACTGCTGGATTGCGGTATTTTGGAAACCTTTCATGTTTTATTCCGGGAGAAAATTTAAAGTTGAAAACTGGTTCGTCTTTATCCTTGTTTTTCTTAAAATCGACGACCTCGAAGAATGTTGTACATTCAGATTTTTCATTCAATTCCTTCTTTCTATTTTCAATATACTCATTCATATCCCTAAGAAATTCATCTTCCTCTTTATCGCCTTTCCTTTGGTCTTTGGTAATCTTAATTTCCATTTCCATCGGCATTTCATCCTTTATCTTGCCCCAGAAAGAATTTGTACTCTTTGTTTTTATTTCGGACATGAGAGTGTCGTGAGATTCAGTGTTTGGGTGGGGATTATAATCGGGAACTTCTTGGTCACCCCGCTTTTTTTGGTTTTGTTTAATTTCATTAATTATTGTATTAAAAGAACCACGAGACGAACGCTCGGACTCTAGTGTCAATTCTAATTCCGAATTCCTCATTAGTTGTTCTGTAAAGTTATCGGAAAGACGTCGCGTTATATCCTCGTTCTCCAGTTTTTCAATCTCTAGTCTATTGATACGATGGCCCAAGAGTTTCTTTTCGGATTCCAGTTCTTTGATATGGCGGTTAAGGCGCGTTGTTATGCGTTCGCTAATTGAATCAGACTCCCTAAGTGTTTTTTGATACTTTTCTTTATATGCATTTAATTCGATATTAGTCTTTTCAACCATCGCGTTATATGCGAGTTTAGTCTTGAATTCTTTTTCTTCATCTACAATGATAGGTAACTCCTGAATTACAAAATAATACTCTACTGTCGGTTCATATGTTCCGTAAATATACCCAGAAACTTTTTTACAAACAGGAACAATGTTGTCAATGGACAAATCAACACTATTAATAGTTTCTTTATCATACTCTTTGTCGCTAAGTGTAGCGAACTGTTCTTTAATTGCGACTTCTGTCTCTTTCCGCGAATTAAACGTTTTTACGATTTCAATATTTTTTTCCGAATGGCTTAGTTTACTTAAAACAAACATCTATATTTATTTATTTATATAGTAATATAATATTTTATTTCTTTAAATAAAACAAAAATAAAATATATAGTAATAATAATAGTAATAAATAATGGCAACGCTTCTTATAATTTCATTAATTATACTTTTTGCAATTGTTCTTTTTCTAATTGTAATTTACAAGTTAAATAAAAAATCGTTTGGATTCAGCAATTCAGTTACACTTTCTGGGATACCAAATGCCACTGGTAATGCAAGTATTACGCGTACGGAAAAGGGCCATTTACTTGTAAACGTCCAAGCATACATGCCGGTAGATATTGTTGGGACTCCAGCATACCAAGCGTGGTTAATTAACAAATTGACCGGAAATAAAGTAAGTCTTGGGCGTCTTGAAAGACTTCGAGAGGGCGAATACTTTTTACGAGCGGAAAGAAATAGTGGCGATTTTGACGGATACAATGATATTGCCATATCGGAAGCAGACAACTTGGAAATATTAAGCAGTTAAATAGATTCGGATGAAGTTGAGTTCATAATTTTTTTAATTAATTTAGGAAAACCATCCGGATGGTTTATGTTTACGGACAAACTCTAGACGTTCGATAGGATCAGAAACTAAATCAACAATACCCCACATATCCTCTGAATACGAGATATCAATAGTACTGGTCCATTCAAGTATTGTTAAATCAAGTTCGCATTTATATACAATTTTCACATACCTTTCATTAACTAATTTTGCGTAAAAGGAACCCTTGACACCAGAAGCATTCTTCTGACGAGAGACATCCGAATCCTTTTCGTGTTCCCAGTTAAAAATTTGCGAATAATTAGAAAAATCTAGGAAATATTGATGATTTAATTTTTTACTGAGTTCAGTTGTGCCAAGTGTGTTAACTGTGGCAAGATGGTCGCCTGAAAAAAGAGTTTTAAATAAATGTTCTTGTTCTTTTACACTAAACTTCATTGACTCTTGGACTTTAAAATCGGTAATTTTAGTTTTAAGCAACCCAAGTTGTTCTTCAATTTCCATCTGTTGCTTCGCTTCTTTTTCCTTTCGTTTAACCATTTCTTGATGCTTCAATTCCAACTCGTCGTCGGAAAGTTCTACTTTAACTTTAATTTCAACAGGATATACACCGGTTCCTGATATTATATCATTTGGGAATGCTTCGTCAATATTTGCCATGCTTTTTCTATCTTTTTCTTATTTTTATTATAATAATATATTATAAAATCTTTTTAAGTAAAAGATAGAAAATTAGTTTTCATTTTCAGACAATATATAATTAAGCCCTATACAATTTGTATAGGGCTTAAATGTGTCATTATAACACAGTAATTTATTTCTTTATGCTTCTACGTCCATGTTTAGATCTTCGAAGATATTATTTTTTTTAAATTCTCTCGAGCAACTAGTATTATTTAGTTCTTTTTTTGTACAATACAGGTGGTCGTTGTTATTACAGTTAATAATTACAAATGATTTATAATAATTATAATTAAATGTTATCCATTTATGTTTTAATGATTTGATACACTCCCGCGTGATTCTCTGAAAAATATTTTTATCAAACCCATACTTAATATCAAACCATTTTGCACAACTAACTTCATTTATTGATTTTATTGGTTTCTTTTCCGGCAAAATGATGCTATCATTTTGAACAATATAGAAAAGGTAATTAAATCCAGACGTATAACGAATAACCATTGAATTTGTCGTATTTTCAAAAATAAGCCCAGTCAAATCGTATCCAGTTTCCTCGTCAACTTCTCTTAGCATACATTCCCAATGTGATTCGTTTTTCTCAACCTGTCCTTTCGGGGGTCCCCATAATTTATTTCCTAAACACGTTTTTACGAGAAGAATCTTTCCATGTCTCATAAAAATTAATCCAGCACCAGAGATATATTCTTTTCGTTTTCGTTCTTGTTCTTTTTCGTTAATCATAATAAATTTAAGTTGTGATTTAAAAATTATCCAAGTTTCCAGTTTTCAATTTTCTGTTTTCTGTTTTCTGTTTATAAATTTATCAGTCAACTTATGGCATTTTAACACACTATTCCAATTTAATTTATCAGAATGTTTAGTTAAAAATTCTTCAGACAAGTTTTTATTCCACGAAACGTAATCCCAATTTAATTTATCAGCATGTTTAGTTAAAAATTCTTCAGACAAGTTTTTATTCCACGAAATTTTATTCCAATATAATTTATCAATATGTTTAATTAAAAATTCTTCAGACAAGTTTTCATTACACGAAATTTTATTCCAATATAATTTATCAATATGTTTAATTAAAAATTCTTCAGACAAGTTTTCATTACACGAAACCCAATACCAATCTAATTTATCAATATGTTTAGTTATAAATTCTTCAGATAAGTTTTTATTCCACGAAACGTGATACCAATCTAATTTATCAATATGTTTAGTTAAAAACCCTTCAGACAAGTTTTCATTCATCGAAACGTAATACCAATCTAATTTATCAATATGTTTAGTTATAAATTCTTCAGATAAGTTTTTATTCCACGAAATTATATTCCAATCTAATTTATCAATATGTTTAGTTAAAAATTCTTCAGACAAGTTTTCATTTTTACGCGAAACTAAATCCCAATCTAATTTATCAGCATGTTTAGTTAAAAATTCTTCAGACAAGTTTTTATTAAACGAAACGTAATCCCAATCTAATTTATCAGCATGTTTAGTTAAAAATTCTTCAGACAAGTTTTTATTTTGTGAAACTAAATTCCAATTTAATTTATCAACATGTTTAGTTATGAATTCTTCGGATAAGTTTTTATTAAACGAAACGTGGTCCCAATCTATTTTATCAGAATATTCACTAATGAATTCTTCAGACAAGTTTTCATTACGCGAAACGTAATTCCAATCTAATTTATCAGAATATTTAGTAATGATATACTCAGCTATTTCAAAGCTATTAGAGATACAATCGTATATATTGTATGGAATATTGTTTTTCAAAGCAAATTTAAATATTTCAAGATTGACAATTGACTCTGGGTTTAAAAGAAATCTAGGATGTGCTAAATATAATTTAGAGTTTAAAGCTGTTATAATTTTTATTCTTTCTTGGATACTAGAGAAATCTAGTACACTTAAAAAATCGTTTGTATTCATATTTATTATTTATATTTATTATTTATATTT
>Ga0224506_10002992_pt1 | contig 11331 bp, 14 predicted proteins | sample SF_Jan12_sed_USG_2_FD_169108 | JGI IMG/M metagenome (GOLD analysis project Ga0224506, IMG submission 169108) | Sediment microbial communities from San Francisco Bay, California, United States - SF_Jan12_sed_USGS_8_1 | ecosystem: Environmental > Aquatic > Marine > Sediment | place: USA...
ACTCTACGCACAGCTTTGCTTTTCGTCATAAAAGCGATTCTGATATTGGAGCCTAGGTGTGGGTTCCACACTCAAGATCTACATCATTTAATCAGTAGGGTCAGAGCTGTCATCACCCACAGGAAGAGAACACTCGGAACGTTATTTAAGTCTTTAAGAGCCTATGGATTCGTACGATCTTTCGTGAACCTTAACCCAGAACCCGAACACACAATGGACGCGCTGCAAGCCTTGCTACATGTCTGAAATATTGTTTTTCGGAGTGATTTCACTCGCAAAAACTATACCCCCCTGGTATATTCTTCCAGATTTGCGGTCTCTCTTAGACCAATTTGTGGATGATTTCTGCTTCCAAATTCAATACCCCTACCCCCCTCTATCGTTCGTAACGTCTGTGGTAACTGGTTCTGGTAGCATTAGCGCGCGTCGCCAAGTACAAATTTGTCACTAAGCTGATGTGAAATGCTGAAGTTAGCGTTAGGCATCTCTGTCGCTAACTAAGCCTGGCCCCTTTTCCGCACGCAAGAGGACAATGGCCAGCACCACCACCCATAGCATGGAACCATAGACGGTGATGCGCTCGCTAACCCCGAACCACTGCGGAGGCGCAATTTTCCCTTGTACGGTAATCTGGGCACCGCCCACGAAGCCTAACACAGCGCCAAGCACGAGGAGTGTCAGGAGTGTCCCGATCGAGTAGAGGCGGAACCGCTTTCCGTATGCGGTAGCTCCGAATCCCATCGCCAGCAGAATCAAGAGGACATGCACACCCGCGAGAATTGAGTGCATGATATCGGTAAACGTTGCCTCGGCCCCACGTAGGTGCATTGGGAAGAATGACACCTGCACCAAGCCGACTGCCCCCATTCCCACCAGCAGGCCTCCCGTGAAGCGCAGAGCGCGTTTTCGACTATATCCCCAGACGCCCAATCCGAATGCGATCATGAGCACATCATACGCGAGGTCAAGCGGAACGACGAGTGGTCTCGTCGGAGCGCCGATAGCAGACAGCTCACTGATGGCTTGAGAGGTGAAGCTGTAGCCCTCCCACAGCGTACCTGCGAGTATGTCAGTACCGACATAAAGCAGCGAAGAGAGGATACCGCAGATGAGTAAGAGGTTTCGTAACATCCTTGCAGTTTCTACCATTTCGAATCCCACCGATTGCTAGTGTTGGATTGCTCTCCTCGCTCGTGGTACGGATCTGTTCCGCCAATTGAATGGTACAGCGCGCGCTACTTCTCAGGCGATATTCTTTCCACTTTTACAATTGCTCTGCTGACACCAGCAAGAGGAGGCAATAGATGTGATAGTGTTTGTTCGGCTGTACATCGTCTAACTATTCCCTTAGAACTAGTTTCAAACCAACCATCTTTGTTTCTTTGAAAAGATTGTAGTATTCTTCCGTCTTTATTAAGAAATTTGATTATGCATTCATCGTTCCTCATGAACTCACCAACTGAACTCCACTTCCTGCGCACGCGCATAATTCTAATGCATAAAGATGTGCGCTTGATATTTATTCTAGTTTTGGAGTGCTAACGTAGACCCTTACTCATCCCATTTATTTTAGTTTTCTATTTGCTTTCTTTCGTGTGTGGTGTGTGCGGTGTGTAGAGAGAGTATATGAGAAGAGAGGTAGAAGAGAATAGGTAGAAGCCAGGTAGTCAGTGAGTTAGTACGTTAGTTAGTCAGATAGTAGGTTAGTCAGAGAGTTAGTCAGTCAGAAGTTGTGGTTTGGGTTTGGGGGTGAAACTTTGGCCCCCACACACCCCAAAATTTATAGCTAACTTTACTGGCTTTACTAACTCCAGTGAGGTGAATGAAACATGGCAGCAACAGGAGCAATCGCAGCGCTAAAGAAAAGAAAAAAGAGGAAAATAAAGAGAGAAGAACAAGAAGAACGTATTAGAAAACTTGAAGAAGAAGTTGAAAAGATCAAAAAGCAGCTCGAACGGCCAGACTAATGCACTTACCGTTTTAACGATCGATGTGTCCGGTTGAGCGCTGTTCTGAACTCCAAGAACATTTTTTCCGGACGGCTCTCCCCTAAGATCGAGCATGCCCACTAGCTAGCTAGCTGGGGGTGAGACTTTAGCCCCTCACACACAAAAAACTAGCAGAAGGATCAGGCAATCGATCGATGGAACAGATATATTAAGTTTCAGATAGGCTTATTTCTATAGAAGGTTGGAAAACTCTATGGATGCGGAATGTGCGCGCTTGTCATAACCGCCGTCAACACAGGAGGCTCAAATGACTTTGGAGATTAACACCCTCACCACGCCTTTTCTTAATGTCTCTGTCAATTGCTACCTTGTCAGAACCGGCGACGGATTTGTCCTGATCGATACGGGGAGGACCAACAAGCGCGGCGCGATCGAAAAAGAACTTGAAAGCGCGGGCTGCCAGCCGGGAAATCTTAGGCTGATCGTGCTAACTCATGGTGATTTTGACCACTGCGGTAATGCAGCTTACCTTAGGGAAAAATTCGGTGCACACATAGCCATGCACAGGGACGATTCCGGAATGGTCGAACGCGGAGACATGTTATGGAATCGAAACAAACAAAATATTCTCTTTAGAGTAATTTTTAAGTTGTTCATCAGGTTAAGTAAATCGGACAGGTTTGAACCCGATTTATATATCGAGGAGGGATACGATTTCTCTGGATATGGATTCGACGCTAGAGTCCTTGATATTCCAGGGCACTCAAAGGGTTCAATAAGCATCCTGACAGCCAGTGGCGACCTGTTTTGCGGTGATCTGCTCGCCAATGTAGACAAACCAGACATCTGGTCCATCATCGACGACTCAGTTGCAGCGCATGACAGTGTCGAAAAACTGAGAAGTTTACAAATCAATACCGTGTACCCCGGGCACGGCCAGCCATTCCCGATGGAGCTGTTCATGAAAACTCACTAGCTAATTATTAACCCGAACATATTCGTGAAATGAACGCGCTGGCTATGAAACCCTCGCGCTAGCTAGGTGGGCTTGGGATCAAAATCTGACTTTAATCCCCAAACCCACACACACACGAAAAGCAGATATGGAGACCATTGCCATACTCAGCTTAGAGGTGATTGGAATGAAGGAGTATGAAATCCTCTATGATACTGGCGAGGCTAGGAAACTTGTATTGCAGCTCAATCGTATGGCAAAGGAAGGATGGCAAGCTAAATCGATAGGAGCTTTGGGGGCTCCCACTGGTATTCGTGCTGTTTACGTTTTGATGGAGCACGAAGTTAGCTAGCTAGCGAACACGTGTCAAGTGAGGAAAGCCATTCTGTCAAGCGCGCGCTAGTATCACCAGTCCAGAGTTCAGCTGTCTCAACATTACAGAACCACAAGCACTCTTATCTACAAGCATTTTGGTGGTGGTGGATCAAAATTTGACCCCCACACACACCTAGCTAGCTAATCTTTTTACAGTATCCAAGTAATAGCATCCGCTAAAGCTATTTTCAACTGGTTATTCTACCGTCTGCTAGCCAAGTTTCGGTTTTATTCGAAAGTGTATACTACATGCACAGTTACAGATACACTGAGCTTACCTTCGATTATCTGTGTAGTAGGTGCTGCTTCGCTCGCGTAGCTGACTCTGTAGTCATAGTAGGGTTGATAGGGCGAATAGACGTTTTCACTTACGGATAGCACGCCTGTCACACTTACATCAAGCTCACTTGCAATCAGCAAGGCCTTCCCCTCAGCCTCTCTCAAAGCAGCTACGTATGCCTGCATCTGGAGCTCTGTCTGTTTCTCTGACGAAAGACCGAATGAGACGCCTTGAATCCTGTTTGCTCCGTTGTCCGCAGCTGCATCTATGACCTGGCCTATAAGGCCCATGTCAGTAACTTCCACTGCAATCATGTTAACTACTCTGTATCCGACAATCGTGTCATAGTCCTCTTTTGAGTAGATTGGGTACGCGTTGTAGGCAACTGTCTTCATGTCTTCCTCAGTTAAACCCAGAGTTTCTATTGCGTCTATAACTGCTGCCATAAGTTCAGCGTTGTTGTCAACTGCCTCAGAAGCAGTAGTTCCTTGAGTTTGAACACCCAAAGAGACAGTAGCCTCAACAGCTTGCATGGATGCCGTTCCTGAACCACTTACTGAAATAGTATTGTAGCTTGTTTGCTGTTCACTTCCTTGAGCTAGCGTCACTGTACCAAGAGATGATGCTGTTCCTGTAGGATATTGAAAATACAGCTGTTTTTCTGGAGCTCCCTGATTTTGCAGCATATAGATCATCACTGAACCCAAAACCACTATAGAAACGATAGAAACCAACAAAGCCAATCTATATTCTTTCAAGTTCATAGTTTTCACAAACTAAGTATTTATGGATCGTCTAATAAGTCTACATTTTAGAACACTTCTCTCCGGTTTGTATTGAGGGCTTTCCCCTAGCAGCTTTGTGTATCGGGCCAAACTTTAACTCCAAACCAAACCACAAACTGCGGATCCAGAAAGTTAACACTCACAATCTTTGTCTGTAAGCTTGGGGGTGAAACCAAAAAAATAGTGACCGATGACTCTTCAAGACTCATTGAAGATATCATTGAAATAGCTCACGCAGTTCGGCGACCCTCTGTGATTGATGCTGAAAATCTGACGAAGAAATTTGGCAATCTCACTGCAGTGGAGGACTTAACTTTACATGTTGATGAGGGTGACGTTTTTGGTTTTCTTGGACCGAATGGTGCAGGAAAAACCACCACAGTGAGGATGCTTTGCTGCCTGATATCAAGAACCAGCGGCAAGGCCAAGATAGGTGATCAAGAAGTCGGAAACAGTACGGATTCACAGAAAATCAGAAGAATTACCGGGTACCTACCTGAAAACGTCGGTCTCTATGACAACCTGAGCGCTTACAAGAACCTCGATTTCTACGGGCGACTGTACAAGTGCACCAAAGAGCAGAGGAGAGAAAGGATCGAGTATTTCCTCAAAATGTTAGGGCTTTGGGACAAGAGGAACCTCTCCGCAGGGACCTTTTCCAAAGGCATGAAGCAAAAACTTGCTATAACCCGTGCCCTGATCCATGACCCCAAGGTCCTGTTTCTGGACGATCCGACAGCAAGCCTAGATCCAGAGGCTTCAAAAACAGTAAGAGATTTTATCCTCGAGCTAAAAAAAGAGAGGAGGACTATCTTTCTCAATACTCATCACTTGGACGAAGCGGAGAAAATCTGCGATAGAGTAGGGATACTGAAAACCAAACTATTAGCTGTGGGCACTCCAGAAAAGCTGCGAGAATCGTTGTGGGGAAGTAAAACTGTAGTTCAGCTTGAACATGTTAACGATGCGATTGTAGCGGCAGTGAAAAGAGTTGGACCGAGGAATATCGAGATAGTTGGCAACAAACTCGTCATCGACGTGAGTAATCCTGAGAAGGAGAATCCCGACATCGTGGCCGCGATTAGTGCTGTGGGTGGCCGCGTTCAGTTCGTTACTGAGGTAACCCCAACTTTGGAGGACGTATACTTGAAATTAGTTAGGAGCTGAGAACAAAGATGGACTTACAGAATGTATGGACAGTTGCAACGAAAGACTTTAGCATCTTCACCAAGAAGAAGAGCATCATGTATTCAGTCATTCTTTTTCCACTTCTCGTCTCGGTTGGTCTTCCTTTGGTTATCCACTTCGCTAACATGAAAAGTGGGGGCATTCCTACTGCAGCACTTCTACCACTGCTGAACGCATTTGCCTTCTTCTTCGTTATCGGAGCAGCAACTCTTCCCGTTGCGATTGCCTCCTACAGCCTGGTCGGCGAAAAGGCTGAGAAGAGCCTTGAACCTCTTCCTGCAACTCCCGTGACGGATGGCGAGATTCTGCTGGGAAAAAGCCTCGCCGCGTTTTTGCCATCCTTAGTTGCAACCTATGGGGGTTGTGCAATATTTATGGCCTTTATAGACAACCTGACCTTTAGCCAGTTGGGGTATCTTTATTTTCCTAACTGGACCATGGGGGTTATTCTATTAGCAGTCGCACCGCTTGCCTGTCTACTAAGTGTTGAGGTGAATGTTATCATATCTGCAAGAGTCAATGATGTACGGACCGCGCAGCAGTTTGAAAGGAATCATGATTCTCCCGTTCGGAGCCATCTATGTCGCGGGTGAAATCGGAATCATATCACTAGAAACCAACAATCTGCTTATAATTTCCGCCGTTCTCCTATTTGTCGATGCGATTCTGTTCTTCGTAAGCAGGTCCACCTTCCGTAGGGAGGAGATACTGACAAAATGGAAGTAAACAGTTTGGTGTTTGAGTTAAAAAGCTTGTCAAGACCACAGCCTTTTCAAGACTCAGAAAATCAGTTTGGTTTGGGCTAAACTTTAGCCCTGCTCTTTCTCAGCAAGCACCCTACTAGAGCAGGTATGCGTTGCCGTCTACCTTACTCTGGATGAGCAGGGACTTGCCTTAATCCAGTACTCTCAGGCAGCGCCACCTGCCTTCTCAACTTTTTTCTCACGGCAGTAACATAGCCATTTGAAAAAAAAGGTAGAATCTTGACCCGCACACGCAAACGAATGAACTTGTTGAAGAAACTTAGATTGTTTCTGGTTTCGTTGCTTTCAGCCTTCTGTCGGCGGCTGCATGCATGCAAATTACTTTGCAAGACAAAGCCTTATATGTGACAAAGTATATTGTACTGCTTAGGTGATGTGAAATGACAGAAAAAATCAACTTGAAAAAAATTGAGAGAAAAGCCTACACGTCCTATCACCAGGATGGACTGATAGACGTTTTCGCTGGGTTCTTCATGCTAAGCTTCGGCCTAATGCTAATCTTAGATATGGCATGGATGGGCTGGATACTCTGGTTTGTTGGCATTTCAGCTTATGCTGCCGCAAAGAGAGTTTTTACCATTCCAAGGATTGGGTTCGTAAAATTTGCTCCGCACAGAGCCAAAGCTGTGGTGACTAGCGCACTCATAGTTGTTTCACTGTTCGCGCTTTTGGGTGTTGTCGCTTTCATGCAGACCGAAGGTGGAGGTACACCGCTTTGGCTGGTATTTGCAGCTGAGAATTACATGCTCGTCATTGGAGTGTCGGTAGCCGCTTCATTCTGTGTAGTAGGCTACACTTTCAGGACAAAACGCATGTACGCATATGCTTTGCTGACTCTAATCATGTTTGTCACTGGACATTTCCTCTACTTCCCACTCTACTATTACATGACCCTGTTAGGTACTCTGATCCTCCTCACTGGGTTGACCCTGTTGATCCGCTTCGTACGAAGATATCGTCTCTCAACTACTGGGTCAATGGGTGATAGTGGTAATGAAGGGCAATAAAGGCAGAGATGATGAGCGCCCTTCAATTCCAAAGATCGACAAAACAATACACGAACCGGCAAGGCTCATGATCATGGCGCATCTCTTCGTCGTTGAAAGTGCTGACTTCCTCTTCCTACAACGACAAACCGAACTGACATGGGGCAATCTATCCTCCCATCTGAGCAAGTTGGAGAATGCAGGCTATGTTGCAATAGAGAAAGAGTTTCTAGACAAGAAGCCTCACACTACGCTCCACCTCACCGACAAGGGTCGAACGGCGTTCCAAGAGTATCGGAAAAGCATGAAACAGGTCTTTGAAGACTTGCCCGAATAAACCAATATGGAGGTGATGTAGGTTGATAGAATACGAATGCGTGCAAGTTAAGAACTACAAGGATGTCGGCAAACAGATTATGCAAAGGCAAAAGAATGGCTGGCGTCTCCACATGTATTCTTGCGCTCAAGTGAGCGTTGGAGCGGACGCCTATCATTACTTGCTGTTTGAGAGAGGCGAGTGACTGGAACAAGCCAACCCTCAACTTTCCCTTTTTTGTTTAAGACAGTCTAATCAGTTGTCTTGGTTTAGAGTCACCTTCTAGCGTGAGCCAGCCTTCCACTTTTCTAAGTTTCCGATAGGGAAAACAGGGGGCGGTTTAAACAGACAGTCTTGTCGGTAATGGAGAAAGATTGAATTTTCATCCCCACACACACTACGTACATGTTTGGCTATTCAAATTCTTTGCTTCTCGCTTCTGCTCTTCCCTTTCTTCTCCTTTCCCGGCCCGCCTCTTCTCTCCCCACTATTCTCATCTCTTCTAGCTCAGCTTCTTCTCTCTCTTCTCTTCCCATTTCTCGCCTCTCTTCTCTTCTCTCCTCTCGTCTCCCCTTTTCTCCCAGAATCACTAACCGCTCATTGTAGAAGTGAGAAGCTACGTTTATTACGTCTTCGATTCTTTCACTAATAAATATGAAATTATGAATTCTTCTCTCAAGGGAAGCAGCTTTGTCGGTGAGTCCATTCTTCTCTACCTTTTCTTTTGCTTTCTCCGTCGCGCTTACGATCTTTGACACGAGGTCTTTGATGACTTTGATGTACCTACTCCTTTCCTCTGGATTTTGACTGGCCTCGAAAAGAGCCTTATCCATTACCTGTCTATATTTCAACCTTGCCATTTCGTAACCTAAGTCTTTGACACTTTTCTCTGTCTCCTCGATGAGGATCTCGAGATCCGTTCTGGATATGGCCGCTATAGGATCCAAATACAGAAGGGACGCAAGAACATCATATAATTCTGAATCGTCCCTACATAGTTCCTTCAAAAGACTTTCCTCTTTCTTTACTTTTTTCTCCTCTACCTTTCTCCTTCTCTTCCACATAACCCAATCACCCAATTCTATTGCTTGAACCAACTTTGATTAAAGTCTTTGGTTCTCACCATCGCACTTTGTGTGGGGTGTTAGATTTCAATCTACCACCACTTCTCAACTCAGTATTAAAATTTAGCGCGCACACACAAACCTTTTCCGTGTTCTCTCATATTAATTAATGTTTGGAGTGAGAGGGAGTGGTGACGTCTGCATGAGTGTTAAAGGGAAAAAATACGCCTTAGAAGAAAAGAGGCGACGGCTTAGAAGCCAAGGGCGGGACTTGGACATCGTAGACAAGGTAAGGCTTCAAAGGTTAAGGGAAAGAAGAGAATGGGAAAAGGAGAGAGAAACTGGGGACGTTTATGATGACGAACAGAGAGGAGAAATGTTGGAAGCAGATGCAATTACTGCTGCCGAGAACGCGTTCATGCAAGGAAGAGAGAAAGCTGACAAGAGGCAAAAACGAGATCTTGGCTTGGATGGAAAACAACATGATGACTCATCTTCCGTTGAACTAGCCAAAGAAGAATATCAAGATGACTAGACCTGCTTGTTCAGTTGCCGACAATACTGGATCAAGAAATCGTCGATCAGAGGCCTGTATAGCGCGCGCGTAGGGAGAACAAAGAAATAAGCCTTTCTCCAGAACGTTTTCAAATCAGCAATAGCTGCCAATTCTACGGGAGGTCAGATTATGGAGGAACAAGTCCCAAAGGAGATTATGATGAAGTATCCAAGGACATCAAGATTGACTTTCCCTGATGGATCTGTTGATTACCTCAAAGTCGCCAAAGCAGTCTTTGTATCTGATCACAATGAGCAGAGGGAATATTGGAAAGGCTTCGAGATAGTCGAATGGGGCGATGGAGAAAAGGAACTCCGAGTATGCTACTGGACCAGACTGAGAGGAACCACATCTTGGAAGTGGGGGCAGTTCAGCACCATCATAAGTCTGGATCGGATTAAGCGTCTCGTTAAGATGATAGAAGAAATCATGTAGGTTCTGCGTTGATAGAGCTAGCTGTCAGTCAGCTCTATCGATCGATCTTCGTTTCTTGTACTCATTCTAATACGGCCTGAAGCAGACTGGAATGAAGTTCCAAATAGAATCTCCACAAGAGGAATGTGGGAGAATAGCTAGCTAGCTAGCTCTTCTATCTCTTTCTGGAATTATTATTAGATTACATCCTTAAAATTTCATTCAGAGAAATATTGGCAATTCATGTTCCCTACATTATAGTCTTCTATGCTGCTTTGTTCAGTATGATAGGTGTTTCCTTCGAGAAGAACAAGAAAATGGGATCCGTGGTGATAGTAACATTCTTGATATTGATAGGATGTTTGATATACTATCTATTACCTTTCTAACACGTGTGTGTGGGTTAGAGTTTACCCCCAAACCCAATAAATTTTAATATTTATCTGCCGAAGGGACAGCCATGAAGAATTCTGAATGCACAATTTACATCATGTCAGAACATGGATGGATACAGAAATATCGAAAAGGAAAGGATGGCTGGACTCAAACTAGTTCAAATGGTGCAGTACGCTCTTTAAGTGCAGAGCAACTGCTTTCTCATATCCTTCCGCTTCTAGCAGGAATGGGACATTTCACCGTCAGAGTTGAATCAGACAATAGAATCAAAATCTAATGAAGAAACGAGAGTCTCAGTCGTGATATTATGAATGACCCTTTCGATAAACCAACCATTGAAAGCAGACTCGCTGCACGTGGAGCAAAATGGCATTTAGACTCCGAAGACATTATCCCATTATGGCTCGCAGATCCAGACTATCCTCTCTGTCCAGAGATAAAACAAGCACTCAGAGATGCAGTAGAGGAAGAGTTCACAGTCTATTACTGGGATAAAGAAGTTCCTGAAGCCATGGCGGCGAAGATAAAAAGACATAACAATCTTGAGGTCCCCGCCGACCAGATAATGCTGACCCAAGGCGTCATCCCCGGCATGTGGCTTGCAGCTAAACATGCGTGTAATCCTGGAGACGAGGTCATCGTAACAGACCCTATGTACTATCCTTTCTTCATGGAAGTAGACCGCACTCAGACAAGACCGGTCCACTGGAAACTCAAGCTAGAAGAGGGATACAAGTTCGACATCGAGCGGCTAAAGAAGCTCGTCAGCCCCAAGACCAAGCTCATCTATGTCTGCAACCCCCATAATCCTACGGGTCGTGTAATGACAAAGGAGGAACTCAAAGGAATCGCAGACATTGCTGTAGATAAAGGAATCTGTGTCTTTGTCGATGAGCTCTGGGAGGACATCTTGAACGATGGTAGGAAGCACGTCAGTCTGGCTTCACTGAACCCCGAGATCGCTGACCTGACCATGACAAGCTGGGGCTTCAGCAAGACATGGGGTGTCCCCGGACTCCAAGTAGGATACCTAGCAGCAAGCAGCAAAGTGATCTTCGACAACCTGAGAAGGATCGCTAGAGGTATCCTTCGTCGAACCAACAACTTCGGTTTGGCGATCGCGGAACCCATTCTCAGCGGAAAAGCGGACTACTGGGTGAAGGATATGAACAAGTATCTCCAGGAAGTAAGGAATCTGGTTGAGAAGCGGTTGAACGAGATGGGTGACTTCACCATCCCCAAGCTAGAAGGAACCTACCTCATGTTCCCGAAGTTCAACTATGGGCTTGGTAGCGACGAACTG
>Ga0224506_10002993_pt1 | contig 11330 bp, 5 predicted proteins | sample SF_Jan12_sed_USG_2_FD_169108 | JGI IMG/M metagenome (GOLD analysis project Ga0224506, IMG submission 169108) | Sediment microbial communities from San Francisco Bay, California, United States - SF_Jan12_sed_USGS_8_1 | ecosystem: Environmental > Aquatic > Marine > Sediment | place: USA...
AGAAATTCCCTGGGGCCCTCGTGGCTTTTTGTGGAGGAAGGCTACATTTTTGTCTACCAGGACTGCCGGGGAAAATATAAGTCCGAAGGAGAATTTGTCGTTATGTGGCCGTACCAAAGCGTCAAGAGCACTTCTCAGGATACAGACGACAGCAGCGATACCTTTGACACCATTGAATGGCTGTTGAAAAATATTTCAAACCATAACGGCCGAGTGGGGCAATGGGGAATTTCCTATCCCGGGTGGCATACTGTGATGGGGATGATCGATGCCCATCCTGCCCTGAAGGCATCTTCCCCCCAGGCATCACCTGCGGATATGTGGATCGGCGACGATTTTCATCACAACGGAGCCTTTCGTCTGATGTATACTTTCGGATGGCTGGCAGGGAGCGCGCGAGCCAGAACAGGCCCCTCAGCTGTTGGTGCAGCCCGGTTCAGGTACGGAACCCCGGATGGCTATAAATTCTTCCTGGAACTCGGTCCTGTCTCCAATGTGAATACAAAATATTTCCGCGACAGCGTTCCCACCTGGAAGGAATACATGGAGCACGGCGATTACGATGAATACTGGAAAAAACAGAATGTCCTCCAGCACCTGAATGATATCAAACATCCTATCCTGAATGTTGCGGGGTGGTTCGATGCTGAAGACTTCTACGGCCCGATGAGCATCTACGCCACCATAGAAGAGAAAAATCCCGGGAATAAGAGCATTATTGTGGTGGGGCCCTGGCTGCACGGAGGCTGGGCGGGAATGGATGGTGACGCTTTAGGAAACATCCGGTTCGACTCAAAGACGGGAGTGTATTACAGAGAGAACGTGGAGTTGCCCTTCTTCAATTATTACCTGAAAGATAAGGGGAAGCTGGACCTGCCCGAGGCATTGGTCTTTGAGACAGGGTTGAATAAATGGAAATCCTATAACGAGTGGCCGCCGAAAGAGTCGCGAGAGAGAAGCATCTATCTTCGCGCCAGCGGAAAGCTTTCCTTTGACCCGCCGTCTGAAGAATCAGATGAAGCCTGCGACTCTTTTGTCAGCGATCCGGACAAGCCTGTGCCCTGGTCTTCAGAAATTCGAACAGGCCAGGGGCATCTCTGGATGGTCGAAGACCAGAGGTTTGCCTCCCGCCGGCCTGATGTTCTGGTGTATCAGTCCGATGTGCTTACCGAAGATATCACAATCGCCGGGCCCGTTATCGCCAGCCTCTTTGTATCCACGACAGGAACGGATGCGGATTGGATTGTGAAGTTGATCGATGTATATCCCGGCGGTGCTCCTGATAATCAGCCCAATCCCCAGGATGTAAGAATGGGGGATTTTCAGATGCTTCTTGCCGGTGAAGTCTTACGGAGCAAATACCGAAATAGCTTTGAACATCCTGAGCCTTTGGTAGCGAACAAAGTGACCCGGGTCGAATACGACCTTCGAGATAAGTGCCACTGCTTTCTAAAGGGCCACAGGATCATGGTCCAGATACAGAGCACCTGGTTTCCTGTAATCGACCGCAATCCTCAAAAGTTTGTGGACATCTATCATGCCAGGGAAGAGGATTTTCAGAAGGCGGTTCATAAGGTATACCGCTCCAGACAATTTCCTTCGCATATTAAGCTTAAGATTGTCGAGTAAGTCAGCATTAATAAAAAGAATTGAATTTCAGCAGAAGGAGATATTGGGGACTGTCCCCAATTTTATTTTGTCATAGCGATGGTTTATGGGATTTCTACGCTTTGATCGGAACAGGCTCGACAATCTTGTGGAAAGCTCAAGCGCTGTAATATTTTAAATGATCAGGGTGAAGCCATCCGCCTCACACAGAATCAGGATGAGGCAGAGGCAGATTTTCTTCTGCGCAGATCCTTTCCAGTCCCCGGATGGACCAGGGATGGCTGTAATCGAAAAACGAGGAATACGGCTGCATGAGCAGCTCGAGCACAGTCCTTGTCTGGGGATCACACCATCGCGGCAGGGCCTTTTTGACCGACTCCAGAGGAATCTTGCTCATTTTCAGCGGGATGAGTATTTTTACCTTCTTTGGATTCAGGTGGAGCGGACTCAAGCCTTCCTGAAGCATCTTTTTTTTCGCGTACCGGATCTTCCTCTCCCCGGAATCGTGCAGAATCTGCATGTATTTCTCGAAAAGCAGCCATTCGTTGGCCAGGACAGCCACCTCTTTAAGGCTAAAAGACTTCCAGAACTTGACGGGCTGGGAAAGGCAAATGAACCGCCCCAGCATGAAGGCCCCCGCCGAGTAGCCTGTTATCCTTTCCTCGATGCATTTTTTGAGGGCGATCTTGAACAATTTGATTTTTCGATCCAGCGTCAGGAGGTTGAAGACCGTGTGTTGTTTCAGGTGATCCCCCATGTCGCTGGTGATAACTCCGTCCACGTAGAGGTCCTTGTTATGGTCGAACCAGTTGTTGACCAGGCTCTTGGCTCTTTCCGTTTCTCCCCGGAACTCCAGGATCACAAGCCTGATGAGCTCTGTCAGGCTCAGGATCTGGTCCAGCTTGAGATTTTTCACGAGTGCGTTGTAGTCTCCGTAGGCCTTGGCCATCTGGGCAAATGCTTTGACTTCGTCCTCCTCGAGTTCGACCTTCTGCCCGTTCATGTAACGGATCAGCCGGGCAGGTCGAAATTTCGCGCGGCCCTTATAGATACAGCGGTTGCGGCTGGAAATCGTGACCCAATCTCCTTCCCTGATTTCCTGGCCCGACGCACTGACCAGCATCCTTTTATCGACCAATTGAACTCCGTTCTTTTCCAGGTTGAGCAGGGCCGGAAGGCCGTAGCTCTGGCAGATTGTCACCACATGGATGGCTGCGGAGGTCAGACTGGCGATGGCATCCACCTCTCCCATGACAAAGGTATCGCCGGGTTCAAACGATTTTTTCAAGAGACAAACTTTTTTCCCCTCTTTCTTCTGTTTCAAGGCTTGCTCGGGCGAAAAATATATCTGGGCCAGCACAGCCGACCTGGGAAGGACGGATGCGGCACGGCTGAACACGGTCAGCTCTTTGAAGGATTCCGGGTCTATCGCATCTGACTCGATCTGCTTGATGTGATAGGGACGGATCAGCTCTGACACCCGGTGCTGGCTTATGACTCCCTGGTTGAAAAGGTCCATCACTGAGATGATTGCCGAGCGGCCGGTCATTTCGGACGGGTTCAACTGGATAAGGGCAAAAAATTCGTGTCTGTCCGTGATATCCGTGACGTACTCGATGGTCACTGGCGACTTGAAATAAGCCTCTAATCGAGAGAGGGCTGGAACAAAATGATAAACAGCGGGAAAATCGTCTTTTATCTCATCCTTATCTTGAAAATCCGTTCTTATCGCTTCGACTGACCCGGCCATGATCTCCTCTCCGAAAATGTTCCTGGCGCTCTCGATCTGCCTGCCGACGCCAGAGCGGGGATGACGGCTGTAGAGGACGCCTGCCTGGGAATTCTCATTCCTGACCGTACAGATCATGTTTTGCAGGATCAGGGAAGGAAAATGTTCCTCGCCCTTAGAAACGGACAGTATGAGATCCTTGTTGTTTTCATAGTAGCGAAAGGCCTCGTTCACAAAGAAAGCTGTCTGACGGTAAGGATCTGTGACAAGTGAGGGATCATAGCGCTTGATTCGCTCGAGGACCTGGTCTAGCGCTGAAAAGGCTGAATCACTTCCTTTGAATGAGGAAGCCAGAAGGTCTTTACAGCCTCTTTTGTCGATCACAAAGAGAATGTTCTTGAAGTTATTAAGGGCAATCTTGACCGCTGCTTCCTCTCCGTAGTAGCTGTTGAGCGCGGGGATGGTGGATTCCGTCACTCCCACATTTAAAAATGTCGGCATTACACCCGGCATGTAGCAGGGCATGGCGCAGCGGAGCGCGAAGATCATCGGACGTTTTGCTGAACCGATTTCGAGTGATGTCAGCCTCTCCAGGCAGGCGATGGCCTCCTCGATATGCTTCAAGCGCTGGCTCACGCCGGCCTTATAAAAATGAGAAGTGAGAACGACGAAATCCGGAACCGGATAGTTCTGGCTGCTCAGTTCCAGTAAAGTGGCGCCTTTATTGCTGACCAGCTCAACGGGGTATTCATCAGAGCATGTGGAGGGAACGATGTATTCGCTTCCCTGAGAGGGAATATTCTTGAAAAAGGCTTGCCGCTGACGAAAATATGCCTGGATCATGGAATTGAGCCTCTTCATCGCGCTTGGAATTCTCTTTTGGGCCTGCAAAAGCAGCTTCAAATAGGAAATGGCTTCCTTGATGTCTGGCCGGCACAGGAATGGGATATCCATTTCACGGATCACGTAGGATTGGATCAGTTGTCTTTTCCCGTCAAGGAGCTCAACTATGGGGGCCAGGGAAGTGTCCTGAGGATCCTGGTCCTTTCCTTCCAGATGCTTATTCATGTCTGAGAGAATGGACCTCTTGTTGGTGTAATTTCCGCGCACGCGGATGTGTTTGATGGAGGAGAAAGAAGTGAAGTGCATATTCTGAGGTTATTACTATATATTGGAGTTCAATAAGAATGTCAAATCAACAGGAAAACGTTGCAGGAATTTCGTTCTTTTGCTCCATAGTAACAAAAAGGTCGCATCTCAACATTCGACATTTCAGAGAATCGGGGACTGTCCCCAATTTCGGTGCAAAGGTTTTTTTCTTCTGGTTGACTTTGAATTTTGACGATTGGATAATAATCCCCCTCAACACATGAGCCTGACAAGGAGGTCAAATGGAAAAGCTGTTCAGACTTTCGGAGCGTAAGACAAACGTCCGGACTGAAGTCCTGGCAGGTATCACCACATTCCTGACCATGGCCTACATCATCGTGGTCAACCCGCAGCTTCTCTCACAGGCGGGGATGTCTTTTGCCGGAGTGCTTTTTGCTACTATCCTGGTCTGCGCTTTGTCCTCGATTTTTATGGGTCTGTATGCCAATCTTCCCTATGGTCTTGCCCCGGGGATGAGCATCAATGCCTTTTTCACTTTTACTCTGGTCATCAGTATGGATGTTCCCTGGCAGACAGCTCTCGGCGCGGTCTTCGTATCCGGCATTATCTTTATCATTCTATCGGTCACCAAAGTCCGGACCATCATCGTTCAAGCTGTTCCCGCTTCACTCCGCTATGCGATTGCCGCCGGGATAGGTCTTTTTTTGACGCTCATCGGCCTGACCAGTATCGGGTTCATCGTCACCAACGAGACGACCACGGTCAGCTTTGGAGGCTTGAGCGCGAGCATCGTCCTCTTTGTCATCGGCCTCCTCCTGACCTCGGTCCTGCTGGTGAAAAAAGTCCGTGGTGCCCTGATCCTTGGAATCATCGGAACATCGGTTCTGGCTGCGGTCGTCTCCCTTGTCGGAGTGGCCGCAGGCTTTCTGGTCGCTCCGATCGTTTCCATGCCCAAAGGCGTCTTTGCTCTTCCTTCGCTGGAAGTGTTCTTCAAGCTGGATCTCCGGGCCACCCTCACCATCGGTATGCTCGGTCCGATCTTCACCCTTCTCTTCACCGACCTTTTCGATTCCATATCCACCTTTCTCGGGGTGGCACAGGCTGGTGGCCTTCTGGATAAAGAGGGCCAGCCCATCAATGTAGGAAGGGCGATGCTCGTCGATGCCTTCTCCACCACCTTTTCAGGTCTTTTCGGTACGTCTTCTGGAACGACTTATATAGAGAGTGCGGCCGGGATCGAGGAGGGGGGGCGGACAGGTTTGACAGCGGTGGTGACAGGGTTGCTCTTTTTGCCCTTCATGTTTCTCAGCCCGCTTCTGGCCTTCATCCCAGCAGTGGCCACAGCTCCAGTGCTGGTCCTGATCGGGGTTTTTATGGCCAAACCGCTCACGCTTCTGGACTGGAAAAATTACGAGGAAGCTGTTCCCGCTTTTGTGGCCGCTGTCCTGATTCCTCTGACCTATTCCATTACCCAGGGGATTATCTGGGGATTTCTTGTTTACACCTTCATCAAGATCCTGGTGGGCAAAGCGCGGGAGATCCATTGGATGCTGTATATCATCGATGCCTTTGCCATTCTCTCCCTCGTGCTCCCTCTCATTCAAGGGTCGTGAGCAGGCTGTGATCCGTGATTATGGAGGGAAATATCTCTATTTCCGCGACAGTTCATTATGAAGGTATAATCTGTTACAGCGCCGGTTCCTTTTCATCCGGAGCCCATGGTGGAGGGTGGGAGGGTCTTGGCAAGGATGGAGGGGAACCGGCGCTGCGCTTCTCCATTAGGTCAGATGTTGCCTCATCTAGGAAATAGAGATGCATTTTTGAGAAAAGAGTGGATTTAACTTTATTCCTTCTGTATATATATATGTCTGTATGAACGCATCCGGTTTTTATAACCTCTGAATAGAATGAGAGAACGGACCAGGTCGTCGGTCGCTTTAGTTGGCACAGTGATCCTTATATTTTTTCTCCTTATCATCCTTGGCGGTGGTCAGAGTCCTCTTAAAAAAATATCGTTCATGCCCCAGTGGTTCCCTCAGGCCGAGTTCGCCGGTTATTATGTTGCTCTTGATAAAGGGATATATAAGAAATACGGCATTGACTTGACCATCATGCCCGGGGGTGCAGAGCGTTCATCTGTGGATTACGTAGCATCTAAGAAAGCCGATTTCGGCGGCACCTGGCTTTCGACTGCCATCCAGAAGAGAGCGCAGGGGTTGAAGATAGTCAACATCGCCCAGGTCATCCAGCGTTCCGCCTTGATGTTCATCGTTAAAAAATCAAGCGGGATAGAGACCCCTCAGGATATGAATGGGAAAAAGGTGGGGCTCTGGAGAGGAGACTTCCAGCTGCAGCCCCAGGCATTTTTCAAGAAATACAACCTGAAGGTGAAGGTCATTCCTCAGCCATTCTCCACGGATTATATCGATCTCTTCCTGATGGATGCTTTGGACGTGGCGACCGCCATGTGGTACAACGAGTATCACCTGATCATCAATTCCGGTCTCAACCCGGATGAATTAAACACGTTTTTCTTTCACGATTACGGGCTGAACTTTCCCGAAAATGGCATCTACGTCCTTGAGGAAACATACCGCAAAGATCCGGAGCTCTGCTGTGCTTTCGTCCGGGCCACCATGGAGGGATGGGAGTATTGTTTTGAACATCATGAGGAAGCGCTGGATATAGTTATCAAGTATATGAAAGAACTCTACATACCGGCGAGCCGTGTCCACCAGAGATGGATGCTGGAGAGGATGATAGACATCATCCAGCCCCTGGATAGATCTGTCCCGCTGGGCACCCTTCTTCCCGAGGATTACGAGCGGGTCGCCCAGACTTTGAAAGAGAGCAGACTGATCAAAGAAGTCCCTTCTTATGAGGAGTTTTATAAGAAGTGTCAGCGATGAATTATCGGGTCTTGGAAAGTCTGTGGCTTTCGGAGGAAGGAAAGTCTTCTGCCAGGAGTTGATGATAGCGATAGGGATGAGTGTAACGGCGGTCTGAATGAAAAGGCGCGGGATAGCTTTTAAACTGATACTGTTCATCATGACCGGTATCACCCTTATATTTTCCCTCATCTTTGGCTACAACTATCTCTACTCGAGAAGGATTCTCCTGAAGAATGTGGAGGATAATGCCAGAAACCTGGCTCTGGCCACGACCAACCGGATCGAAACGATCCTGCGCTCTATGGAGGTGGCGACCACGAACCTGTCCACTTTTCTGCAGCAGTCCGCCTATGACGATAAGCAGAGATTGCTGGGTTTGATCCGTTCTTTTGTCGAATGCAATCCCGAGATATACGGTTCAACGATTGCCTTTGAGCCTTATGCGTATGATCAAAACTCTCTCTATTTCTCTCCCTATTTCTACAAGAGCGAAGGCGAGACGAAATTTACCTACATCGGTGGCGAAGGGTATCATTATTTTTACTGGACATGGTACCAGCTCCCCAAAGAACTCAACCGCCCTGTCTGGAACGAGCCTTATTATGATGAGGGCGCGGGCAACATCATCATGTCCACTTTTTCTGTTCCCCTGTACAAAATTTTCTCGGGAGAGAAAGAGTTTTTGGGCGTCTTGACCGCGGATATCTCTCTGGAGTGGCTCCAGGAGATTGTTTCCTCGATCAAGATATTCGAGAGTGGCTACGGTTTTCTGATATCCAGGAACGGCACTGTCGTCACCCATCCGTTCAAAGACCTGATAATGCACGAGACAATATTCAGCGTGGCTGAAGCCCGCGAAGATGCACATCTGCGGGAGATCGGAAGGGAAATGATACGAGGAGAATCCGGCTTCGTCCCCTTCACCAGCATCGTCACCGAGCACAAATGCTGGATGGCGTATTGTCCTGTGCCCTCAACAGGCTGGTCCCTGGCAGTCATCTATCCTCAGGATGAGCTGATGGCTGATGTCGTCAACATGAACCGGACGATCTTTTTGCTCTTTCTGGTCGGCTTATTTTTGCTCCTGGGAGTCATTGTCTTCAACGCCCGTTCCATCACCAAGCCTTTGAGAATGCTGGCTAGAGCCACCAGGGTGATATCGACCGGAAACCTGGATGCTGAATTTCCGCAGATAAAATCCAAGGATGAAGTGGGGAACCTGTCAGAGTCGTTTGTCTACATGCAGAACTCGCTCAAACGGTACATCCAGGACCTGACGGAAACAACAGCAGCCAAAGAGAGGATTGAGAGCGAGCTGAAGATAGCCCGCGAGATCCAGATGAGCATCATCCCCAAGATATTCCCTCCCTTTCCCGATAGGCCTGAATTCGACATCTTTGCCTGTATCGAGCCAGCCAAGGAAGTCGGGGGAGACCTGTATGATTTTTTCTTTATCGATGATGACCACATCTGCTTCATGATCGGTGACGTTTCCGGCAAAGGAGTCCCGGCGTCCCTTTTCATGGCCGTGACCAAGACCCTTTTCAAGGCAAATACAGGCGAAGGCATCAGGCCGGATGAGATCCTGGTCCGGTTGAACAACGAGCTGTCCCGGGATAATGATTCCTGCATGTTCGTGACCATCTTCTGCGGAATCTTGAACACCAAAACCGGCGAAGTTCTGTATTCGAGTGCCGGCCACAATCCTCCGCTCTTCCTGTGCCGGGATAAGGAAGCTGAATATCTCGGCACTCCTGGCGGGATCGCGGTTGGCGCCCTGGAAGGCCTTTCTTTTAAAACGGAGAGGCTTGTTCTTCATCCTGGTGAGTGTCTCTTTATGTACACCGACGGCGTGACCGAGGCCGCCAATCTCAGGGATGAGCTTTTCTCCGAGAAAAAACTTCGGGACGATTTGTCCCCGCTCCGGGATAGGCCGATCAAGGATATTGTTTCGAGCCTGATGGAGAAGATTGAGGATTTCTCCCAGGGAGCCCCTCAAGCCGATGACATCACCGTGATGATCTTAAAATATTTTGGCGGAGCTTAATGAAGGAGTGGTGAACAATCCCCAATTTCTCTATGGAGGTGAACTTATGAGAGGGAAGATATCAGTACTGGTGGGCCTGGTGATAATGCTCCTGGTTGGAGCGGCATGCGTTACTGAGCCAGCCGCTCAGAAGGTCACCTATGCCTACCTTCCCCAGTACTCAAAGGCGGTTTCTCTGGAAAGGCATCAAGACCTCATCGCTTTTATAAAGAAGGAGACAGGTCTGGACGTCGTTCAGGTTTTTCCCGAGGACTTTGATGACCATATGAAAAAAGTCGGCTCCGGCGAGATCGATATCAGCTTTTCCAATCCCTTTGTCTACATCAGAATAGCCCAACAGTACGAGGCCCGGGCGTTCGCCCGGATTATCGAGAAAGAGGGGAAAGACATGTTCCGGGGCGAGATATGTGTCTTGAAGGATTCACCGCTCCGGACGCTTGCTGATTTGAAGGGAAAGAGGATCATGGCTGTTTCCCAGAGCTCGGCAGGCGGTTACATTTTCCAGAGAGGGATGCTGGTGGAAGCGGGAATAGATCCTGATGAAGACCTGACCATTGATTTTGCCCAGGGAGCCGGAAAGCAGGAGGAAGCGTTTTTGGCTGTATACTCCGGCGAATACGACGCCTGTTTTGTGAGAGAGGGAACTCGGACAGAGGTGATGAGGGACCAGGTCGATATCTCGAAAATCCGCGTACTGGCCTCTACGCCCTGGTATCCAGGATGGGTTTATGCCGGGCGCAAGGGCCTTGATCCTGCCATCCTGGACAAGATCCGGTCAGCCATGCTGAAGCTTGATCTCAACGACCCGGAGCACAAAGCCATCCTGGAAAAGGCGAAATTCGTGAAGATCGTTCTCTCTGAGGATAAGGATTTTGACCCCATTCGGGAACTGGCCTCCAGGCTCGAGCTGAAATGGGATTAGTTAAAATGGGGACTGTCCCTAATTTGTTAAGCGTGTTATGTTTTCGTCCTTATCCATAAAGGAGGTCTGATGTTTGAATATCATTTATCAGACGAGCTTGGCCTGAAATGTCTCCATTTGAAAGGCCGGATCGACAGCATGAGTGCCACGGAGATCCAGCAGCAGGTCAACGGGCTGATTCTTGCGGGAGAGCGGAGGTTCGTCACCGATTTTGAGGAAGTGAACTACATCAGCAGCGCTGGCTTGAGGGTTTTTCTGGCAGCACAAAAGCAGCTCAGTAAGGCAGGTGGTGAGATCATTCTGTTTAAAATGCCCCCGGATGTTCTGAGGGTATTCAAGATGAGCGGGTTTGAGCAGCTTTTCCGTATCGCCTCGAGTGAAGAAGAGATTCAATCGGCTCTTCAGGCTGAGCAGCCTGCTGTTGAGGTTTCCTCCTGCGAAATCGAAGGAATTCCCGTTCAATACCTGAAGAGAGAAATCGAGGAAGGGAGACTTTTTATCGTCGGCTCTCAGGAAAATCTGGCGACTTCAGATTACACCGAGAAAGATGTGAAAGCCGTAAAACCCGGAGATGTTCAGTTTGGAACCGGCTTGGCAGCGATCGGCGACAGATATCAAGATTATAAAGATTCCTTCGGGGAAGCTGTGGTTATCGCAAGACATCTCTACTTCTATCCGGCAGCCAAACGGCCTGCGGTCGATTTTATGCTCTATACTCCAGAGGATTCAAGTTTAGAGTATAAATTCCTGCATGGTTTCGGGTTTAACGGGGATTATAAATACATCCTGTCTTTTGAGAGCTCTGAAGGTTTTACAGAGCTGTCCCGGCTGGTCAAGGGATTGTTCGCCCTCTCGGAGGCGAATATTTTAGGTGTGGTGTTCATGGCTGAAAGCAAGGGTATCTGGGGGATGAACCTGAAGCGGATTCCTCTGATCGAGAACAAGCCGGAGAGCGGGAAGGATATTTTCGACTCCGGGAACTTTTCTGAGTGGATGAACTTTCCTGTCGAGCCCTCTGATATG
>Ga0224506_10002995_pt1 | contig 11325 bp, 11 predicted proteins | sample SF_Jan12_sed_USG_2_FD_169108 | JGI IMG/M metagenome (GOLD analysis project Ga0224506, IMG submission 169108) | Sediment microbial communities from San Francisco Bay, California, United States - SF_Jan12_sed_USGS_8_1 | ecosystem: Environmental > Aquatic > Marine > Sediment | place: USA...
AAGTTTGCCATGATTGTAGTCTAAGGGACCGAAGCAAAGAACGTCTGTGCAAGCTATGGGGTTAGCCCACACTCCAAGGATGTCTCTGATAACGCCGCCGGTGCCTGTTGCAGCACCTCCAAAGGGTTCTATAGCTGAAGGATGATTATGTGTCTCAACTTTCACAGCAATTGCACAGTCATCTTCGAAGTCAACTATACCCGCGTTGTCCTCAAAAACGGAAAGACACCAAGGCAGGTCAAGTTCCTTTGTCACTTTGGCTATGTATTCTTTAAACATGTTACTTATGATTAATTTTCCATCAGGCGAAACTATGTCTCCTTTGAAGGTTTTGTGAAAGCAGTGCTCAGACCATGTCTGACCAATTGTTTGAAGTTCCACATCCGTTGGATTTCTTCCCTTCTTTGAAAAGTATTTTTGAATACTCTTCATTTCTATGAGACTTAGACCGATTCCGAGTTCTTTGCTGATTTGAAGTAGTTGTCTGTCATTTGCATCCAGTAGGTTTATGTCAGTGAGTTCGAAAGGCACATTCCGTCTCATGCAAAGACCGGTGCTCATTGCATTTCCTCTATGGCAAAGCTGTAGTTGTCCTTTGTTGGATTCGCTAAAAGCCTTCTGCACATTTCATCTACAAGCCTGTAAGCTTCTTTCACAGAACGCACAGAAAGGGTGATTTCATAAACCTTGCTTACCTTCGTCGCTTCGACAGGATATCCTAATTCTTTTAGAGATTTTGATGTTGTTTCTCCTTCAGGGTCGGAATGTCCTGGCTTGAGAGCGACTTCGATTTTAGCTCGGTATATCATAATGTAGTATTAAACAATTAAAAATTTAAACTTTATTTAGATGAAAATTTAAACAAAAGTTTAAATGGCTATTGTTTAAATGGCCATTTCCAGCTTTATCTTTTTCCCTTGATATAACGCGACAATCCCTTTAGAGTCAGTCACTCTCCCAATCTGTTCAGCTTCAACCTGATTTCTTTCGAAGCAGTCAATGAGAACATCTTTGTCAGTTTTGTCTGCAACTACGGCAAAACCCCATCCCATGTTGAAAGTCCTCAGCATCTCGTCGTCCGTGATAACGCCCCTTACTTCTGGAGCAGTTTCTTGAACAAGTCCGAAAATTGGTTGAGGCTTAAAGTTGTCGAACTCAAATCCTATTCCTTTGGAAAAACGCATCAGCCTATTGAACTTTAAATAGGCGTCACCTGTGATGTGAACCAAACCTTTCAGTTTATGCTCCTTGGCAGCATTCAAGACAGGTTTAACGTATATTTTTGTTGGTTCCAAAACTTCGTTGATGAGTTCTCTTTCAAGCCCGTCCGGAATATCATGTGGCTCATATTTGCCACCCCAATGCTTGAAAAGAACCTTTCTCGCCAAAGATATTCCGTTGCTGTGGATGCCGGAGCTTCTCAAGCCGATCACAACATCCCCGGGCTTAATGTTGTTTCCAAAGACTATGTCATCCTTAAACAGTTCACCTACGCAGGCGAAGATCATGTCGAAGCCCTTTCCCTCTGTAACTCCTCGAATAATCTCAGCTACATCCCCTATTTCTCCGCTTGGCACTATGCACTCAGCTTCGTGTGCACCCTTCGCTATGCTTTTCATCCATTCGCCTATCAAATGAGGATCAGATATTTGAGCGTGGATGTTGTCCACAACGGCTAACGGTCTCGCGCCAGATCGGATGACATCGTTTACGGCCATTGCAACTCCGTCGATGCCTATGGTGTCATACTTGTCTGCCAGTTGTGCCAGAAGAACTTTGGTTCCGATTCCCTCTATGACAAAATCGAGGTACCGATCGCCGATGGGAAAGATGTTACCGTAAGGAAGTTGAACGACGCTTCCGTATTTGCTAAATCTGTAGGTTTGTTTCAGAGTGTCTAATGCCGCTTTGGATCTTGCTCTTAGTTTCCTGTCTACACCAGCCTCTGCGTAAGTAAATTTCTCTGACACCAAGTTCACCTAAAAAATCAATAACACGGCAAGATTCGATCACGTCACTATTTCTTGAAGCTGCTTGCTTTCCCACGCCCTTCTTATCTCTAAGGCTATTCTGTCACCCATACTCATTCTTCTTTGATACTTCGCATTGGCGTACTGCGAACCGACTCCCATGTGAGTGTTTGTTCCACCACCGTGTCTCAACGCAACATCTTGTGTAACTGGAATATGCATGTAAGCCGCTTTTCCTTCAGGCACATCGTACAAACCATACTCTACTGCAGTTCCGGGTCCGATCTTACTCCATGTAATAAGCGTCTGCAGACACCATGCACCAATTATTCCGGGAGACTCGTATTTTCTCGTCGCCAACAAAAATGCATCGGCAAATCTATGCACTTCCTTGAGTAAAGACTCTCTCAGACTCATAGACAAATGTGCAGTGACTTCAAATGAAGGAACTTTCTTAATTTTCTGTTGCACATCAACTGGGAGCCTCTTTAACCCATCAAATATGGTTTCCCTCCGCTCATCTATGGATAGAAACTGATTTGCCAAGCAGACTCTTGCGGCTTCCAAGCTTACGTTGTACAGCTTAGCGTAACAATCATCAATGTCTCCCCACTCTTTTTTTGCATCAAGCGGGGAAAAGAAGAAGTTGAAGTTTGCATGTGGACCGAGAACTATCTGCTCAATCCTGGCTCGTTCTAAACTTTCTCTGTTAAGGTTTCCGGCTTTGATTTCTTTTCTAACCTTCTCTTCGAGGTGGTTTGAATTCGCCGCGAAAATGAATTCTCTTTCAAATTTCCTCTGCGCATGCTCTGCTTTCAGCAAGAGGGGATCGTCAATATATTCTTTGAATTTTATGCCATCTTCGTATACGTCGTATTTGTGGGATTTTGGATATGGAATACCTGCTTGTTCAGCAAACCAGTAATAATCTCTCTCAACTTCTCCTCGGTTTTCAATTTTCAACAGTTTCCTTGAACCTACAATCGGCACCGCAAATTTGTTTTCGATAACGCTGCAGTGTTCGTCGCCTCCAACGTAGACGGAGAATGCTCTGTTCGGAATCTGGACACATTCGAGCTCAACCAGATCGTCGACGTATTTGACAATGTCTGAATATTTGTCTAGGATTAAGATTACACTCTTCCACGCGGATTCCTTTTTTATGTCAGCTGGGTCGTTGACTACGATTAGGTCTCTGCGAGCGACTGTGGGTAAATCTTCTATAACTTCACCCGGTTTTCCAACCATTGGGTTTTGAAGGTAAATTCTGGCTCTTTGAGGGGTTGTATAAATTATCGCCTTCAGGTTATAATCTCTCTGTCCCAGCCAAGCGTCAAGTGCGGAGTGAGAGCCGAGGTTAAGCCCGACCGGTTTTCGATAGGACCGAACAACCTCTTGCATTTCCTCTCTTTCTATAACCACCTTATCTCACCTTATGTTTTTAATATCTCCACTAGGTATGGCATTGAATAATTAAAAATTTAAAGTTTTTGTAAACAAAAATTTAAACAAAAGCGTTAAAGAAACGTCAAGGAACAGACACGGAAAATCGTTAAAACTTCCTACCCGTTAATCTTTCAAATGCTTCAATATACCGTTGGCTCGTCTTCTGTATAATTTTGTCAGGCAAAATAGGTCTCGCTAGTTTGGTTCCTGCTTTCGGCGGTTTTTTATCCCAGCCCTTCATTCTTTCAAGGTAGTCTCTTACTATTTGTTTGTCGAAGCTTTCCTGTATTTTTCCGGGCTGATATTTACTTGCGTCCCAGAACCTGCAGCTGTCAGGGGTCTCAGCTTCGTCTATTAAAATTATTTTTTCAGTTTCATCTTTTCCGAATTCTACTTTGAAATCTGCGAGGATGATTCCGGCTTTTTTTGAGTCTTTCAACATCATCTCATTTAGTTTCAACGTAATTTCTTTGACTTGTGCAATCTCTTCTGGTTTCAGCCATCCGTAAGAAATAATATTCTGCTCCGTGATTAGCCGGTCTTTTGCCTCTAGCTTTGTCGTAAACTCGACCACTGGTTCGCTGAGTTTTGCGGCTAACGCTGGGTCTGTTCCTTCTGGAAGCTTAACTTCACCACGTTGAAATCTCTTCCAGTATGAACCATACAGGTAGTTTCTCCCTATCACTTCAATGGGTATGAGAAAGAGTTTTTTGACGAGCATTTTGTCTGGCTCAGGAACGTCTATTAAATGCGTTTCAATACCTGAGACGTTGCAGTTTGTGAAGCAGTAGGCGGATAGACGACAAAGAACCTCGCCTTTGTGTGGAACTTTGTCAGCCAGCATTACATCATGAGAAGATAATCTATCCGTGTAAACGAATAGAAGCTTTCCTTCACCTGCATCATAGATATCTTTAACCTTGCCACTTCGCAAGAAACGCCTTCCAGAATAATTCATTGTTTCATACACCTTTCAACTCGGAAATCCTTTTTCCCCGCACCTCACTATTAGCAACGTTAACTTCCTTCTTTTTCTTCAATTGAAATTCACGAATTTTTTCGAGCAGTGAAGGATTTTCCAATGCAAATATCTTTACAGTTGCTAAGGCGGCGCTCTCCGGGTTAAGAATAACAAGAGGTGCGACTCCGCTCGGCATCCTTAGAGAGGAGTAGATGTCAGCGCCTCCAAACTTCTCTGAGTGTGGAGGGCAAGCTACAACGGGGAACCTTGTGTTAGCGTCAACTAGCCCGGAAAGTGCATTAGACAAGCCGGCAACCGTGATGTAAACTATTCTATCCCCAGTTTGCTCATAGTTCTCCAAAATGTTCAGTAAGTCTTTTGGCGTTTTGTGCGCTGAAGCTATTCTGTACTCGTAGTGAACATCAAAATGTTCCAGTACACGACCCATAGGAGCCGCAAAGCCAAGATCTTTTCTGGACCCCATTAAGATAATGACGCTTTGCTTAGACATGATAGTATATTTCAGAAAAAACCTATATAAACACGAGGAAAAATCACGTATGACCCATGTTATAGAAAACGAAAGTTTCTTGGGCCGAATTACCCGAAGTGTAGGTATTGCTCAATTAACTCATTTGCTTTGTCAATGTCGTTCATTAACGTTTGTTTTGATCTTTTGTCGTTGTATCCATGTAGTTTCCGTAGAATTCCGTCAATCGTTTGTTCAGGGAACACGTTTCCTTTTTCGTAGTATTTTCTATCTTTCTCTAAACATTTTGCAGATTCATAACAAGACTGTGGCAGGGTTTTTAGCCGGTTCAGATTTCCTCTTTTCTTTTCTCCAAGCGAATCCACATAGAGGTCTTCTGCAAGTTTGATAGACTTTTTATTTGTTAGGCCGTACTCAACTGCCACAGCAATTCCAGCCAAAAGTAAGTAAATGTTTGCTGACCCGTCTGGTGCCCTCAATTCGACCGTTTGTCTGCATTTATTCTTATTCACTGGATTACCGATTCTACCGGGGTTTATTTTTTCTGCCATGTTTCCAGTGGTAGTCCAGCCTAATGGAACTCGTATTAGAGCTGACCTGTTTCCGTATCCCCAGTGTATCCCTGTTGGGGTTTCTTGATGAGAGCCATGTCTCAAGTAGGATATTGGCACCGTGTTGCCAAAGGCTGTGAGGCTTGGAGCGAATTTTAGGAGCCCTCCAATCATCTTCTTTGCTTCGTCACTTAGTCTTCCATCCGAACCCGTCATTATGCTTTTTCCGTTTTTGTAGCCGCGAATATGTATGTGTAATCCGCTTCCAGCGTGACCGGCCTTTAACTTAGGGGCAAAAGTGATGTTTATTCCGTATTTGGCACCGATGTTTCGTATAATCCATTTGGCGATAATTATATGGCCGGCCATATCCTCTAGTGGTTCTAGTGAAAACTCGATTTCATGCTGTTCCATACCGTTATCTGATATGTTGCCGACCTCAGCATGACCGTATTTCACCTTTGCACCGGTCCTAGCAATAGTGCTCAAGATTTCGTTTCTTAGATTTTCCCATTTAACGAAAGGTGAAGATTCATGGTAGCCCTTCTCGGGTTCGCAAGGATATAGGTCTTTTCTTTCTTGTTCAAATTTAATGTAGAATTCAAGTTCGCCTAAGGCTTCAAGTGTAACCCCAGTGTTCTTAAGCAGTTTTTCTTGTGCTTTTCTCAATATGTTTTCCTGGGCAATGTCAAGTTGATTCCCGTTTTGATCGAAATAGGCGCACAGAAGATTCAGGGTCGGGATCTGATTGAAAGGATTTGTGAACGCTGTTCTGTATTTCGGTACTATATAGAGGTCGCTTGCTTCTGGGTTGATGTATGAAAAAAGACTTGAACCGTCTACTCTTTCTCCCATTTCTAGGATTTCATTTAGATGTTTTTCGTTGTTGATTACAAAGCTGAGCGATTTCAACCGTCCATCTTCACCGACGTGACAGAGGTTTACCATTTTTATGTCTTTGTCTTTTACAAACTTGATGATGTCTTCTTTGGTGAAGTCTTTAGGTAGCTTTCCAAGATATGTAACCAACGGATTGGGGTTTAGAGATATTAAGGTTGGTTCATTCTGTTGAATTACCATCCATGCACTTCCATTTGTTATGAAAATACACGCACATATTTCTGTTTTGTTCTTCTTGATTTTTCAAGTAGAATTCTACTTTAAGGTAAGAAACCGTGCATTGATAACTTCAATGTTAGAAGTTCAAATCTTGTAGCAAAATGAAGCTACGTCAAATTGCATTGTAGAAAACATCTTTTTGGGAATAATTTTGGCTTTATCAGAAATTTGCCGTCCGAGTAACTCTGAGATTTCATCAAGATCAAACTAATGCCTTTTCTTCATCCGGCATGAAATAGTTTGGAGAGGAGAAAGATAAATGTTTACGCTCGCTTAGACCAAACAGGCACGAGAGTCTCTTTAGTATCTTCTCCGCTGGTAACCCCGTCTTTCACCGTACCCTCTTCTTTCACCATATCTGGGTCGGTCGCGTCTCTCTTCCTCGTATCGTTTGTCAGATAGATTGTTTTCTGTGTTGACTTTTGTGATGGGAGATTCTTCTAGGATTTCGAAACTGCCGTATCTTCCTATGTTCAAACGCATGTTTCCGCGGAAAAGGTTGACATAGCCGTTTGTGATCTGCAGTGTGGCTTCATCGTTTACTTTGTCTATGTTGTCATCCCAAAGCGTTAGATATACGCATCCTGTCTCGTCTCCAACAAGAGCATCCTGAACTCTGCGTGTAGTGTAGTCTCTTGCTGATGTGACGTTTCTAATTTCACTTTTAGAGACGACTTTCACAACGGTGTTTACTTCTCTTGAGCTGGGGGTTAATTTTTCTATCTTTACTTGTTCTTTACTTTCGGATGGTTTTTCATTCGACATGTCTTTTACACTCGCTTCGATTCAATGGTCATTAAACATTCTGGTTCTTAAGCGTTGCGGTAATGCGAACAGTGCATTGCTTCTTCTAATTTAAACTTCTCTCCACCTAGCTTTGAGTGGAGTCAAGACAGCAAACACAACAGTTGTCACAATGAGAACCAGTCAACAAATAACCATCATTTCCGGTTGCAGAGTCATCAAGCTTGGATAAGCTCTGATCTAGCTAAACAAGAACTTTTATTTTCTCGCTGTTAAATTAGGTAGCACACTTGGAGCAATGTGCATGAAAGTTCTTTTCGTGGAACCGCCGAAGGATTACTGGTTTGTCATGGGAGAATATCTTCCGCCACCATACGGAATCCTTCAACTCGCAGCGTATCTTGAAAGCAAAAACAAAAACGTGGAAATAGAAGTATTGGACTGCCAAACTAAAGGTTTAGATTGGAAGGCACTGGAAAAACATGTGGAAGCTTCTGCCCCCGATATTGTTGCCTCAAGCGCACTTGCCACCTGCAATACCTACGTTGCCGTTCGAACCTTAGAAACAGCTAAGAAAGTGAATTCCAATGTCCTGACAGTGGCGGGGGGCCAACATTTCACAATGATGGCCCAAGAAAGCTTGGAAACCTACCCTGAGATTGACGTAATTGTCCGCGGAGAAGGAGAACTAACCCTTGTGGAGTTAGTTAAAGCATTCGCTGAGAAAAAGTCTTTTGCACAAATAAAGGGCATTTCTTTTCGGCACGATGGTGAAATCCAACATAATCCTTCGCGCCCCGTGATTGAGAACTTAGACGACCTGCCATATCCCGGATATCACTTCGTAGAGGATGTAGTTCACAAATACCATTTCACCGCAATGGCGGGTCCTAAAACCAGGTATGCCCTAATTGAGGGATCGAGGGGCTGCCCACACCGCTGTACGTTTTGCACTCAATGGAAGCATTGGGAAGGCATGTGGAGGACCAAATCGCCGAAACGAATCGCAGACGAATTTGAGTTTTGCTACGAAAAATATGGAAGTAGGTTTATCTGGCTGACCGATGACAACTTCGGATTGGGCAAACGTGCAAGCGACTTGGCTGACGAAATTGTCAAACGTGGATTTTCTGATGATGTGATGTGGTTTACGCAGGTGAGATGTGACGATGTTGTGAAGCACCGTGATCTTTTGCCTAGGATGCGAAAATCGGGTCTCCGCTGGACGCTTCTAGGAGTAGAAAGCGCTAGTCGGTCGACGCTTGAAGCTTTTAAAAAAGGGATAAGACCAGAAGACGCTAAAACAGCCGTGAAGTCACTACATGAGAACGACATATTCGCTCAAGCGATGTTGATTATTGGAGAACGCAAGGATTCTGCGGAGTCAATAGCGCGTTTGAGAGAGTTTATGAATGATTTAGATCCCGCTTTTGCGATTTTTGCGATCCTCACCCCGTTTCCTGGAACCGAAGTTTTCGAAGAAGCGAAGCGAAACGGTTGGATCGAGGATTTTAATTGGGCTCATTATGACATGGTTCACGCCATTATGCCCACGGAGACGTTGTCAAGAGAGGAAGTGCAGGAAGAACTTTACAATTGCTACCGCAGCTTCTTCGGCTCTTGGGGTAGAAGATTGACGGGTCTTTTCTCAACGAACGAAATAAAGAGGAGGGTCTTCTGGTACATGGCTACAAAAGGTATTTTAAAGCAGCTAAGAAGTTTGTTTTAAGCTGTGATTCTGTTGTCCCATGTACTATATCGCAATTTCGTTATGATGTTTATGATCAGCGTGTCTTTTTTCGGATTGCTCCTCGTAGGAGCACTCGCTTTGAATCCACCGACGGTGAGGGAAAGCTTTCTTTGGCGCAAACCGTTGATCGGTTCTTTGTTCTGGTTAATCTGCATCTTTGGAATTCTGGCGATTTTCTTCCCGAAACGGTGTTCAGCAGTGTTTGATTTTAAGAAAAAAGAGAAGCACGAACATTCAGATGAAAACCTGTTTGCTTTTCATGGAACACGTTCCATAGTGCAGGGGCATCACCCTGATTGTGAAAACTTTTCTGCTCACGTACTACGAATAGGCGACCGAAGGTTTTGTGCTGCGTGTATTGGGTTGCTTCTAGGAGGACTAATTTCTCTTGTCGGCGCCTTTCTGTATTTTTTCGTCGGTTGGAGTGTTGGCGAGAGCAACCTTCAGGCAGTTTCTGTGGGGCTTGTAGGAGTTAGTTTTGGCTTGTTTCAGTTCAAGGTTAAAAGAAGTGTTGTCCGCCTGGTCTTGAACAGCTTTTTCGTTTTTGGTGCTCTTCTACTCCTAGTTGGAATCGATGAACTGGCTCAAAGCGTATTTGCTGATTTGTTTTTAGTGATTTTGATTGTTTTTTGGCTTTTCACTCGAATATCGCTTTCACAGTGGAATAATTGGAGGATTTGCTACACCTGTAATGTAGCTTCCTGCGAATTTCATAAATCAGGGGAAAAAAGGGTTGAATTATTATCTGCGGCTTAGCCCGTAGAGAGCGCCAACGAGGATTAATATTCCGAAGATGATTACTGCGAATGGTCTGATGTCCAAGGTTTTGACCCAATGTCCTTCAGGGAGCACTAGTTGTAGCAGCCATATGAACCCCCAAAGGATTATTATTACGCCGATGGCCAAGCCTACAAATGTGCCGCCTTTGGGAATTCCGAAACATTCTTCTTCCCGCCTGGGTTTGTGTCTCCGAGAAGGGTAGGCTCCAGTCTTTAGATCTGTTCCACACTGTGCGCAATATTTGGCATCTTCTTCATTTTTGGTTCCGCACTTGGGACAAACGACCATTAAACTCTCTCCTATATCGTATCACTTCTCATTTGGGTTAAATCTTCTTAAGACTTTCGGTATAGTCCAAAAGTCTTATTCCCACCAGTCAACGTGTTCTCGCTTTCTTCTGGCTCGCTCGTTGACTGGAGTCCCACATTTGGAGCAGAATTTTGCGTCTTCTTTTAGTCCGGCTCCACACTTTCTGCAATAGGGCAATTTCACACCTCTAAGAGGGGAGTATTCATTGTTAGAGATATAAAAGTAATTCCAAGGTTCCCGTGTGCTGAAGAAGATCCGATTGTTTGAATGTCTTAGATTTTCATCAACTTCTGATTTTTGGTGAGGCTAACTCACTTTGTGTATTTGTGGTAACGATTTGCTTTTCATAATTCTTATCACAACGTCTCTGAGCATATGTTCTGGGGTAAGACATGAATCATAAAGAGATGCTTTTAGAGGAAGTCTTTGAAAAGGTTGGTGACAAAATAAGTAGGCAAGCTGTCGCTGAGAAAGTGAATCAGTTCCTAAGGTTTGGGAACGTATTTCTCTTCATTGAAGTCATGAGCTTGAGGAAAGAAATTGAAAAGCTAAGAGAAGAGATACAGGATTCAAAGGTCGATGACTTACTTTCTCACCCAATAAGAACACAAGATTATACAAGCCTTAAAGAAAAAGCATTGTTAAAATAGAACGCTACTGCTATCTTTCATGCGAGACAGAGTACATTGTGCAACTTGTGAAGACAGAACGCAAGGTAAAAACGGTTCTGCAGCACTTGAAGAATGGAGAAACGCTCGCCAAGATAACCAGATAGGTGAAGACTAAGTTCGGACATCACGTAGAAAAAAGGCTTGAATGGCTAATCCCCAGTTTTTTTGATGTTTAATCCCCAATCATAAGGCAAAAAATCCACTTTGATTTCCGAACGATTTGCTTTTACAAAGTCTCTATCTTCTTTTCTAAGATATTTTTCAACAAAAGATAAGACGCTTCCAGACGTTTTTTCAAAGTCTTTTTTATACCACTCAAATATAGGTGACAAGTATATGGTCTTGTTTTCTTTGTCAAGTCTCGATCCTTGGGGACTTCTGATAAACGCCTCAGCTGCGTTATCTAGTTCATGATCGAGATTTTTTGTAGTGTATAAACTATTTCTTAAAGCTGGGCAACTCTGTGATGCACAGCTCATGACAAAATGAACCCTAGGATCAGAAGCACTTCTCAACACTTTTTCGATTTGAGAA
>Ga0224506_10002996_pt1 | contig 11322 bp, 8 predicted proteins | sample SF_Jan12_sed_USG_2_FD_169108 | JGI IMG/M metagenome (GOLD analysis project Ga0224506, IMG submission 169108) | Sediment microbial communities from San Francisco Bay, California, United States - SF_Jan12_sed_USGS_8_1 | ecosystem: Environmental > Aquatic > Marine > Sediment | place: USA...
GCAGGTATTCCCGGTATCCCGGCTGCGGTGCACCACTTACAACAGCATTATGGCGATTTGCCGTTGGAGCAAACTCTGGCAAGAGCCATCAAGTACGCCGAGCAGGGACGTGAAGGGTTCTATCAAGGCGAAGTCGCGCAAATGCTGGTGGACAGCGTGCAGGCTCACGGTGGTATCTGGTCAAAGCAGGATTTGAAGCAGTATCAATTAGTCGAACGTGAGCCGGTTCGGTTTCGTTATGCTGATGCCGACTTTATTACCGCAAGCCTGCCGTCTTCGGGTGGCATCGTACTCGCCAGTATTTTCAATATGCTCGCCGAAATGGATTATGAATCAGCCCGTAACGAGCAGAAAATTCACCGCCTGGTGGAAGCCATGCGCCGAGCCTACCGTGACCGGGCCGAGTATCTCGGTGATTTTGATTACGTTGATGTACCTGAAAAGCGTTTAACCAGCGAAAAACACGCCAGGCAGCTACTAAAAAATTACTCTGCCGATAGGGCAACACCCAGTGCTTCGCTCGGTAAGATAGCAGATGATGCAGCGGGCACCGATACTACGCATTTTTCAATTATCGATGCTGAAGGCAACATGGTATCAGCAACACTATCGGTGAATTATCCGTTTGGTTCGGGCCTGATAGCCGACGGTACGGGTGTTTTGCTCAACGATGAAATGGACGATTTTTCGGCCAGCCCCGGCGTGCCGAATGCCTATGGTTTGCTCGGCAGCGATGCAAATGCGATTCAACCGGGTAAGAGGATGCTCTCGAGTATGACGCCGGCCTTTGTACGACTTCCCGATAAGACATTGATCTCTGGAACGCCCGGTGGCAGCCGGATCATCACCATGCAATTACTTGGTATGCTTGAATTTTTGCGCGGTGGCAGTGCCGAGCAAATTGTTTCGCTGCCGCGTTTTCATCATCAATATTTCCCGGACAATATTTACTATGAAGACAATGCCTTTGATGAGTCGACTCAGAAGGCCTTGAAAGCACTCGGTCATGAACTTAAGCAGTCGTCGTACCGCTACGGTAATATGCAGGCGATTATTGTGAATAATCAAAATGGCAAGGTGGAAGCTGCTTCCGATCCGAGGGGGATTGGTTCGGCTGTTGCTTTTAGCGACTGATTTGGAAGCCAAAATCGAGTGGATTTTAAAGAGTCTGCCCTATTCAAGTTAGTGAAACCGTTTTTGCCGTAACCCGGGTTATTTTATTCAGACTAGTTAGGTGGTGATGTAGCGCTGAAAAAATCGAAGCACAGGATTGACTAACCCGGAGGCAGAGGGCAATGAAGCGGAGAGAGTTCGTTAAAATTTGTGCATCATGATATTATTTTTATTGGCTGTGTGTCGCTGCCTGTATTGACCGGATCAGTATTTAAAACCTGAAGTGAGTGTTTTTAAATTGCCCGAGCGGTCTTCCAGGTCCTGGCTGGCGCTGGCTGTTTCGCGGGCTCCCTCTGCTGCCTCTACGGCCAGTTCATTAATACTATTGATGCTTTGGTTTACTTCCTCGGTCACTGTGCCCTGCTCATGGGTTGCAGTGGCAATCTGGCTGCTCATATTGCGAATAGTGGTTACAGCGCCAGCAATTTCTGCCAGTGCTTCAGCTGCTTTCTCAGTAAACTCGACCCCTTTCAAGGCCTGTTGTTCGCCTTTTTCCATCGCGGTTACGGCATTCTGCGTACCCGACTGAAGACTATTAATCATAGTACTAATTTCTTCAGTCGATTGCTGGGTGCGGGTAGCCAGGGTACGCACTTCATCGGCAACCACGGCAAAACCTCTACCCTGTTCTCCGGCTCGGGCAGCTTCTATAGCCGCATTCAGAGCCAGTAGGTTTGTTTGTTCAGAAATTCCACTAATTTCAGCCACGACTTTGGATATTTTTTCGCTCTCTGTATCTAGTTTACGAATGACGTCAGCGGCCTGTCTTACCATATCTGCCAGCATAGCGACTGCCCCCATGGCTTCGACAACCACGACTTTAGCAGTGTTGCCCTGCTCATCCGCAGACTGGGTAGCATCCGCTGCATCTGATGCGTTTCTTGCTACTTCCTGTACTGTTGCGGCCATTTGGTTCATGGCTGTGGCGACCTGACTTATCTGATGTTGCTGGGATTGCGCACCACGGGTGGTGCGGACGGTGATGTCGTGAGTATGTCCGGCAGCCACATTGATCATTTCCACTTCATTATTAATCTCTGATATTATTTGGCGCAATGTTGCTGTCATTTCATTAAAGCTATCAACAATTTCACCAATAACATCATCACTTTGAATGGTGCATTCATGAGTAATGTCCTTGTTACTGATCGCCGAAGAAATTTCAGCAATACGAGAGAGTTTCTTTAATAAAATTATATTTAATAAATAGTAATTGATGACACCAATAATACTACCGGCTATCAGGCAGCCCAGTGAAAACCAGATGTACATACCCGGCTTCCATTCGACAAAAAACTGGGCGTAAAATGGAAAAATAATACCCATTCCCAGACCGAAAGCCAAAAAGGAGAGAAACAGGTTGCGCAAAATACTGGGGGATTTAAAAAAACGCATCGAGAATACCTTAAAGTCTTAGCCTTATATAACTGTAGTCTATTTATCGGCTAATTCCGTTATTCCTTAACTTTTCGACTCCGAAAAAAGTTAGGTGGCGAATATTGTCAGCCATCAGGAAAAACCCCCAGAAAGCCCGAAAAAACCGTTTGATAAACATCGGTCTTAAATTTTGTGGTATGCGCTATTAACCATTCTGGTTCAACCCAGTCGAACTGGAGGAACTCTTTGTCTACGGTAGTTTCGGCGTTGGGAAGCGGGCCGTCATAGGCCAGCAAAAACCATTTTTGTCTTTGTCCGATATAAGAGCGTCCATCTTTGACCAGGGGTTTGCGAAACAGGTAGGCCAACCATTCCTCATTTTCCTTAATGAACTCGACGTCTTCATAAAGAATGCCGGTTTCTTCGACCAGTTCTCGTTGCATCGCCTGTTGCGGGGTTTCTCCCTGATCGATGCCGCCCTGTGGCATCATCCATTTACCGGGGTAGTGGATGGCTTCTCCGGCCAGGACCTGTTTCTTCTGATTCACTAGCATAATGCCGACGTTGGGCCGGTAATTCGGGTCTTCGATCAGGCTATAAGGTTTGTTCATCCATGCCAGTATAACACAGGGGTTTGTTCAGTCTGCCGGCAGCAATGGCCTGATCTGTTTGTCCTGCATCGGTAAGTCAGTCACCAATCCTTTGCGAATTAGGCCGTCGCTACTCGAGACTTCGACCTGGGTACCGGCTTGCCAGAAGCCTTTTTCAAGCATCGCCAGCGCGACATTGCGTTGGAAACGCGGTGACCAGATGGCAGTGGATATCTCGCCGACGAATTCTTCATTGATGGTAAGAGGCCAGGGCTGCTGGCACGGTGGACAACTGCCGCCATCGAATATCACGCCGCGAATCAGGCGTTCGCGACCCCGTTTAGCGATTTGCTGTAAGGCTTGTTTACCAATGAATTCGACATCGTTATCGAGTTGGCAATATTCGTCGAAGCCGCATTCGAAGAGATTGTTGGCCATGGTAAATTCGTTGCCATAGGAGAGCAGGCCGCCTTCGACACGCTCGATCAGGTTCGGGCATCCGGGGGAGATATTGAACGCTTTTCCGGCCTGCCATAAGGCGTCCCAGAGTTCAGTTCCAATCGATGGCTTGTCGAGATAAATCTCGAATCCGCCCTGTTTACTATAGCCACTGCGAGCGATGAGCAATGGATGTCGATCAAAGTCGAAATAATCGAATTGAAAGAATTTCAAATCGCGAATCGACGGTCCAAACACTTGCGCCATCAAGTCGTCGGATTTTGGTCCCTGAACCGCTAACGGCCAGACATCGGGTTCGGTGATTTTGACATTAAGCTTCATACCCAGTGCCAGGCCTTTGGCCCAGAGCAAAATATCTGAATCGGCTATCGATAACCAGAAGTGATTATCGGCCAGTTTCAGAATAATCGGGTCGTTTAACATAAGACCATTTCCATCAACCAGCGGGGCGTAAAGGCATTGTCCAGCCGTGGCCTGGCGCAAATCCCGCGGTGTCATTAATTGCGTTAATTTGGCTGCGTCCGGTCCTTTCAGTTCCACCTGGCGCTGACAGCCGACATCCCATAGTTGCACATGTTCCTTAAGGTGCCAGTAATCTTCTTCGACGGACTTTCGAAAACCTTTTGCCAGAATGGTGTGATTGACGACGGAATAACCCGAGACACCCAGTGATTCGACTTTCGGCGTATATGGTGTCGCGCGGATGCGTCTCGATACGGTTAATTTAGGTGCGCTCATTACTCCGACCACCAAACGGAATAGGAATGCGGTGATGCCATCAGCGGCAAGTGATAGCGATTTTCATTGTCGGTCATAGAAAACCGCATCACGGCCGTCTTCACTGAAGCAGAGTCGACAGAGAAGTACTCAGCCAGGTGGAATATCAATTCGTACTCACCATCTCGAACATCGACCTCTTCGACGATACGTCCTTCCTTGTCGGAAACAATATCAAACAGGGTTTTAATGCCCGAATCGCTTGTTAAATGTTTCAGTTGGACACGAATACCAACAGCCGATTTGCCAGTCACCGAATCCAGAATATGTGAAGAAACAGTAGCCATAACGATACCTGCTATTCGATAGAAGCCTTGTCGCGTTTACTGGTGGTTGCCAGAACAATCGGACTGATATGGCCGACAGTTTTGACGTTGACACAGGCCGTTTTGCCGCTGGCGATTGCGCGTTGTACCGCCGGGATGATATCGGCTCGCCTGGTTACCAGTTCGCCGTGACCGCCGAGGCCTTCAAACATGCTATGGAAGGGGATGTCACGGAAGTCGGTGGCGAAATGTTTCTGGTTCGCGAACAGGCGTTCCTGTTGTTGTGAGATGCAGTCGAGACCGCCGTTATTGTCGATGACAACAACGATGGGCAGTTCTTCCTGGAAGGCTGCCTCAATACTCAAACCGCCCGAGAGAAATGCACCATCACCACTGATGACGACAACATTCTGTTCAGGGTTATTCAGTTTAGCCACGGTCGCAAAGGGAACGCCGACACCGAGCATGCTGAAGGTTCCCGGGTGTAGAATATTGCCCAGTTTACGTCCCTGAAAGCCCGCTATGTTGACGGCAATCTCTGACCAGAAGTGCGTATTGCCGCCGTCGATGACCAGCCAGTCGTTGTCATCCATTGCCTCCTGCACATCGAGCGCCAGTTGTAACGGATGAATGCGGTCGTTATCAAGCTGAGGTATTTCGGCCAGAGTCTGATTTACCCATTTGGCTCGATTGCGACGATTAAGGTTGAGCCATTCTCTGTCAAAAGCCTTTATCTCACCCAGCGCATCAAGAAAAGCCCCGGGATCGCTAAGTAAAGCCAGATCAGCGGAACGGTTAAACTCGATCTCTTCGTGGGAGCCATTTACGCAAATGACTTTGGTCGTGTGAGGAAAAAATGGCGCGTTACCAAAGTTCATCTGGTTATCGAGTCGGGTGCCTAGCATGATAACTACGTCAGATTCCTGCAAGGCGAATTTCGATGGCTGGTACTGGTGCACGTCGGCCAGACCCATATAGGCTTCGGCCTCTTCACCGAGTAATTTCTGATGATAGGGTACGTTAAAAACCGGGATACCAAGCGATACACCGACATTTTCCAGTTTGTCCTCGGCCTTCGACCACCACACCCCGTGACCACCGATGAGTACCGGTTTTTCTGATTTTTGAATAACGTCGAGGACTTCCGCTAAATCTTCCGGGCAGGGCCAGGCGCGGGGCTGTCTTTTTGCGCTGCGGTCGAAGGGTCTCTCGTCGCGCATGGCGTCTTCTTCGTAGGAACTGAACATGATATCGACCGGCATGCTGATATGAACCGCACCCGGGTATCCGCTGAGTGCAATTTTCCAGGCACGATCGACTATTTCAGATATCCGCTCACCATCGGTAATCGACACACTGTATTTGGTTAAGGGGGCAGCAATAGCGACATCGTCGATTTCCTTGAAACCACCGCTGCCCTGTCTTTTTAAGGTACTTGATCCGGTAACAAAGATGATCGGCGAGCGTTCGCCCCAGGCTTCCATCATCGCAGGAATGGCATTCGCAAATCCTTCGGGGCCGACCAGGCAAACTGCGGGTTGTCGCGTAATTCGGGTATGGCCATCGGCCAGATGTCCGGCGACCTGTTCATGTGGCGCATTGATGACTGAAATGCCACAATCCATCAAGCCTTCGAGAGCCGGATTGCAAAAACCGCCGCTCAGGGTAAATACCTGCGTAACACCTTTTTCCTGTAATGCGCGAGCGAGTAGAGTGCCACCGCGTATTTTCATAAGTTGATTACGTCTTTGTTAATGTTGTTAATATCGGGTCTGCCTAATTGCGCGAGAGCTGCGACAATCTGGTTGCTTATGAGGTCGATGACTGCCTGTAATCCGTCTTCACCGGCAGCCCCCATGCCGTATAGAAAAGGACGCCCAAGGAAAACAAAGTCGGCACCGAGCGCAAGCGCTTTGATGACGGCTTCACCGTTACGCACACCGCTATCAAACAGGACAGGAAATTCTGCACCTACCGCCTGGCGAATTTCAGGCAGCATCTGGATTGCGGCCGGCGCGCTATCGAGTTGCCTTCCGCCATGATTCGAGACGTATACCCCATCGGCGCCAGCATCACGAATTTGTCCGGCATCTTCTGGCGACATGACACCCTTAACGATAAGCTTACCCTGCCAGCGTTGACGTAGTCGTGCCAGAAACTGCCAGTCGACTTTGCCACGGCTTTCGTTACGGACGAATTTAGCAGCTGCGGACCTGGAAGGATTATTTGCCACTGCTGGTACACCATTTAGCAGGGTAGTAATTGACCATTGAGGGTGGCTGGCAAAATCGATAAATTGTTTCAGCCCCATTTTGAAGGGGACCTGGAAACCATTTTGTTGTTCGCGCGGGCGGGGGGCGACAATGGGTACATCGACTGTTAGCATCAAGGTGTCATAACCGGCTTTTTCAGCCCGATCAACCATCTCAAAACCAACTTCTTCGGATTGTCCGACGTAAAGCTGGAACCAGGCATTCTGACCGGCACGCGCGAAAGTGTCTTCGATACTGCTCGATGCCATGGTCGACAGTCCGAGAGGGATGTTGTTCTTAACTGCGGCCGCCGCCAGCATTTTGTCGGCGCCAGGCCAGGTCAGATCACACATACCCATCGGTGCAATGCCAAACGGCAGCGACCAGGTTTTTCCAAACAGGGTTTTACTGAGATTACGGTTTTCGGTATTGACCAGTACCCGTGGTTTCAATCTGATCTGGTCTAACTGAGCAATGTTTTGAGCGTGGGCAAATTCACTACCGGCTGCACCATCGATATAGTCAAACATGATTTTCGGCATACGGCGTCGAGCCGCGATACGGGCCTCAGAAAGGGTGTAAAATTTATGAGTCATAAGGGTCAGAGAGTGTGAAAACGTTATTCTCGGTGAATAGGACTACCTAAGTCTATATCGGATATCTGTTACACAACAAATATAATTGTTTATGATTTTCATCAAGTAAAGCGATGTAAAACGTTTGCTGATCATGTAGACAGCCATGAAAAGAATCAATCGACGAGCCTTACCTGATCGGAAGGACTGGTCGACCGGTTGGTTAAGCGTTAGTCTTTATGTTTGGCCTGAGGGTCTTTTATTATTGTCATTAGTCAGATTAAATGATGATATTAACGCTTTTTAAGCTAATGGTTTTAAGGGGGCATAGCGAGCGTAGGGAGCCTGTATCCGATAGAGAATAATGTAATGACAGCAAGTGAAAGCCAAAAATCTGGAAAACGAGAATGGAATTACAAGCCGGATTTACCGCTGTCAGTATCGCCATTATTCGTCTGGCCACTGATGCCTTTAAAGGCATTAGGCTGGGTGATTAGATCGTGGCTGCCGGTTTCGGAGCGGTTAGTACTAATCGGTTTTACTTTACGCCGGAACTGGCTCGCAGCCGGACATTCGAGTTTGGTTGGATATCTCAGATTTACCAACGTAATCTGGGTTTGATGGTTATAGTAGCGGCTGGATTGCATCTGTATTTCTATACCTTCTCAAAACAGGGCGAACAAAGAAAATATGATGCTCGAGAACTGATTAAAAATAACCGCCTGTTCAGCTTTAATTCTCAATTACTCGACAATGTATTCTGGACCCTCGCCAGCGGCGTCACGGTGTGGACGGCCTACGAAGTATTGATGATGTGGGCGTTTGCGAATGGTTATTTAAGCCACCTGAACTGGGCGAATAACCCATTCCCGTTTGGGAATCCTGCTATAATTGATGAAAGAACGACGTCAGGCGATGGTGGCGGCTAAATCTGGATAAAGGAGCTGTTAAACAGGCTTATGGCGCTTTAATAGATGGAGCAACAGCCGGCAACCACTTCAACAGACTACTCGATAAATCGGTACGTTTAAACGGTTTGGTGATGACATCATTCATGCCGGATTCCTTGCATAATATACGCTCATCACTAGAAGCATTTGCGGTTAGCGCAATAACTGGTATAGGAGGCGTATTGTTTTCTTTCTCCAGGCTGCGAATCGCTTTGGTCGCATCGTAGCCATCCATTTCCGGCATACGACAGTCCATCAGGATCAGGTCGTAAGTTTTATTCGAAAATGCCTCAATCGCTTCCCTGCCATTATTTGCGATATCTACCCTGAATTCCATGTTGGTCAATAATTTCCTGGCGATGATCTGATTAGGTAAAATATCTTCGACCAGTAGAATCGATGCTTTTGAGGCGATTTTGATCTCACCCTCAGATTGGCTAGCTTCCGACATATTGTGTTGGGTAATGATAGCTCTGTCTGGTGTGTGCTGTAGTATTGCAGACAACATGCTCCGAAGCGTTTCATAGCGACTTAGTTTGTTTAAGTAGCCGTTGAATCCAGCCTGCTCGGATAGCGCAGTATCGCCTTTTTCATTTCTTGATGGGAAAAGCAGTAGTTTTAAATCATCGAACCGGTTATCGAGACGAATATCTTTCCCCAGTTGTATGCCGTTGAATTCTGGCATGTTATGACCCAGTATAACGATTTGGAAAGACTGATCTTCCTGCCTCGCATGGGTTAGTATTTCAATAGTCTGGGTCGGGTCAGAAATGATAACGGGATTGGTGCCCATGTGCTCAAGAATGCGGTTAAAGATGCGGCAATTTTCCCGATTGTTGTCGACGAACAGAATGCGTACGGATTGGAGCGAAGGTGATTTAATGATCTCGGGAGCTTCGGCTCTGGGTAATGAAAAGTTGATCCAGAAAGTGGTGCCTTCCCCATATACCGAGTTGACACCGATTTGCCCTCCCATCAAGCTGACAAGCTTTTTAGTGATAGCCAGTCCCAGGCCAGTACCCCCGAACTCGCGAGTGGTGCTGCTATCGGCCTGAGTGAACTCATCAAACAGGTGCTCGAGAGTTTCTGGTTTCATACCGATGCCAGAATCCTGAATTTCCAGGCGTAAGCTTCCAGTGGTAGATCCTTCATTTTCGTACCATACGCTGAGTCGAAGGTATCCTTTTTTAGTGAATTTATATGCATTGCCTATTAAGTTGATCAGCACCTGTCGAAGGCGCGCAGGGTCACCGGTAAAAAGCCGTGGGCAGTCCGGGTGATAATCAAATATAAACTGGAGTTTGCTATTGATACTGTTGCCGACTACTAACTCGAGACTTTCCTGGCATAGCCGCTCTAAATCGAAGCTGATGGATTCGATCTCGACCATGTCGGCATCAAGTTTAGAAAAATCGAGAATGTCGTTGATGATATCCAGAAGACTATTCCCTGAGCGGGTAATGGTTCCCAGGAAATCTTTTTGTTCGCTGTTTAAGGGGGTATCTTCAAGTAGCTGGGCCATGCCGATGACGCCATTCATAGGTGTACGAATCTCATGACTCATCGTCGCAAGAAATTGTGACTTGGCTACTACTGCGCTTTCCGCATCTATCCTGGCGGCTATCAGCTTGTTCTCCTGTTCCTTTTTTTCGGTGATATCTGTTCGTATCGAGATATAGCCTTTGACTCGTTTCCTGTCGGGTTGTGATTTTGACATGACTGGCAGGATGGTGGTATCTACCCAGTAGGGTGTCCCAAGTTTCGACATATTGAGTACTTCATCGTGCCAGACGCCACCTTTTGAAACGGTTCGAAACATATCTCGCCAGTATTCTTTGGGCTGGTTGCCCGAATTTAAAATACGGTGATTTGCTCCGATTAATTCTTCTTTTGAGTAACCGCTGATCTCACAAAATTTGTCGTTTACCTCGGTAATCGTTCCTCTAATATCCGTAGTCGCGACGATGGAGTGCTGATCTATGGCGTATTTTTGTTCGCTAAGCTGTTCGACCAGCTCATTCACATTCGACCGATAGTGGTTGTTAAAGACAGTTAAGGATTTGAGTATTTCCGCTATCTCGAAGCTCTCGGCTGAAGCGGGATCGGGGATCAATACGCCTTTATCGGCTTCCGAGATTCTATCCATGATCGATGCGATGTTCTCTACCGGTTGCGATATCAGACGGTTAATATAGACAACTATCGCAATGGCGATGACGACCACAATGAAAATGAATATCGCTACCCAGCTGTATAGTAAGCTCCTGAAATGCTCGAGGTCTTCTGTCGCGTCGTAAGATACTGAGAACCCCCCGATAGCCTCACCGTCCTGTATACCCATATCGGCCCCATGACAGCTAAAACAGGCAGGGTTGTCGGCCTCGTCTCTACCAAGAATAATCGGGATCGTATAGCGATAAATCGAATCAGATATATATCGACCGACAGGTTTAAGCGACGACAGGGCTTCCCGGTCTACATCGTCTCTAGGGGGTTCGATTTCGTTGCTCCCGGCCTTTCGCTGGAAATCGATTACGCTGGAACCCATGATAAGCCAGATATTCATCTGCTCCTGTGTCACTTGCATCGATTCTATGGTGCCATTGAGTGCCTGTAGAACCGGATTATTGTCTTTCTTGTGACCTCGAAAGAGCATCGCCTGGGTATGGCTCGATTTAAGCGATAACAGGGTGCGTTCGGCCTTGTCATGGATTGTATGATTAAGATTTTCTTTTTCCTTGGAATAAATAATTCCAAGTCCGAGAGACAGTCCGCAGGCTAGAACCAGAGTTACTCCTATACTAATTTTTTTACTTAGCCGGGCCCGATTGTGCATCTGTATCTTTTACTAAAATGACCAAAACTCTGAGTATAGTAAATATAGATTGATCTGCCTGATTGAA
>Ga0224506_10002998_pt1 | contig 11314 bp, 10 predicted proteins | sample SF_Jan12_sed_USG_2_FD_169108 | JGI IMG/M metagenome (GOLD analysis project Ga0224506, IMG submission 169108) | Sediment microbial communities from San Francisco Bay, California, United States - SF_Jan12_sed_USGS_8_1 | ecosystem: Environmental > Aquatic > Marine > Sediment | place: USA...
GCTGCTTCTTTGGCAAATGCTTCTAGTTCTTTTTTATTCATAGTCTGCTCTTCCTTAACCCTCTAATAGGGTACTAGTGAAAAGCAGTTACACAAAATTTAAAACAGTCTCTTATTAACCGAAATGAGACTATCTACTGCAGATTTAACCGCATTTTGAGTCTATATATTGATTCACATAACTCACCACCAACGATAATTTTTCTTCTTTTCCTGCCTGCCAGATATTCTGATAGGTTGTTATACCTAAGGCTTGTTTCAATATATTGATATCTTCCTGGTTTGTAAAAGTCTCCACAGGAGCGGCTCGCCGTGTAATTCTTTCAATCAACCCCTGTGCCTGTCCCAAGATTCTTACAGATTGTTCATAGTCGCAAAATAAGCGTGCTCCCAGCGCCACACCAGGAATCCTATTTGCGTAGGCCAGATAATTTTCCAGCTCTAAATAACTGTGTAACGAGCGTTGGCAATATAATAATCCATTAATCGGTTCATTAGTCAGCAGGTAACCCAAAGCAGCCCCCCAATAACAGATTTCATGTAGTCTCTGATTGCCTACTCTTTCCGCAATACTCATTGCCAACAGATAATAATATTTACAGTCGTCCCAACGTTCAGTAGATGCTGACTCGTCACCCAGGTGTATGGCGTAATATACCATCTCACTGTTTTCCGGGCCTGTATAATTGTCCATATGTTCTTTATAGCACGCGTATGCATTTTCAAGATATTGATGATGATCCAGGTTCGGTTCTGGCTGTAAGTGATAACAGTCATACAGAAAACTATATCCTTCGCCTTCAATCCCTTTATGTTCCAATGTCTTTCCAATTTCAATATATTCTTTAGACAAATTCAAGCGAACAAGATCACCGATATTCATTAGCCGATACCCATCCAATAACTGTCTAAGTACTTTTATATAGTGCTTAACTGGTACCTTATCTTGCAACATCGGGATAATTTTTCTATTTATGTCAAACCACCGAGGCACTTGATTATCGACATAGCCATTGAAAATGATCAGGTCACAAACATCTTCCCACCATGTCAAGGACACTATGATACGACAGACCTTATAGAAATTAGGCAGCTCCTGTCGCAACACCTTCAACAATTCCAGATTATTTCGGGTGATAATATAAGGTAATTGTTTTTTAGCCCTTTTAATGAAATAACCCACCATTTTCATTAATGTCGCATCAAAAACAAGACTGTCTTTTAACTTTTCCTCTCCAAACTGTCTCAATAATTCATGCACGCTAAACCAGCCATCAGGATATTTCTTAATGAGAGAGAGTTGCTCCAGTTTCATTAGTTGATCCAAAGAACAATCACAAACACCAGCGGCAGACTCGATGGTAAAGCCGCCAGTAAATACCGACAACTTCATGAAGATCTGTTGTAAATCATCGGAAAGGCGCGTCCAGCTCGATTCAAATAAATTGTTTATTTTTTGATGTCTCGGTTCCAGTTTTAAAGGTGTATCCTGATTTTTCAGCATAGAATATGAGATTTCCGAGGCCAGGGTCTCGACACTCATAATTCGAAGCCAACTTGCCGCCATAACAATACCCAATGGCGACCCTCCCAGCCTATGACAAATTTTACCTATATCAATTTTGTGATCTTGCAATAAGGTTGTCTCGTTTAACTCATTTGACGCTCTATCCAGAAAGAGACTAACAGCATCATCAATCTCCGTTGATTCACTATTGAATGCATTAGAATGACTAAGCCCTTCCAAAATAACGGTATGCTCATTTAATAAGTTTGTTCGTTCTCGCGTGGTTATTACAAATTGAATATGATCAGATTGAGCACAAAGCCAAGACAATTCTTCTACAGCGTCTAATAGATGCTCAAAACCATCTAAAATAATGAGCTGCTTTTTTGCAGGTATAAAATTGGCAAGTTTAGATACCCGTTGTCGGGATTCTTCACTGCTAAATATTTGATCAGGAATTTTGAGAGACTTGGCGATATGCAATATCACATTTGAGGCCCGCAACTCTGTCACTAGCGGAATGAAATATATACCACCCTCGTAATTTTCTTTTACCTCATGCGCTAGCTGAATTGCCAGGCTGGTTTTTCCAATGCCACCCGGGCCTAGAATGGAGACGAGTCGATTGTCAGAATTATCAAGAATTTCTTTCAGAACTTGCAACTCAATTGAACGACCAATAAATCTGGTGCTATGAAGGGGAATACTTTCAAATAGGTTATCTCCAGGATCAATCAATGGAGAAGGGGTACCCTTTTCGGAATCCGCCTCATTTAAAATTGAGACAAACTGATATCCGTGACCATGAACCGTCCTGATAATACATTGCTGTCGTCCCGTATCACCGAGTACCTTACGAGCTTCTTTAATCTCGTTACTCAATGAAGCATCAGAAACACATCGTCCTTTCCATAAAACATCAAAGAGTTCACCCCTGGATACTGCGCGATCTCTTTGAGTAATAAGATATATGATCAGGTTCAACGTAAGGGGCTCAGCATGAACAATCTGGCCATCCCTTGTCATAACTAGTGAGTCAGTATTGATCCTAATATCGTCAAAAGAATAGATCACAACGAGCCTTTAGATATCATGGAACTACTCTGTATAAAACTTTGACTTAAAGTTTTTCCGTTTTATTTCAAACCTTTTTACTAGTCTGTAAGTAATCACTTATCAATGTTACTCAAGCAAAATGAGCGTAGATCACCCGATTCGAAGTTTCAAATTAGCAGCACAAAAATCCAAAAAGGCCTAATAACTGATCCAATAAACAAAAATATTACTAATCAGTTAATATGAACAAAGATTTATACAATTACGATAGTGGAATATATAAATGGCCGACATAAACATCAAAGAAAAGCTCGACATGCTTGATCGGATTCAAGTGATCTTGTATCGAACCGGTATTATGCTGTCTGGGTTTGCGTTGTTTTTACCCATTACAAATACTTTTTTAAATGGATCCATAGTCTATTTTCAACCGACACTGATTTTGGCTTGCATCTTGATCGCGTCGTCGTTGCATATTTACAGCAAAGTAATTCGTTATCTTCTATCGCATGCAACCTGGTTAGCACTAGTTATTTTCACCATGAATCAACAATTGGAACTTCAATTACATCCGGGTTGGATTAACGGATTTCTTTTGATTACGCTGTCTGGAATTGCGTTTAAAGAAAGTTTTTGTTTTAACATTCCAGGCCTCAAACTCATGCCACTCATTTTACTGACAGCTACCATTGCTCAACTTAACAATGCACAACCCGTATTCATAGCAACCTGTTCTGTGGCAGCCCTACTCACACTGTTCATGTCTATAGCTAAATGGCGTATGCCGTTGCATTTTGATATTGGCGATAAATCCAAATACCAGATTTAAAAACAAGGCAATCAAATTAACCGAGTCTATTTCGTGTCACCAATAGAAATAACGACCGAGCCTAGTCGCCGTTCTTTCTCAACATATTCATGGGCTTCTGACGCTTGCTCCATGGAATAGACCTTGTCCACTACAGCTTTTATTTCCCCTCTTTCGAGCATAGTTTTCAGCCGTTGTAATTCTTCAAGCTTTTCTCCAGCAAAGGCGAACCACACCTTTTTACCGGTAAATAAGGGAGTAAATACAGACCGGATCATATCGCTAAACCTTGGATTTGCCATTAACCAACGGCCCTCTTTATTCAGTATGTTAACTCTACCGGTGTACCGCTTATTAGCCACCATATCGAAAATAACGTCATACTTATTATCCTGTTGGGAAAAATCTATTTGGGTGTAATCAATAAAATCATCAGCACCAATGCTGCGCAACATCGCCTCTTTATGAGGGGCATCTACAGCAGTTACACTCGCGCCAAACGCCTTGGCAATTTGGACACCAAAGACACCAATACTGCCACCAGCACCAATAATGAGGACTTTTTCTCCAGGTTGAATATTCGCCCGAGTCAAGTAGTGTAAGGCATTCAAACCTCCCAGTGGCACGGCGGCCGCATCTTCGAACGAAACATTGTCTGGTTTGATGACTAAACTATAGTTATCCGGAATCGTTAAAAACTCACCATAGGCTCCCAGCCTAAGTTGTGTTGAGCCAAAAATATAATCTCCAACAGAAAAATTGGCTACCTGCTCGCCGGTAGCAATAACTTCACCTGAAAAATATCCTCCCAATATGGTTCTTTTAGGTTTAAAAACACCCAAAACCAATCGTAGCGGCAACCAAAACCAGCTCACAGCGAAACGAAAACTACGCATTTCACAATCTGTCTTGGTTACTTCGGCTGCAGCCACTCTAACTAATATCTCATTTACTTTTGGAACGGGAACACGCCGCTGTTCAAGATGTAACACATCTGGTGCCCCGTAGGCACGGTATACGACGGCCTTCATATGGTATTACTCCAATTAGATTACCTTGATATATTACTCTTTGATGCCGATTTAAGAATAGAACAATACGAATAAAAGTTAAGGCACCTCTGCAAAATGCAACCGAAGAAATTAGGGCAAAACACAAACCGATGAAAAAGCGTGGTTTCGGTGGGTAAAGACGCCGCTCGTCCTGTTCTCTGCCCTTTCAGGCCAGCTAACGCTGTTTACATGCTTTCCAGAAGAATTTATGAGCATGTGAGGCGGTTATTAACACGGGCATAACGATTCAGGCGATTTTTCAGAGAGGTCTTAAGTTAAGTGATGTGGTTATCAGTTGCTAATAATTGGATTGCCCGAGCTTGTAGGAAGAGGTTATGCAAAACATATTTCATCCAGAAAGGCTGTTGCTATAGGAAGATTATTGGTATCAGCTAACAGAGACAGGAGATCATCGCGAATCATGTCACGATAGCATCTGATAACGTAAATAGGATGCAGGCTCTGAACACAGGGTGGGTTAGAGCCTGACCTACAATATTGAACCTGGCATTATTTACAGAGCCATTATTTACTCTGGCAAATGCCCCAATTTTCCGGCTTTGGTTTGAAGATACCCTTCATTATGGCGATTTTTACCTACATGAAGAGGAACCCTTTCAACTACCTTAACCCCATAAGACTCTAATGCAGCCACTTTTCTTGGGTTATTGGTCATTAATCGAACGCTGGAAATATTCAGGAATTCCAGCATATCCTTGCATATGCTGTAATCCCGCATATCGGCATCGAAACCTAATTGCTCATTGGCTTCTACGGTATCAGCGCCACCGTCTTGTAAATGGTACGCCTTGATTTTATTCATCAAGCCTATACCGCGGCCTTCCTGTCGCAAATACAATAAAGCACCATTACCGGCTTCCACAATACTCTTCAGAGCTTGTTGCAGCTGGAAGCCACAATCACAGCGTAAGCTGAATAACGCATCTCCAGTCAAACACTCCGAGTGCACTCGTATCAAAGCCGCTGGCTCACTAGAGGGATCACCATAGGTCAGTACAACATGCTCTTTACCTGTCTCGGTGTCTTCAAAGCCATGCATGGTAAACGTGCCCCATTGCATTGGCAGTTTTGAAGACGCTATAAATTTAACCGTCACTGATATTCCTCAATTGGCTACAACTAACACAGCCGCTTTTATCCAATAGACCCTGAACACCAAGGTCACATTTACCACATAGAGTAGTGCTTTAAATATTAGTACTGTTCAGGCAATAAAGAAGGCCGAATACAAAAGGGCAGCCCAGGATATTAAAGCTTTTTCAATACACTAACCATCTCAAGAACTGACATAGCGGCCTCTGAACCCTTGTTACCCGCCTTGGTACCAGAGCGCTCTATAGCCTGTTCAATCGAATCTACCGTAAGTACGCCAAACGCTACTGGAATACCAGAGTCTAGAGCAACCTGTCCCAAACCTTTTGTGCACTCACCCGCAACATATTCAAAATGGGGAGTGCCTCCACGAATTACAGCACCCAGAGCGATAATGGCATCAGGAGACTTTTTGTTAGCAACATGTTTCACCATTAAAGGAATTTCAAATGCTCCTGGAACGTGAATCACGGTAATGTCTTCTTCTTTGATACCCTGTCGAATAAGGGTATCAAGAGCACCTGCTAAAAGACTCTCTACAACAAAACTATTAAAACGCCCGACCACAATGGATATTTTTGCTTCGTTCTGTATGAAATTACCTTCAATATAATTAATTTTACTCATGTGTTAATCCTGTCATTCGTTACATATTTTAATTTAGCGGTAGTCGATATACTCAACGACTTCAAGGTCAAATCCTGACAAGGCCGAGAACTTCATAGGAGCACTCATCAACTTCATTTTGCAGACATTCAAATCTCTTAAAATTTGCGACCCGGTTCCAATGGTTGAATACACATGAGTACCATCAGGGGTTTGTGGTTTTGGCAGCTGTTTTTTAGAGAATAAATCTTCAACTCTCTGAGCAAGCCCGCCACCGGCATAAGGGTCTGCCAATAGTACCACCACACCTTTGCCATGTTTAGCGACTTCTTCCAATGCATGCTGAACAGTCCAGTGAGGTGATTCAGAATTAGAAACAGCCAACATATCACGCACTGGATCGCATACCTGCACCCTGACAGGAATAGCTTCATCAGCACTCCAACGACCTAAAGACAATGCCAAATGTGAATCACCTTTGACCGAATCCTGATAGGTAACCAGATTAAACTTGCCAAAGTGTGTGTCAATTTCGTACTCATTTATTCGCTCGATAGTCTTTTCATTTAACATCCGATAATGAATCAAGTCGGCGATGGTACCAATTTTCAGACCGTGCTCTTTGGCAAATAACTCAAGATCTGGACGACGCGCCATGGTGCCATCATCATTCATGATCTCAACAATAACCGATGCAGGTTCAAAACCTGCCAGCTTTGCCATATCGCAACCTGCCTCAGTATGCCCTGCACGACTTAATACACCACCTGGCTGCGCCATAAGTGGAAAAATATGTCCGGGCTGGACAATATCTTCTGCTACTGAATCAGCGGCAACCGCTCGTTGCACCGTAATAGCACGATCAGCAGCCGAAATACCTGTTGTGACCCCTTCAGCAGCTTCAATGGAAACGGTAAAATTTGTCGAAAACTGGGCGGAGTTATCATTGACCATTAACGGTAGTTTTAAATACGCGCAGCGTTCTTTGGTTAAAGTAAGACAGATAAGTCCGCGAGCATTCTTTGCCATAAAATTAATATGTTCGGCGGTTATCCTGGCCGCCGGCACGACTAAATCTCCTTCGTTTTCCCGGTCTTCATCATCCATCAAAATGACCATTTTGCCCTGGCGCATATCAGCCAGTAACTCTTCGATACTATTTAGGTCCATTGACCATTCCCCATTTTGGATTTAAAGCGATTTAATCAGACTAGCTGTATATTCTGTTGTTATACCATAAGATTATTTGATTACCGTAAAAAGCCATTCTCTGCCAATAAGGATAAATCGACTTCCTTACTACCTTTTGACGGTAGCGCTGCTTTTTCACCCAATAATAACCGTTCAAGATATCGCGCTATCAAGTCAACCTCCAAATTTACTTTTGAACCAATTTGATAATTGACCATTATCGTTTCCTGCAAGGTATGTGGAACAATATTCAGCTCAAATATAGCACCATCAACCTCGTTAACAGTAAGACTGGTACCATCTACGGTGATTGACCCTTTGTGAGCGATATACTTTGCCAGTGAATCATCACATTTTATGCTAAAACGAACACTTCTGGCATCATCAATACGGTTTAAAACCTCACCTAAACCATCAACATGGCCAGATACCATGTGGCCACCCAATCGGGTTTGCAATGTAAGTGCCCGCTCAAGATTAACCTTTGAACCTGCTTTAAGTTGGCTAAATGCAGTATGGTTAACCGTCTCTTTAGAAACGTCAACGAAAAAACCATCTGTTTCCAGTTTGATAACAGTCAGACAGATACCATTTACAGCAATACTGTCGCCAAGATTGACATCAGACAGATCGAGTTTTCCGGTAGATACCTGAAGTTGAAAGTCGCCATTTTTGGGGCTAATGGATTTTACAGAGCCAATTGATTCAATAATTCCGGTAAACAAGGTTATTCCTCTCACATAAAAAGTTATTTCTATTGATACTAGTCGTTTGTTCTAACGGGAATTGTTTCAATTTTCCAGTCTTTTCCAACTTGAGTAATAGACTGAATCTCAAACTGAACCTGATCCGACATGTTTTCTAACGGCAACTCAAATAAGGGCCTGGCAAGACTACCCAGTAATTTAGGTGCCATATAAATAATATAGCTATCGATTAGATGTTCCTGGAGCATAGCACCACTTAACTTTGCTCCAGCTTCGACCATGACTTCATTGCACCCTAATTGTCCCAAATATTCAATTAGGCCTTTAAGATCGACGCGGCTGGATGCGTCACCAAGAACACTGGGCAAATAAATAATACTCGCCCGCTTTCTTAGTTCGTTAACTTTTTCAATAAGATGGGCATTAGTCAGTGAGTTCACATCTACTGCAGTAACGATGAGAACCTCTGCGCCTTCATTCAGTATGTTTGCATCAACCGGAATGCTCAAATTTGAGTCAACAATGACCCTTATAGGTTGCTGAAAACCGTGTAAATTATCGGCTTGCAGACCAAACTCTTCTGGCCTGACCGTCATGGATGGATTATCTGCAAGTACAGTGGCAATACCGGTGACAATTGCCGAGCTTCTGGCCCTCATTTTATGAACATCGGCTCTGGCTTCAGGGCCTGTAATCCACTTACTCTCACCTGACTGCATAGCCGTTCTACCATCCAGACTCATCGCCATCTTACAGCAAACAAAAGGTAAACCGGTTTCCATTCGACGAATAAAACCCGGATTAAGGTCTCTAGCCTCGTCTTCCATCACACCGCAGGTAACGGTTATGCCAGCGTCTTCCAAACGTTTTAATCCTGCACCGGCAACCAACGGATTTGGATCTCTCATCGCGACAACGACCTGACTAATTCCTGCTGAAATTAATGCATCACAGCAAGGAGGTGTTTTACCAAAGTGGCTACAGGGTTCTAGAGTCACATAGGCTGTAGCACCCCTGGTTTTTTGTCCCGCATCTGCAATGGCATTTGGCTCGGCATGAGGCTGACCAGCATATTGATGCCAACCTGAACCCACGATCTGTCCTTCGTTAACGATCACACAGCCAACTCTGGGGTTTGGATCGGTGGTGTAGAGCCCTTTTTTTGCGAGCTCTATTGCCTGGGCCATGTAAAACAGATGATCTTTCATGGGCTAATCAATTCAGTTATAAAAAATAATGCGCGAGATTATAGCCCCACAGCTACTAAATCGATAGCTCATTTGGATGATATTGATTTACTGTACGAATAATATGCTTTTTAGTTATAGAATATTACGCTGGATCCGGACTTTTAGCCCAAAATGATCTTTGACTGCAACTGTGACTAGAAACGACTTTTCAGTATCTTTGCTTCTGGCCACGCCGGCTGAGCGATATTATCTAACCGCTTTTCAAGTCTTGTTCTGAGAATCGGGAGTGCTTTAAACAACAGTGCCAATCGGCTGTCTTGTATCAATGTCGAATCCAGTTTTTGTAACACAACAATTGATACACAAGAACCATGTCCAGCTTTCACTAAAATACTAATCCCCCTGCTATCTACATGTAATTCATCTTCCCTATCTAAATCGCAGCGGTAATAGCTTAGAGATAATTATGCTTCCTGAGCGGCACAAACCACCATGGCCTGAACCGACTTAATAAAGAAACTAATAACCTCGTTGAAATAGCTATCTCTGTCTGCCCGCTGTCAACCCGGGTGTGAAAATAAAAGTTCAAAACCAACAACAAGGGCAACAGCGTTGCTCATTTGTTCCAGTAAAAAGGCATGTATACTGCCATTCCAGAGCCACTTTCCCCTCTCATCAAAAAGTCCGGTTAAGCTTTCATCACCCGGCTAATCAGTACCATATCCTTATCGGGAGTACGATATTCTGCCAGAGAGCGATTAACGAAATCCTGCCCCATGGTATTTACCGTTGAAAACGCCACCTGGCTAGCCAAAGTCTATTGCCAATGCCTAACCAGATTCGGAATCACCTGTATTTCTCTAAAGAAGTGTATTGAACCCTATTCCAGGCAGGCTACACATAATGTTTAACTGTCAGCAGGGGCTCCTGTAGCCTTAATACCTAAAGCAAATGGATCAAAGTAATACAAAGCAATCATGCCAGAATTTACCCTAACCCGCATATATCCTACCCCAAACTCAATGACTAACGTCGTCGCCCCAGATAGTTTTTAAACGCTTATCTCTGCCACAGTTCCAGCGATAGGCGTTATACCTAATCGGATTATTGATATAAAAATCCTGGTGATAACTTTCTTCACCTGCAATGGGATAAAACGTGGAAACGTCCAGAATGGGAGTCACTACCGTCTGATCCGGGAACCGCGCTATCACACGTTGTTTTGACCGCTCTGCAAGCTCTCTTTCCATATCGTTGGCCACAAAAATTGCACTTAGGTAACTATGGCCCTGATCACAGAATTGTCCCTTCGCATCAAATGGATCAATATTAACCCAAAAATGATCTAACAATTGCTGGTAGCTCACTACATCGGGATCGTAGGTGATCTCAACCGCCTCATAGTGACCTTCGTGGTTACCATTATAAGTAGGATTAGCAATTGTACCGCCGGTGAATCCAGAGATTACATCGCTAACGCCTTCCAACTTTTCGAAATCAGACTCCATACACCAAAAACAGCCACCAGCCAAAATAGCTTTGTCTGCCGAGGCTATCGACGTTACTGACAACATTAGAATTATAAAAATTATTTTCTTCATTACAATCGGCTCCTGATTACGGAATAACGGAATGTTCGTATTGGTTTCAAACGATACATACCGGAATTCGACTATAGAATCCTGTTTTAGTTCCATAAGTCTGAGTTACAGATTATTGAGTCTGCAGTTCATTTAAAGCCTTTTAGAAATAATAGCCGATGATGTAAGAATCGTCCTCACAAACGTCAGAAACACTAAAAACAAAAGTCTATTAGAAAACACAGGGATAAATTCGTGATCGAAGCAAGGTAAATATCCTGGTCTGCCTGCAGTAATGGGAATAGCCGTCATTCATTATCATAAAAATTTAGACGCCTCCAAACTGGTATTGAACCGTGACGTGGCGTTAAATCGCGATCCAATCGCCGAAATTCCACTAGCTAGTGCCCGTCCATAAATAGACTGTTTTCAGCTAAAGCAGTCTATTCATCATCAGCCAAATATCACCGTTAAATTTAAATACCTCTTTAACCCTTACTACTCA
>Ga0224506_10002999_pt1 | contig 11314 bp, 9 predicted proteins | sample SF_Jan12_sed_USG_2_FD_169108 | JGI IMG/M metagenome (GOLD analysis project Ga0224506, IMG submission 169108) | Sediment microbial communities from San Francisco Bay, California, United States - SF_Jan12_sed_USGS_8_1 | ecosystem: Environmental > Aquatic > Marine > Sediment | place: USA...
GTCACGAACCACCGCGTCGCCCTGTATTGTTCTGATTTTGTCCATGTGCTGCCGTTTCGTCAGACGTATTCGGTAATTTCGAGGTCGAATCCCGAGATCGCGTACATTTGCTTAGGCGCAGATAATACACGGATTTTGCTGAGCCCGAGATCGCGCAGGATCTGGGCGCCGATACCGTAAGTGCGCAATACCGCGTCGCCGCTACGGTGCTTTTCGAGTTCGTCGCGGTGCGTGTCGAGGTTCTCGACGGATTCGACGAAATCGCGGGACGTCTCCTGGTCACGCAGCAACACCACCACACCGGTTTCCTCTTCGGCGATGCGCTTGATCGCACTGTGCAACGGCCAGCCCAGCGAGTCGCTCAGCACGCCAACGACATCGCCTAGCGTGTCCTGCAGATGCACGCGCACGAGTGGCGCCTCCACCCTGGAGAGATCGCCTTTCACGAGGGCTACGTGAACGGCCCGGTTCACGAGATCGTCGTAACAGTAGAGCGTGAACTTGCCGTGCTCGGTCTCGATCTGCCTCTCGGCGATCCGCTCTACATTGCGCTCCTTCTCCAGGCGATAGCGGATCAGGTCCGCAATCGTACCGATACGAATGCCGCGTGCCCTGGCGAACTTCTCGAGGTCCGGGCGACGCGCCATGGTGCCGTCCTCATTCAGGATTTCAACGATGGCCGCCGCAGGCTCCAGTCCGGCCAGCCGCGCCAGGTCGCACCCGGCTTCCGTATGGCCTGCCCGGGACAGTACGCCGCCAGGCTGTGCCATGACCGGAAAGATGTGCCCGGGCTGGCTCAGGTGTTCAGGCTGTGCATCCTCTGCCACGGCCGCCTGGATCGTCTTGGCTCGATCGTGCGCGGAAATACCCGTCGTAATTCCCTCCGCCGCCTCGATGGAGATCGTAAAGTTTGTCGCGTGGTGCTCGTCGGTATCGCTGACCATGAGTGGCAGGCGAAGCTGGTCGCAGCGCTGCCGCGTCATCGTCAGGCAAATCAGGCCGCGACCATGCGTCGCCATGTAGTTGATGTCCTCGGGACGCACCTTGGCGGCCGCCATGATGAGATCGCCTTCGTTCTCGCGATTCTCATCGTCGACCATGATGACCATCTTGCCGGCTGCAATGTCGGCAATAATGTCTTCGATGTCGCTGAACGGTGCGCTCTCCGCACTCGGGTGGATTGTCGTGTTATCAGGCATAGCCATTGGCCTTCAGGAATTCGATTGAGATGCCGTCGCCGTCCTTATCCAGCAATCGCTCCAGGTAGCGGGCGAGCAGGTCGACCTCGACGTTGACGACCGTACCGGTGGTGTAGTCGTCGATGATGGTTACTTCGGCGGTATGCGGAATAATATTCAACTCAAAGCTATTTCCCGATACCTCGTTGACGGTAAGGCTGACGCCATCGACGCAGACCGAGCCCTTCTTGGCCACGTAGCGAGCGTATTCCGCGGGAATCTCGATGCGGAGCCGGATCGAACGCGCGTCGGCCTCGCGGCTTAGCACCCTGCCTGTGCAGTCCACATGGCCGCTCACGAGGTGGCCGCCCAGGCGCTCACCAAGGCTGATCGCAGGCTCGAGATTGACCGGGGAGCCAACCGCGAGCCCCCCGAGCCCCGTGACCTTGAGTGTTTCCACGGAAACGTCTGTATCGAACCCATCGACGTGCAATGCCACCGCTGTCAGGCAGACGCCGTTGACGGCAATGCTTTCGCCCGCTTCGTAGTCCGACCACGGCAAGCCGTCCGAGCGCACACACAACCGGACATCTCCGCCGCGTTTCTCCATGGCACTGACCGTGCCCTTGGCCTTTATGATTCCCGTAAACATCAGTTCGTGATTCTTGCCGTTATTCTGGTATCGGAACCTATACGCCGTACGTCCCGAATGTCGAGCGTCCTGCGATCTGCCAGCGCGTTCCAGGTCGGTGTATTGAACATGCGGCGCGTATTGGACCCCATTATGTGTGGTGATTGATAAATCACAAGCTCATCGACCAGGCCCTTGTCGAGCATGTAACCCGTCAGCACTGGCCCCGCCTCAACCAGCACCTCATTGATTTCGCGCTCACCCAGCTCCGCGAGGACCTCGAAGACGTTGACCACGGCACCGTGTGCGCCAAATTCCCGCACTTCGGCCCCGGCCGATTCGAGCGCTGTCGCGTCGTGTTCCCCGGTACAACAGACCAGGGTCGCGCCGGGTAATGCCAGCATCCTTGCGCTGGCCGGCGTGCGCAGGCGGCTGTCCAGCACCACGCGCAACGGCTGCAGGCCCTGCGTGTCGATATCCCGCGCCCGTACGTTAAGTGACGGGTCATCGGCGAGTACGGTACCCACGCCTGTCAGCACCGCGCCCGCTCGCGCCCTCTGCTTCTGCACGTCGTGGCGGGCCTCCGGCCCGGTGATCCACCGGCTTTCGCCGCTGGCCATCGCGATCGCACCATCGAGGCTGGCCGCAATCTTCAAACGTACCTGCGGCTTACCGTTGCTGACGCGACCGAGAAATCCGGCGTTGAGTGACTCAGCCGCGGCTTGCATCAGGCCGACGTCCGTCACAATACCCGCCTCCCGCAGCCTGGCAAGGCCACGCCCGGACACATCGTCGAACGGATCCTGCATGGCCGCGACGACGCGGCCGACGCCGGCATCGATCAGCGCGTCTGCGCAAGGCGGTGTCTTGCCGGAATGCGCACAGGGCTCCAGGGTGACGTAGGCGGTCGCACCCCTGGCTTTTTCGCCGGCAACGCGTAATGCGTTGATCTCCGCATGCGCCTCGCCGGCTTTCCGATGCCAGCCTTCGCCGACGACCTCGCCATCCCTGACCAGTACACAGCCCACCATCGGGTTCGGGTGTGCGGTGTATGCACCGCGCGCCGCAAGCTGAAGCGCGCGCGCCATGTGGGCGCAATCGCTGGTGGAGAACATGGTCAGGTCTTCTTCTTGCCAAGCAGTTCGGGAAGCAACGACATCTGTTCGCGACTGGCCGCCGTTTCAGAAATTCGCTGGAGGCGCTTGATCTCGTCCTCGAACTCGGTGATGTCCTGGAAGCGGCGGTATACCGACGCGAAACGCACGTACGCAACCTCATCGAGCGCGCGCAGTTCTTCCATGACGAGATCACCGACCAGGCGGGACGGTACTTCGCGTTCTCCCATGGTCCTGAGCTTGTGAATCAGGTGGCCGACAGCCTGCTCGAGTTCCTCGCTCGGGACAGGACGTTTTTCGAGCGCGCGCACCATGCTGTTGCGCAGCTTGTCCTCGTCGAAGGGTTGTCGGCTGTTATCCGACTTGACGATGCGTGGCATGACGAGTTCCGCGCTCTCAAACGTTGTGAAGCGTTCGTTGCATGCCATGCATTGTCTGCGCCTGCGAATCTGCCGACCCTCGCCCGCGAGGCGCGAGTCTATGACCTTGGTTTCATCGTGGGCACAAAACGGACAGTGCATGCGCTGCTAACGATCGATCAGCCGTAAACAGGAAATTTCGCACAGAGCTCGAGTACCTGCTGGCGGACGCGGTCGATCGTCTCCTCGTTTTCAAGATCGTCCAGTATATCTGCTATCCAGCCCGTGAGCTGACGCGTTTCCTCGACGCCGAAGCCGCGCGTTGTGATCGCAGGCGTGCCGAGTCTCAGGCCGCTGGTCACGAACGGGGACTGCGGATCGTTGGGAACGGAGTTCTTGTTGACGGTGATGTAGGCACGCCCCAACGCGGCATCCGCTGCCTTGCCGGTGAGGCCCTTGTTGATCAGACTGACGAGCATCAGGTGATTCTCGGTGCCGCCGGAGACAATAGGGTAGCCGCGTTCGTTGAGGACGGCGGCCATCGCTTTGGCGTTCTCAATGACCCTGGCCTGGTAGTCCTTGAAGTCCGGTTCCAGCGCTTCCTTGAGCGCGACCGCCTTCGCCGCGATCACGTGCATGAGCGGGCCGCCCTGCGTGCCCGGGAATACGAGCGAATTGAAGCGCTTGGTGAGATCGTCGTTCTTGCGCGCAAGAATCAACCCGCCGCGCGGTCCACGCAGGGTCTTGTGTGTCGTCGTCGTGCAGACATCCGCGTGGGGAATTGGGCTGGGGTACAGGCCCGCGGCGACCAGACCCGCCACGTGTGCCATATCGACGAACAGGTACGCACCGACGGAATCGGCGATCTCGCGGAAACGGGCCCAGTCGGCAATCTGCGAATACGCGGAAAAACCGGCGATGATCATCTTGGGCCTGTGTTCGGTCGCAAGTGCCTGCACCTGGTCGTAGTCGATCAGCCCGGTAGCGTGATCCAGTCCGTAGGGAATGACATTGAACAACTTGCCGGAGAAGTTGACGGGCGATCCATGCGTCAGGTGGCCCCCTTCGTTCAGGCTCATACCGAGGATCGTATCGCCGGGCTCCACCAGCGCATGGTAGACCGCGCCGTTCGCCTGCGAACCCGAGTGCGGCTGCACGTTCGCATAGTCGGCACCGAACAACTGCTTCGCCCGTTCGATAGCAAGCGTCTCGACATCGTCGACAAACTCGCAGCCGCCGTAGTAACGCTTGCCGGGATAGCCTTCGGCGTATTTATTGGTCAGCTTGCTGCCCTGCGCTGCCATGACTCGAGGGCTCGTGTAGTTCTCCGAGGCAATCAGCTCGATGTGTTCTTCCTGGCGCTGGCTCTCCAGCTCAATGGCTTTTGCTACTTCAGGATCGAAGGACTCGATCGTCGTCGAGATGTCGAACATCGGGGGATTCTCCGGGGGCGGGATCTGAAAGAGACGGCATATTAGGGTACCGGACACCGTATTTCCATTCTAAGGCGCCCCGCACCAGCAGAATGTAAATACGGTGTCCGGTACCATTAAGTTTGGATAAAGGAATGCACCACCCGGGTCCAGGCGCGGGCCAGGTTTCGGCGGTTGTAGCCTCCGCCACCCGTACCGACGATCCGGCCCTCGCAATGCTTGACGGCGAGTTGGCACAGCGACGACGCTGCATGGGCATGGGCCTCCTCGGTCCATGCCAGGTGCGTTATCGGGTCGCCCTCAAGGCTGTCCGCGCCACATTGCATCAGGATGAACTCAGGCCGTTGCGCCTCGAGGTAGGCCTCCACCCGGTCCCAGGCTTGGCGAAACTCGAGGTCGCCGGCGCCCGGCGGCAGAGGAATATTGAGCTTGGTGCCTTGCGCCCTGCCCCTGCCCGTCTCGTCCGCATGTCCCGTGCCCGGGTACAAATAGCGCCCATCTTCGTGGATATCGGCAAAAATCAGGTCGGGATCGTCTTCAAATCCGTAGTACACACCGTCGCCATGGTGGGCATCGATATCGACGTAGGCAATGCGTTGCAGGCCGAAGTTCTTGCGCAGGTATTCCACGGCGACGCCGCAATCGTTGAAGACGCAGAAACCCGCCGCCTGGTCGCGCGCCGCATGGTGCAATCCCGCGATCGGGATGAACGCACGCCTGTAGTTGTCGTGCATCACTTCGTCAATAGCGCAGAGAACGGCGCCGACGACCGCTGATGCAGCATCGTATATCCCCTTCACGGCGGGCGTATCCCCACCATCCAGCCAGCCTTCGCCGGTTGCTGACATCCGCGAAACCTTGTCGATGTAACTGGCGGTGTGAAAGAGCGCGAGTTCGTCGACCCGCGCAGGGCGCGGGTGTCCCAGGTCAATGTAGTCATCGAGCCCGGCCTGCTCCAGCTCGGCATGGAAGACGTCGTGGCGGTCGAAACCGAACGGATGCGGATCGCCAAAACCGTACGCCGCGATTTCCGGTCCCTTGTAGACGAGCACCGATTCGCTCATGGCAGCCCTGTAATTGTTTTCTTGTGCGGCAGCATACCGGATAATGCGCGCTCCTCAACACACGGTCCCACTATGGCTCAGTATATTTACACAATGAATCGCGTTGCGAAGGTCGTACCGCCGAAGCGCCACATCATCCGCGACATCTCCCTGTCGTTCTTCCCGGGCGCCAAGATCGGCGTCCTCGGTCTCAATGGTTCGGGCAAATCGACGCTCATGAGGATCATGGCGGGTCTCGACACTGAGATTGACGGCGAAGCACGTCCGCAACCCGGCATCAATATCGGCTACCTGCCCCAGGAGCCAGAACTCGATCCGAACAAGGACGTGCGTGGCAATGTCGAGGAAGGACTGGGCGATGTCATCACGTACCTGCATCGCTTCAATGAGATCAGCGAGAAGTTCGCAGAGCCCATGTCCGACGAGGAGATGAACGCATTGCTCGAAGAACAGGGCAAACTGCAGGACGCAATCGACTCGGCCGGCGGCTGGGAGATCGACCGCAAGCTCGAGGTCGCCGCCGATGCACTGCGCCTGCCGCCCTGGGAGGCCGACGTAACCACGCTCTCGGGTGGCGAGCGACGCCGCGTCGCATTGTGTCGTCTGCTGCTCTCGCAGCCCGACATGCTGCTACTCGATGAGCCGACCAACCACCTCGACGCTGAGTCGGTTGCCTGGCTGGAGCGTTTTCTTGACGAGTATCCGAGCACGGTCATCGCCGTGACCCATGATCGTTACTTCCTCGACAACGTCGCCGGCTGGATTCTCGAACTTGACCGCGGCCACGGTATCCCCTGGGAAGGCAACTACTCGTCCTGGCTTGAACAGAAGGAGGCGCGCCTCAGGATCGAGGAAGCCGGCGAGAAAGCCCGCAAACGCGCCATGGAGCATGAGCTGGAGTGGGTGCGCAGCAATCCGAAGGGTCGCCAGGCCAAGTCGAAAGCCCGCCTCAAACAATTCGAGGAGCTCTCGTCGCCGGCGTACCAGCAACGACACGAAACCAACGAGATCTACATTCCGCCCGGGCCTCGGCTCGGCGATGTCGTGCTCGAGGTCGAGAACCTCAAGAAGGGCTTCGGCGACAAGCTGCTCATCGACGGCCTGAGTTTTCAGTTGCCGCCAGGCGGCATCGTCGGCGTTATCGGCCCGAATGGCGCCGGCAAGACGACGATGACGCGCATGATCACAAGCCAGGAACAACCCGACGCAGGCACGATTCGCCTCGGCGACACCGTCCAGATTGCCGCCGTCGACCAGTCACGTGAAAGCCTCGACGACAACAAGACCGTTTGGGAAGAGATCTCCGATGGTCTCGACCAGATCAAGGTCGGTAACTACGAAACGTCGTCGCGCGCCTACGTTGGCCGGTTCAATTTCCGCGGGCAGGACCAGCAGAAAAAGATCGGGCTGCTGTCGGGCGGCGAGCGCAATCGCGTCCACCTGGCCAAGATGCTCAAGGCCGGTGGCAATTTACTGCTGCTTGACGAGCCCACCAACGATCTCGACGTCGAGACGCTGCGGGCGCTCGAGGAAGCCCTGCTGGAATTCCCGGGCTCGGCAATGGTCATCTCGCATGACCGCTGGTTCCTCGACCGTATCGCGACGCACATTCTCGCGTTCGAAGGCAATTCGGAGGTTGTCTGGTTTGCGGGCAACTACGCGGACTACGAAGAGGACCGGAAGCGCCGGCTTGGCGCGGATGCGGCAAACCCGCACCGAATCAAGTATAAGAGACTGGACGCCTAGGCTTTACGGGGTACGACGATGAATCTGCTGCTGACCGCGAGTTCGGTTTTTACGCTGATCGCGCTGTACTTCGTAGTTTCCATGATCCGTCATGCCCGGCGGCGGCGGCCCGTCAGGGCTACGCGCTCCCTGGCCGGCGGCACCGCTTCAGCCGTTGCCGGCGGCGCCAGTATCATGCTCGCGTTCAGCTACTACGGCTACGGACGCCTCGTCGACGAGCAAACCATCGGCAGGATCGGGTTTACCCAGTCCGCCCCGGAGCAATTCGTTGCCCGCCTGATGCTCGACGACCAGCAGGATCGCATGTTCGAGCTTCTCGGCAATGAATGGCAAATGGACGCGCGTGTCGTGACGTGGAAACCGCCGGCCACGATGCTGGGCCTCGACCCGATCTTTCAACTTGATCGCCTGAGCGGCCGCTACTCCAGCCTGGACGACGAGCGGTCCAAGGTCCGCTCCGTGCATTCCCTGTCCGAACCGATCGCGATGGATGTCTGGCGGTTTGCCCGCAAGTACCCGAAGCTGATGCCGGGTGTCGATGCACACTACGGCACGGCAACGTATCTGCCGATGGTGCATGGCGCCGTATTCGAAGTAACAATGACTCGCACCGGCCTGATAGCCCGCCCTGTCAACGAAGAGGCGGAAAAAGCTGTCGGGGATTGGGGACAGTAATCATTCATGGATTATGTCAAGCACCAGTGGCGGCCCGAAGTTGATAGTGCATACTGAAGTCACTGATTGATAAAAATAATCTGGCTAAATCGATAGACAATAATCGATAACCAGGTAGTTGAGCGAAATGGCAATCGTAATTGACCGGGATCAGGGGATAAAAAGCGAACTCGAGGACCGTATCGGCCTTGAGTGTCCCTACTGTGGCATACACGCCCACATGCAACCGCAATCCGTTCCCGACGCGGCGTCACTGCTGCGGGACAAACCCAGGCACGTCGGGCTGGTCTACAAATGCGACGCGTGCAACGCCCCGGTCTTCCTGCGCTTTGCGGTGCGCCAGTACGGCGACAACAAGGTCGAGCTCTACCGCAATTTCGTCGAGCTGGAACGACCCAAGGAACGCTTCGCATTTTCGTATTTGCCGAAACACACGGAAGTCCTGTTCCGGGAAGCACTCAGTTGTTATTCGAACAACAACTTCAACGCGTTTGCCTCGATGTGCCGGCGCGCGTCGGTCAGCGCGTTCGAGGCCATGGGCGAAGGCGGCAAGCTGCGTGCATTCGAAGAAGTCGTCGTTGCGCAGGATATTGCCGGCATCGATGACGAGTCGTTTGCACCAATCAAGAAGGTCCTGTTCAGCACCGGTCCGCACGAAGAGCTGCCGTTGCTGAATCGCGCCCAGGCCGGCATCCTGCTCGAAGTGTTGAAGGACATGTTCTACCAGTGCTTCGTGCGCCGCGGGAAACTTGCTCGCGCCATCAAGGTCCGCCGCTTCTTCATCACCGAAGCCAATAACGACAGCGTCGCGTCGGCCTGACGACACCCTTATCCGATCGCGCGCCTCGCGTTGCGGAATATCCGCATCCACGGCCCATCCTCACCCCAATCGTTGGGATGCCAGGAGTTCTGCCGTGTCAGCGCCACCCGTTCCGGATGCGGCATCATGATCGTGACACGGCCATCGTCATTACTCAGGCCACAGATTCCATCGACCGAACCGTTGGGATTCGCCGGGTACTTGTCCGCCACCTCGCCGAAATTGTCGACGTAGCGCATCGCCACGGTGTACGACGACGTATAGCGCGCCGTATCATCCTCAAACACGGCCCTGCCTTCGCCGTGTGAGGTGGCGATCGGCAATCGCGATCCCGCCATTCCCTGCAGGAAAAGCGACGGGCTTTCAAGGATCTCGACCAGGCTGAGGCGCGCCTCGAACTGCTCGGACTTGTTGCGCAGGAATCGCGGCCAGTGCCCGGCTCCCGGGATGATCTCCTTGAGGTGCGACAACATCTGGCAGCCATTGCATACGCCCAGTGCGAACGTATCGTCACGCTCGAAAAACGCTGTGAACTGGTCGCGCGTGCGCGCATGGTAGAGAACTGACTTGGCCCAGCCGCCGCCGGCGCCAAGCACATCACCGAAAGAAAACCCGCCGCAGGCAACCAGGCCCTGGTAGCCATCCAGGGTATCGCGCCCATCCAGCAGGTCACTCATGTGGACATCCACGGCCGCAAAACCGGCCCGCATGAAGGCAGCCGCCATTTCGATCTGGCTGTTGACTCCCTGCTCTCGCAGAATCGCGACGCGGGGCCTGGTCGCGTTGCGCAGCGGACGTGTGATGTCTTCCTGGGGATCGAAGGTGAGTACGGCATTCAGGCCGGGGTCCGCATCATCCTGAATCCGGTCGAACTCTTCCCTGGCCGTCGCAGGATTGTCCCGCAAAGCCTGGATCCGGTATCCCATTTCGGACCATTCCCGCTGCATCACAGAACGCTCGAGACTGAGAACCGTCAGCTCCTCGCTCCGCACGACGAGCCGGCCGCTGTCGTTCACACGGCCGATCGCCTCGGCCTTGACGCCGTTTCGATCAAGCACCATCTGGACCTGCGGCAGCGTGCTTTTCGCGACCTGCACCACTGCGCCCAGCTCCTCGCTGAACAAAGTCCTGAGCAGCTCCACGCGAGAACCGTCGAGCGAGAGGGTGACACCGAGCCGGCTGGCAAAAATCATCTCGGCGACCGTCGCCAGCAGGCCGCCGTCGCTGCGGTCGTGATAGGCCAGCAGCATGCCGCGTGCATTGAGCTCCTGCACGGCCGCAAACAGGCCCTTTAGCTGACCCGGATCGTCGAGGTCCGGTGTCTTGCCCCCAGTACGCGCATAGGACTGCGCCAGGCAAGAGCCGCCAAGGCGATTCAGGCCATTGCCGAGATCGAACAGCAGCAAGTAGCTCGGCTCGTCGATCTTGCGCAGCTGCGGCGTCAGGTGCGCGGTGACATCGGTAACCGGCGCAAATGCCGTAATGATCAGCGACACCGGGGCAACGACATTATGCTCGCCGTTCTCGTCCTCCCAGCGTGTGCGCATGGACATCGAGTCCTTGCCGACCGGGATAGCCACACCAATTTCACGACACAGCTCATCGCCAACCGCCTTGACCGTATCGAACAGGTTGGCATCCTCACCCGGGTGCCCGGCGGCTGCCATCCAATTCGCGGACAACCGAACCCTGGAGAGGTCCTCAATCGGCGCGGCGGCAATATTCGTAATGGACTCCGCAACCGCCATACGGCCGGACGCCGGCGCATTGGTCGCGGCGAGCGGCGTGCGCTCACCCATTGCCATCGCCTCGCCGCTTACGCCGCCAAAGCTCGAGGCCGTAATCGCGACGTCGCTGACCGGAACCTGCCATGGCCCGACGAGCTGATCCCGGGCACTCAGCCCGCCCACGGTTCGATCGCCGATATGAATCAGGAAGGACTTGTCGGCAACGGCCGGGAAGCGCAGGACGCGCAACGCGGCTTCCTCGATCTCTATACCGTCGAGATTGAGCGGTTCCTCGGCAAGGTGCTGGTGCTCGACGTCGCGCTCCATGCTCGGTGGATTGCCGAGCAGCATCTGCATGGGCATATCGACAACGCGATTGCCAAAGTCACGATCGTTGACGACGAGATTGCCGTCATCGGTCAGTGTGCCGATAACGGAGACGGGACAGCGCTCGCGTTCGCACAGTGTCCTGAATTCGTCGATGCGATCGTCCCCGACGATGAGGACGTAACGCTCCTGCGCTTCGTTACACCAGATGCCCATCGGCGACATGCCGGGCTCGGCAT
>Ga0224506_10003000_pt1 | contig 11312 bp, 7 predicted proteins | sample SF_Jan12_sed_USG_2_FD_169108 | JGI IMG/M metagenome (GOLD analysis project Ga0224506, IMG submission 169108) | Sediment microbial communities from San Francisco Bay, California, United States - SF_Jan12_sed_USGS_8_1 | ecosystem: Environmental > Aquatic > Marine > Sediment | place: USA...
TTAATAAAATAACTTAGCCTGACAAAAAAAGCCCTGATCTTTCAGGGCTTTTTTTTGTCATTAAGTATTTGCTTTAAGCCTTCATTATCTACTAAACTTTATCAAAACCGCAGCGGGAGCCTGAGTGGACGTTTCACAACAGAAAGCAACCATACTCGCGGTTGATGATTCGCGTGTGATGTTAGTTGCAGCAGAAAAAGCGCTGAAAGATGAGTTTGAAGTGCTGAAGGCTTCAGATGGTGAAGAAGCCTGGCATCTGATTCAGGCACGGGATGACATTGCAATGGTATTTTCAGATTTGGCGATGCCGAATCTGGATGGCTACGGTCTGCTCGAAAAAATTAAAGCCAGTGACGATGCCCGCATAGCCAGACTGCCTGTGGTGATTTTAACCGGTCAGGAAGACGGCGATGGCACCAAAGAAAAAGTCATGCAGGCAGGCGCAACCGATTTTCTGATTAAACCCTTCGAATCACTTGATTTGCTGAGCCGGGCGCGCAGTCTTACGCATTTAAGCTCACAGGTCAGTGAGCTGACGAAGAAGCTCTCTGTTGATAAGTTAACCCAGCTGCTAACCGAAGCGTCGTTTAAAGACAGTGGCGAGCGTGCGCTGGCGTATGCACTGCGCCATGATACGGCCTTATCGGTGCTGCGGTTTGATATTGAAGATTTTTCTGAGTTTTTTGTCAAGCAAGGCAAACTGGCCGCCGAGTCGCTGTTAACAAAACTGGCTGGCATTATAAAAACAGTATTACGTCAGGAAGACATGGCTGCCCGTCTGGGTCTGGCAAAATTTGCATTGTTACTGATTGAAACCGACCGCCAGGGTGCAGAACATGTTATCGCCAGGTTGCGTGCTGCTATCGATGATGCCGGGCTGTCAACAGACAAGGCGCTGAACATTAGCGTCGGTGGCGTGTCTCCACTTATCGATGAGGGCCTGCCGTTCAATCAGCTTTGTCTTGTGGCACAACAGGCTCTCGAACAAGCCCGTCAGGCCGGTCCGTGCGGCACGGTGTTTACAGCTGTAAGCGCGGCTGGCAAGACCGCTTCTGAGCCGACAAAAACACCCGCACGGATAGATTTAACGGCGGTACTAAGGGAAGTTATCAAAAATAAGGGCCAGCGCCTGGGCGAAAAACAACTCAAGGCAACGCTCAATACGCTGCTGCCTTTGCTGGCCTTTCTGAATGAGAAAATGTCACTTGATATTGCTGAAACCATTGAGCAGCTGAGAAAGAAAGCCGGCAAATAAGCCGTGTTTCATCACAATAAATTATCGCTTTTAAAAACACTGGTTTTTAAAATAATCCTTAAATTGCAGTCAGGAATTAGTTTTATATGTCATTAATATCACAACGCATCGCCAATGAATTAGCGGTTAAAGAGTCTCAGGTTCTGAGCACAATTGAGTTGCTGGATGACGGCGCTACCGTGCCATTTATCGCGCGTTATCGAAAAGAAATAACCGGTGGCCTCGATGATATCCAGTTACGCCAGTTAGAGGAACGCCTGGCCTATTTGCGCGAGCTTGATGACAGGCGTGTGACGATATTAAAAAGCATCGAAGAACAGGGCAAGCTGAGCGATGAGTTAAAACAAAGCATCGCCATGGCTGAGACTAAAACCTCGCTTGAAGATATTTATTTGCCGTATAAGAAAAAACGCCGTACTAAGGCACAAATTGCCAGAGAAGCCGGACTTGAGCCTCTGGCAAAAACATTATTAGCCGATGCCAGTCAGTCACCTGAGGAAATCGCCGCCGGTTTTGTCGATAAAGACAAAGGGGTTGAGCATGTGACCGCAGCGCTCGATGGCGCACGGCAGATACTGATGGAAGAATTTGCCGAAGAGGCCAGTTTGTTAGGCGAGTTGCGCGAATATTTGTGGCAAGGCGGCATTGTGGTTTCTAATGTCGTCAAAGGAAAAGAGCAGGAAGGCGAAAAGTTTGCAGATTATTTTGAGTTCAGTGAAGCCATTGAAAAAATACCTTCACACCGGGCACTGGCCTTGTTCAGGGGCCGTAATGAGGGTGTATTGGCACTGAATTTAAAAGTCGTCAATGAAGACGAGCTGGAAAAGCACCCTTGTGAGTCGAGCATTGCCAGTTATTTTAATATTGCGGATCAGGGCCGGCCGGCGGATAAGTGGTTACTGGATACGGTGCGCTGGGCCTGGAAAATAAAAATATTCAGTCATCTGGATATAGAACTGAAAATGCGGCTGAAAGAAATTGCCGAAGTTGAAGCCATTAAAGTCTTTGCCGACAACATGCGGGACTTATTGCTGGCAGCGCCTGCCGGTGCAAAAGCCACCATGGGACTTGATCCGGGTATTCGTACCGGTGTCAAGGTGGCGGTGGTTGGCGAAACCGGGCAGTTACTAGATTATGCCACTATCTATCCACATCAGCCGCGTAAAGAGTGGGATCAGTCGATTGCGGTACTGGCGGCTCTGTGTAAAAAACACAATGTGGCGTTGATTAGTATCGGCAACGGTACCGCGTCCCGTGAAACGGACAAATTAACGCAGGACATGATGCAGCGCCACAGTGATTTAAAGCTGCAGAAGCTGGTGGTGTCCGAAGCCGGAGCATCTGTTTATTCGGCTTCAGAACTGGCATCTCGTGAATTTCCGGATCTGGATGTTTCGATTCGCGGCGCTGTCTCGATTGCCAGACGATTGCAGGACCCGCTGGCAGAGCTGGTTAAAATTGAACCCAAGGCGATTGGCGTCGGCCAGTATCAGCATGATGTGAGCCAGCTACAGCTTTCGAAAAAACTGGATGCGGTGGTGGAAGACTGCGTTAACGCCGTCGGTGTTGATATTAATATGGCATCGGTACCGCTGCTCTCGCAGGTGGCGGGTTTAAGCCAGACCCTGGCAGAAAACATAGTCAGCTATCGCAATGATAATGGTGCCTTTAATAACCGAAAAGAATTACTGAAAGTGCCGCGAATGGGGCCCAAAGCGTTCGAGCAATCGGCTGGCTTTTTGCGTGTGGTCGGCAGTGATAACCCGCTCGACAATTCATCGGTACACCCTGAAACCTACGCGCTGGTTGAAAAGGTGATGCATTATTCGCAGCGCGATATCCGATCGCTGATTGGCGACGAAAAGTACATTAAGAGTCTGGACCCGAAAAACTTTAGCGATGAAAGCTTTGGTCTGCTGACAGTGATAGATGTGTTAAAAGAGCTGGAAAAACCGGGGCGAGACCCGCGACCCGAATTTAAAACAGCCGCGTTTAAAGAAGGCGTTGAGGAAATAAAGGATCTGAAGCCGGACATGATTCTGGAAGGCGTGATAACCAACGTCACAAACTTTGGTGCCTTTGTCGATATCGGCGTGCATCAGGATGGTCTGGTGCATATTTCAATGCTAGCGGATAAGTTTGTCAAAGATCCCCGGGAGGTGGTTAAGGCAGGTGATGTTGTCAAAGTAAAAGTGCTTGAGTTTGATGCCCAAAGAAAACGCATTGCGCTGAGCATGCGCTTAAGCGATGACAGTCGTGATTACAAATCAGCGACAGCTGAGAAAAAATCTGCTGGCGTTAAAAAACCGGCAAAAAAGCGCACGGCCGATTCAAATAGCAGTTCAAACTCGGCGATGGCTGATGCACTGCTGGGTGCGTTAAAAAAATAAAGACAGATGCCGGCGGCACTAACAGCCAGACATGTCTTGCCTGTTGTGCCTTATAGCCGGGAGTTGTAATGGCTGAGCCAGCTGAGAAAGACCTGATTGTTCATGGGTTTGGCGAGATGATAACCCTGGGCATGGTCACAGCGTAAGATTTCGAGGATTTCCAGGGTTTCCTCATCTTCGATACCTTCGGCGGTTATTGTAAGGCCGAGGTTATGAGCCATGTCGATGGTCGAGCGCACGATGATGGCATCCTGGTCGTTATCCAGCATCTTCATTACAAACGATTTGTCTATTTTGATATGGCTGACAGGCATTTTTGTCAGGTACTGCAGCGAAGAATATCCGGTACCAAAATCGTCTATCGATATATTGATGCCCAGTTCGGCGATGCGAATTAACGCAGAAATGGTCTGTTTGTTATAAAGCATTAAAGAGTTTTCGGTGATTTCAAGGGTAATGAAATCCGGTTCCAGTTTATTACGAATTAGCTCGGTTTCGAGCAGGGAAACCAGTTCAGGATTCTGGATATCGGTTGCAGAGATATTAATCGAGAGTTCAATCTTATGCCCCTCTTTGTGCCACTGCGACAGCTGCGCCAATCCATTTGCAATCACCCATTCCGTTATCATGTAAATATGCCCGGACTGTTCAGCAAGCTGTATAAAATCGTCAGGTGGAATCATGCCGTATTCAGGGTGAAGCCAGCGAATAAGGGCTTCAGCACCGATAATTTTTTTGTCACTGAAATCCATTTGTGGCTGGTAATAAAGTATGAATTCATTTTCTTCAGCGGCTTGTCTGAAGTGTGAGCTCAGTTCAAGCCGTTTTAGTTTGCCATCATCGAGGTTGGACTGATATGCGACGATTGAGTGACTCGACGCTTTGGCGGCATACATGGCGACATCGGCACATTTGATCAATTCGTTGGCCGTTTTAGCGTGTTCCGGGAAACTCGCATAGCCAATGTTGACACTCAGTTCAAAGTTTCTGTTTTCAACGTATAGCGGGTGTTGTATGGCCAGCTTCAGCTGGTTGGCCAGATCAAGTGTTTGTTCTGGCGTGGTGTCAGTGGTGAAAAGTAAAAATTCATCGCCACCCATACGGGCCAGTGAGTGATTAGCATTCTGGCTGGCTACATAATTTAAACGATTGGATATTTCCCGTAAAATGACATCGCCGGTGAGGTGACCCAGCGTGTTATTGATCTCTTTGAAATTGTTGATATCAAGCAGCAATACAGAAAGCTGCTGGCTTTTACAGCCAGCATCTTTGATAGCCAGCTGCAGGCTCTGGTTAAAGTAGTTTTTATTGGGAAGCTGGGTTAAGGCATCATGCAATGACAGTTCTTTGATGGTAAGGCGTTGTTGTTTTTCTATCGTAATGTCTTCAAATGTCGCAATATAACTTGTGATCACGTCTTTTGCGTCTTTGATAGGAGAAATGATAACGCGAGACCAGTTATGCTTGCCATGAGCGTCAGTTTCACAGAGCTCACTTTTCCAAACGCCACCGATTTTAATTTTGTTCCAGATTTTATTCAGCGTAGAGAGCGGCGTTTGTTCGCTGCTCAGGAACAGGGGCGTCTGACCGATAAGCTGACTGACACTGGTATGGTTAATTTCACAGTATTTGGGGTTAGCGTATTCAATGATGGCTTCCGGTGTGAAGATAACCGATGCGCTCGGGCTCTGTTCAATAACCAGGGATAGCTTTTTTATCTGGTCGGCATCACGTTGCTGCTGAACAAATATGCGTTTTATTAAAATAATGCCCAGCAAAAGCAACAGAGAAATGATCAGCGCGACCAGCCGGGTCGACAGGGTATGGATAAAAGGGTCGTCAATCAGATTTTCGCCGAGCAAAAGATCCAGTGTGCGGCGTGACGCCATCAGGAAAAAGGCAAATGACAGCAGGCTCCAGGCTAAGGCTTTTTTTGTAAGGGGAATAAGGCGCAATGCCATGATGACAGCAGCAACCTGTAACAGTACAGATATCCAAAGCAGCAGAGTGATATTAACCATGTAGGTTCCAACGGTGGCGGGTCAAGGACACTTAGAGTCGTTGCCACACCTTATTAATCGCCGATTTAAGCAACGATTTTATTTGTTTTAATTATTGTTATGATCAATTAATCATTGATGACGGATATTATGCATGGATGACATCGCTTGTCAAAATTTCGACGGACAGTTTTAGGACGTCTTATAGCTGATATTGCCGGCAGTGTTCAGCCATTTCGTCGGCTGAAATAGCATCATAGGGATCAGACCTGATCTGGTCGTGGATTTTTGTGCGGTATTTTGTGAAATCATAGGCATTATCAAAGTGCAGGAAAGGATTGCCTTTTATCTGTTCAGCCATAGAGCTGTTGGGGTGCGCCGGTGCGTAATTATGCCCCGGCAGTATGATGGTATCAGCTGGAATCTCATGCTTGAGCTTTTGCAATGTTGCAAAAAGAACCTCCGGGTCGCTGCCACCTAATCGACAGTGACCACAGCCATAAACGAACATGGTGTCGCCTGTAATCAGCTGGTTGCCAATTTTAAAGCAGGCAGAGCCCTTAGAATGACCTGGGGTATGCAGCACATGAATATCAGTTTTACCCAGTTTTATTATCTCGCCTCCGGTTAACAGCCTGGGTTTGATAAAGCCGGGATGCCAGAACTCATTTTCAGCTTTCATTAAATGGATTTGGGCATCGTGTTTTAGCAGTACATCTTCGACGCCGTTAATATGATCGTGATGGCAGTGGCTGAGTAAAATATCGGTAACGTTAAGACCATGCAGTGAGGTTAGTTTTAATATTTCGGTTACATCCCAGGCCGGGTCGACAATAGCGGCACGTTTAGTGTGGTGATCTTCTACCACGTAGATGAAATTTTCCATCGGCCCGAGTTCTAATGTATGTATGCTGTAAGTTGGTTTGATTGTCATCGCCGCTAAAATCGTCGTGCTAGTGATTACTACAGTATACGCTATTGATGGCATCAATAGCGCCAATAAAAACAGCCAATGCCGTGCTGCTGATTAACTGAAATCTGATACAAAAACCCGGAACGACGATGGCATCTCAAAACAAACAAAGGCCATGCAGCCGTCAGCTGCCACGGCTTGGTTTTTGAGTTGCTAGCCAGACAAATGATCGCATAAAAGATGGTCTGCGGAGTTTGCCGGATAAAGGGCCTGCAGTATTTTTTATCGTCCGTGGTAATTTGTGATGCAGGTTTTAAAGCTGTGTCACCGTTGTTTGCAGCTGGCAGGGCATACGACAAGTAATGAGTAAGACAGGATGATCTGATATGGATATTAAAAGTAGCTTAAGAAGCACGTTCTGGGCCGGTTTAAGCCTGGCAATGGTATTATCATCGCTGACTGTTTGGCAGACCTGGCATTTTCTTCAAAGCGCGGTGAGAACAGAAGCGCAGATTGTAAAAATACAAAAAAAATTAGTCGGATACACGGTCACGCTGCGCTTTCGTACAAAATTTGAAACCGTGCTTGATGCAAGCTCAGAGCTGTTTCAGCGGCCCGCGGCAGGGCAGAGGGTCGCTGTGGTCTATAATGCACTGATACCGGCGCAGGTCAGAGTTGATAGTTTCTTTGGGCTCTGGTCGGCCAGCGTGATTTATCTTTCAGTGACGGCGGCACTTGTTTTTTTGCTGTATTCAACAAACATTTGTTTTAACTGGAAAACAAAGAAACAGGAAAAGCTAAAACGCGCGGGCAATCATATCTATACCTGCTTTAGTTCGGTAGAGGCTGTTGTCAAGGTCAATAAAAAGGGTCAGCACCCATATCAGATTATCAGTTCATGGAAGGATATCAGAGCAAATAAAACCTATCTTTTTAAAAGCAAATATTTATGGCATAACCCGGTTGACTATATTATGGGTCAGACAATTACCGTTATCATCGACAGCCAGAATAAGAAAAATTATTTAATGGATCTGAGCTTCTTGCCAGAAGATATGCGCTGATATGATTTGAACTGTGAGCGGCAGGCACTGTCCGAGCATTATCGATGGAGGTATTTAGATGAAAATAATATTAATAATCCTGAGTTTGTCTTCCGCTGTTGCCAGTGCGGCAGAGTTTCAAAGTGGCCCGTTCAAAACCAGTTTAATAGAATTGTATACATCCGAAGGCTGCAGTAGTTGCCCGCCGGCCGAAGCCTGGCTGGCTAAAATCTATCAGCAGGGGTTTGATAATGAACGCATCGTGCCGTTAGCTTTTCATGTTACATACTGGGATTATCTGGGCTGGAAGGACAGATTTTCTAAGGCTTTATTTGACAAGCGACAGCGCCACCTGGTGTCTTCACAAGGCTCACGAAGCATTTATACACCACAGTTTTTTATTAATGCAAAGAGCCTGCGAAATGTCTCAGCTATCAGCAGCAAACTAAAGCAAAAACAGGCAGCAAGGCTGAGTATTAATGCCACGCTGATAGAAACCGATAAAGAGCTGCTGCTGACGGTTGAGCTTAAGAAGCTGGGTCTTAATGTTAGTGACGAGGTGACAGTTAATATCGCCGCATATGAGAATAATATTGAGTCATCAATCAAGGCCGGTGAAAATAAAGGCCGAGTAGCGCGTCATCAGTTTGTTGTGCGTGAATTTCAAACAGCCACAATATCTTTGGACAGAGAAAAACAGAGCCGGTTTGCTTTTAAAAGCAGAAAACAGAACTGGGCAGGTCTGGTAGTGTTTATTGAATCAGGCGGTGAGGTTGAGCAGGTGCTGCAGATACCATTAAAAAAGCGGACATAAAGTCCGCTTTTTTATAGTGGCATTGTTAAGGCTGTTGCAAATTTGCCCAGGGGATACCAGTACCGATGTATTCAAAGGTACCGTCACGATCAGCATCAATATCAATATAGGCCAAACCATTAATGGCCGTTAACCTGATCTTGCCATTGTTCGGGCCGGTGATCAGCATTTCGCCAGCATCAGGTGGGTTTAAGCCTAAACCGCTAAATACCGGCTCGTTAACCACTGTGACAGTGCCCGCTGCAGTATTCAGCGTCAGATCCAGGTCATAGGTATAGGGCACGCCTGCAGTTGAAAAGTCATGGGTCAGCACCAGGCTGCCGAAAGCAGTGGCGTCAGCCGACGTCAGGTCAAGGTTAAGGCTAGTGGTCACAAATGAGGTGCCAAAACCCTGTACAGAAAGGTTAACGCTGCCAGTCGCCGGGCCATTGCCGTTATCACAGTCAGTAAAAGTGGCTATGATAGGATCGCCAATTTCTAAGGTGTAAGTACCACTGACGCTACAGTTTAAATCCGTTAGTATGAGCGCGCGATTTGATCTTAGGCCGCTAGTCGAATCAGAAGCATTGCTATCAGACACTGTATTTGTAGCCTCTTTGAATGCCAGGATATCAGCAATGATCAGTTCAGCATTATCAGCGCTGACAACCCAGTCGTGAGCATTATTCGACGTGCTGATGTCTTCACAGCCGGTTGCAGCCAGTAAGGATAATGATGTGATAATCAAGAGTGTTTTGTAACGATTCATGCTTGCAGCCTTTAACTAAAATAGAGAGAACAGGCTGATTCTAGTTGTTTATATTAAGATTTGTTAAATTAATGATATTAATGTGACCCGGGTCGCACAGATCAGATCAATCGCCATATAAATGGGCTGCTCGGCTTTCCTTCAAGGCCTCAGAGCTGGTTAAGGCAATAACAAGCGGATATGCCGCAGCCAGCCAGCGTTATATTGCTAATTTGATGAAAAGCCTAACTTTAGACTTGACGAAGCCTGCCTGAACCGTTCTAATACGCGTCTTGTTTTCAGGCAATGCCTGGCACAAATTGGCCTGATAGCTCAGTCGGTAGAGCAGAGGATTGAAAATCCTCGTGTCGGTGGTTCGATTCCACCTCAGGCCACCAGATTCTATTTAAAAAAAGCCGCGATCTTATCGCGGCTTTTTTTATGTCTGCAAGTAATGAAGCCGCTAACAAATGCTGCCGTCAGCCATGGATGGTATCAGTCGTGGCCATTTAAAATGTAATGACCGAAGTTATTCAATAAAAACATCTGGCTGCTGTGTGCACGCTAAAGCATTGCTGGCGGACGCTTCGGGGACAGGCCTGGCATGAGTTGAGTGAAGATAAGGTTTGAGAAGTGGCTGAAAGCGGTTCATTTGCAAAAATATAAGGTTTAATATGAGGCCTGGTTTGGCTGTTTAAATTTATAATATTAATACGAGCTTTTAATGTTTATTTTAACTATAAAGATGAAGTGAGCAGGACGTAGAGTGACTGAATAAGGGATGCAAAAAGCAGAATGGTGAAAAATTTCCAGTTTATAAAGTCATTGTTAACAATAGGGGTGATATCTTTCGGGGTGCTGGCAGCTTTAAGCTATGCCTTGGGTGATCTCGTTGAAAAAACACAAAACTACCAGGCAAGGCAGCAGCTCGAGAGCCTAAAGAGCTACCTTCACAGTCAATTATCTGAATTTGAAGTGCTTGCCGAGAAATGGTCTAAAGAAGCCCGTTTTCTCGATGTCTACCGTAGCAATAGTCTGCAAAAGAGAAAAAAGTTACTGCTGCCGGCACAGTTTAGCGGGGCGGCTGTTGATGCAGTTGTTCTTTTCGATAGCCACAAAAAAGTCATATTATCCAAATCTTTCTCCCCGAAAGGTCAGCAATTTAAACGCCTCAATACAAAACTATCGTACATTTTTTCTAAAGATGAATTTCTGGAATTCATGAGTCCTGTGTTAGCGCGTTCGACTTATGTGTTTGCAGACAAACTGTATCGGGTATCCAGCGTGCCGGTATATCAAAGAAATAATGCTGAAGAAGTTAGCGGCTATCTAGTGCTGGCAAAGGCAATAAGCCTGGCCGAGATTGAAAGCGATAACCTGATAAAGCTAGAGCTTACGGCTGTTGATTTTGCAAAAAACAGCAAACAGAGCCAGTTGTTTAAAAAAATGCAGGCAAAAGATGTGTTCCACCAGCAGGAAAATGCGCAAACGCAATCGAGCTTAATTGTCAGGGGAATAAACGACAGACCGCTAATGCTGATCAGTAGCAGACGATCAAACGCGACGATTGAAGATATCATGCAGACTGGCTGGTTAAGCTTTCTGGTGCTGTTTGCGCTGGTATTTGTGCTGGCTTATTTTCTCTGGTGGAACCAGAAACGCGGGTTATGTCTGAAGATTAACAATCTTGAGAGGGACATTGCAAACGTAAGAATTGGCACAGAGCTATCTAGCCGGCTGTCGGATAGCGAAAGGGGTGTGCTGGCTGGAATTGTGACAGCGCTTAATCAGAAAATTGGCGGTTTTGAACAGACATTTGTCGAGAACAGAAAGCACGATGCAGAGATCGTGCTGAATGAGCTGCCGCTAGAGGCGTACTTAAAAGATACCGGCTTGAAATATATAACCGTCAACCAGAAATATTGTGATTTTTTAGACTGTAATAAAGTGGATATTGTCGGCAGGAGTGACTCGGAGCTGATGTCAGAACAGGCCGCCGCACGGGTTGCTGAAAAAGAAAGAGAAGCGATAGATAGCCGTGAATCGGTGATCTATGAAGAGGCTATCGTCACCACAAATAATGAAGAGATCTATTATACTACTCACCTTATACCTTTTCTGAATTCAAAAAATCAGGTCGAAGGTGTGGTGGGTGTAAGAATTGATATTA
>Ga0224506_10003001_pt1 | contig 11305 bp, 10 predicted proteins | sample SF_Jan12_sed_USG_2_FD_169108 | JGI IMG/M metagenome (GOLD analysis project Ga0224506, IMG submission 169108) | Sediment microbial communities from San Francisco Bay, California, United States - SF_Jan12_sed_USGS_8_1 | ecosystem: Environmental > Aquatic > Marine > Sediment | place: USA...
AATGCGCGAACCTTAGTAACAACATCATCTTTGCCTTCGGGCTGGCTAGGAACGTCCATTGGTTCTTTTGCTGCGGTTTCAGCCAATTTGATGATGGCATCAATTACCGGCTGAAAGCTGCGATGACCAAACATAACGGCGCCAAGCATGGTATCTTCGTCAAGCTCTTGTGCTTCGGATTCAACCATCAACACGCCTTCTTTGGTGCCGGCAACAATCAAATCAAGATCGGTGTTTGGCATTTCGTCAAGTTGCGGATTGAGAACATATTCGCCGTTGATTAAACCAATGCGGCAACCGCCAACGGGGCCCATAAATGGGGCACCGGAAATTGTAAGTGCGGCTGATGTACCAACAAGGGCTGCGATGTCCGGGTCGTTTTCCATATCGTGGGCAACAACGGTGCATATTACCTGCACTTCGTTTTTGTAGCCTTTTGCAAACAATGGACGAATAGGGCGATCAATCAAGCGTGATGTCAGCGTTTCTTTTTCAGAAGGGCGGGCTTCACGTTTGAAAAAGCCACCTGGAATTTTACCAGCGGCATAGGTTTTTTCTTGGTAGTGAACGGACAGCGGGAAAAAATCAATTCCTGGGCGTTCTTTTTTTTCTGCAACAACGGTGCAAAATACTTTGGTATCGCCGTATGTAACCATAACAGCGCCAGATGCCTGACGGGCGATTTTACCAGTTTCTAAAATGAGCGGACGTCCGCCCCATTCAATTTCTACTCTTACTTCATTAAACATATCTATCATCTTCCTTCAAACATATGCGGCAGGAATTGGTTTTTGTTTAACCTACCGACTTTTCCTACCACGCCCGGACAGACGGCTTTCCGCCTGCGGGGCAGCCCGAAGGTCGAACACAATTTTCATTAAATACACTTTGGTAAAAACGCTGCGTTCAACTTGCGGGCTCAACTCACCTGTTTTTGGCGAATTCCAAAAACAGGTGACAGCGACGCTTAGCGACGCAAGCCGAGACGCTGGATAAGGTCTTCGTAGCGCTTGGTTTCCTTCTTCTTGAGATAATCAAGAAGACGGCGGCGCTGGCCAACCATAATCAACAGACCCCGGCGGGAATGATGGTCTTTGTGGTGTGTTTTGAGGTGTTCAGTCAGGTTGTTAATTCGTTCGGAAAGAATAGCAACCTGTACTTCGGGCGAACCCGTATCACCTGTGGTGGTGGCGTATTCGCCAATGAGCTGTTGTTTACGCTCGGCAGTTATCGACATCGTATACTCCTTTTAAATTAAAGGTTAAAAACGCGAACCGGGCGCAATTGGTTGCTTGCGGTTCTTGCCAGCGCAACTGGTTTGCCATTGCTCGATGCTAAAACAATCTCACCTTCAACAACTTTGTGTTTAGGGTTTTGTTTTAACACTGGGCCCAAGTCGACAAACCCGCCCTGGTGCATTATCCCGCCCTCCGTTTCCGTCAAGGCCAACGCCGGGATGTCGTCCAGCGCGGTCTCAATGGGCGTAAGCCCGGTTTCAAGGCGCGCACTATGCCCGAGCGACCCCAGCGAATCCAGCGAAATCGCATCTTTTTCGACAAAAGGGCCCGATTTTGTACGCCTGAGCATGGTTACGTGACCATAGGTGCCCAGTTTTAGGGCCAAATCACGTGCTAATGCCCTGATATAAGTACCTTTTTGGCAAAAAACCTCAAATGTGGCGCTGCTCGTATCGGGGCTTGAAATAAGCCTAAAATCATTAATTTCGATCTCGCGTGGCTTCATTTCCACGGTTTCACCATCACGCGCCAGCTTATATGCCCTTTGCCCACCTATTTTTATGGCCGAATAGGCCGGCGGCACCTGATTAATGCGCCCGATAAAGGTGGGGATGGCTTTTTCAATTTCTTCAAGGTTTGGGCGAATATCTGAGGTTTGAATTACTTCGCCTTCTGCGTCATCGGTGTTGGTGGCCTCGCCCCATTTTACGCTGAACTGATAAACCTTGGCCCCGTCCATTACAAACGAAACGGTTTTGGTGGCCTCGCCCAAAGCGATAGGTAAAACCCCGCTAGCAAGCGGGTCAAGCGTTCCGGCGTGACCCGCTTTTTGCGCATTTAATTCGCGTTTGACAATACCGACCACGCTTGATGACGAAAGCCCCAATGGTTTATCGATTACCAGCCAGCCGTGAATGGGCACACCTTTTTTAATGCGCGCCATTAGTCGTCTGTTTCCGGCTCATCGGGATCTGGTTCTTTTTGCGCGATGTCGGCGGCGACTTGAGGCAAATGCAAAAGCGCGTCAATTTTCCCGGCTTCATCAAAAGACTGGTCGAACTCAAATGAAAGCTTAGGCGCATATCTAAGGTTTACCTTAGATGCCAATTCATGGCGCAAAAAACCCTTTGCCCGATCAAGTGCCAAAATTATTTCATCAAGCTCTTCTTTTGATGCACCGCCCAGTGGCGTAAAAAAGCATGTAGCATTTTTTAAATCAGGGCTTACGCGTATTTCGGTAATGGTTAAAGGATTGCCCTGCAACGCCGGATCGCGCAAATCACCACGTTCCAATAGCCACGCTAACGAATGGCGCAATTCCTCGCCTACGCGAAGCTGGCGTTGGGACGGGGTTCTGCCGTCACGTCTTGTCATGTGGAAACCCTTAAATATTTGGGGCGCATCTAAAATACACTACAATAAAGTTATGGTGCGCGGTTAAAGCTCGCGCGCGACCTCTTCAATATCAAAGCATTCTATCCGGTCGCCTTCTTTGATGTCGTCATAATTAGCGAACGACATACCACATTCCATGCCTTCTTTGACTTCTTTGGCATCATCTTTGAAACGTTTAAGCTGTGAAAGCTCGCCTTCGTGAATGACAATATCGTCACGCAGCAATCGTACCTTGGCACCGCGTTTGACGGTTCCTTCGGTAACCATGCACCCAGCAACTTTGCCAACCTTGGAAACGGCAAATACTTCGCGTACCTGCGCATAACCCAATAGATTTTCCTTGATGGTTGGTGCCAACATGCCGGAAAGGGCTTTTTTCATATCATCGGTTACATCATAGATAATGGAATAATAACGAATGTCTACGCCATCGCGTTTAGCCAAATCGCGGGCTTGGGTGTTGGCGCGAACATTAAAACCAATTACAAAGCCGCCCGATGCGCGCGCAAGAATGATGTCTGATTCATTAATACCGCCAACCGCACCATGCAAGATACGTGCTTTTACTTCATCGGTACCAAGCTGATTAAGGGCAGCTTGAATTGCTTCAAGCGAGCCGTGCACGTCAGCTTTAATAACAATCGGAAGCTCCTGAGCAACGCCTTCTTGAATGCGTTCGAACATTTGTTCAAGTGTGCCGCGACCGCTAGCCGCAGATTTAAGATCACGTTTTTTACGTTTGCGATAATCAGTTACTTCGCGAGCACGGGTTTCGTCCGCTACAACCACAACCTCGTCACCGGCGTCGGGGGTACCACTAAGGCCAAGAACCTCAACCGGGGTGCCGGGCAGTGCTGCTTCTACCTGCTTGCCATGATCATCAATAAGTGCGCGAACCCTGCCCCACTCGGAACCGGCAACAAATATATCACCAGCGTGAAGTGTGCCGCGCTGAACCAAAACAGTTGCAACAGAGCCACGGCCCTGTTCCATTTTAGCTTCAACAATAACGCCTTCGGCCGGACAATCAGGGTTGGCCTTAAGGTCAAGTATTTCAGCCTGCAATAAAATTGCTTCTTCTAGTTTGTCGAGATTTAGCCGTTCTTTGGCTGAAACTTCAACCGTCAAGACGTCGCCGCCCATTTCCTCAACCACTATTTCGTGTTGCAATAACTGGGTGCGAACCCGGTCGGGGTTGGCGTCAGGTTTATCGCATTTATTGATGGCAACAATAACCGGAACCGCTGCGGCCTTAGCATGATGGATGGCTTCGATGGTTTGCGGCATTACGCTATCATCGGCGGCTACAACCAACACCACAATATCCGTTACCTTAGCACCGCGTGCGCGCATATCGGTAAAAGCGGCGTGACCGGGGGTATCAATAAAAGTTATTTTTTGCCCAGATTCTATTGTTACCTGATAGGCACCAATGTGCTGGGTAATACCGCCAGCTTCGCCGCCAGCAATATCGGTAGCGCGCAAAGCGTCAAGCAAAGATGTTTTACCATGATCAACGTGACCCATAATGGTAACAACTGGCGGGCGCGACACCAACGCAGCGGCATCATCTTCACCACCACCTAGGCCGACCTCAACGTCTGATTCTGAAACGCGTTGAACATTGTGACCAAATTCTGAAACAATAAGTTCCGCGGTATCGGCATCAATAATCTGATTAACCGTTGCCATAACGCCCATCTTCATCAATGCACGAATTACATCAACACCGCGTTCAGTCATACGGTTTGCTAATTCCTGAACGGAAATGGTTTCCGGAACAATTACTTCACGAATAATTTTTTTGCCTTCGGCGCGGGCCTGTTGTTGTTTTTGTTTTTCTTTTTCGCGCGCACGTTTAACACTGGCGATTGAACGTTGGCGTTCTTCACCGTCCTGACCAGAAAGCACTGATGAAATTGTCAATTTACCAGAACGGCGTTTTTGTTCACCGCGAGGACGTGCAGGAGCTGCCTTGCGGTCATCTTTTTCTTTTATTTCTTTGCGTTTAGGCAAAGAGCGCTTGGCCCGGGTGGCACCTTCTTCGTCTGAAGCTTCGGCCAAAAGATTAGGATCAGGGGTAACGTCAATAACGCCCGTCTCGTCAATTTTGGGTTCTGGTTCTGGTTCTGGTTCGGGCTCGGGCTCTGGTTCGGGCATTGATGCTAAACGCAAGGCTTCTTCTTCGGCTAAGCGGGCTTCTTCTTCGGCCTTGATTTGCGAATCTTCAAGAGCGCGTACACGGCTTTCTTTTTCATGATTGGTCAGGCCTGAACCATCAAACGCTTCTTTTACATTTGGGGTAAAAGATTTTTTGGCAGTGGCTTTTGCACTGCTGCTGACCTCGGCCATGTTGCCGCCAGAATCTGGTGCATAGGTACGTTTTTTACGTACCTCAACCGTTACCATTTTAGAGCGTCCGTGGCTGAAGCTCTGCTTGACCTGTCCGGTCTCAACGGTTTTTTTCAACTCAAGCTTGCCCGGGCTGGACATACGCAGCGGCTTCTTGGCATCACCCTTAGTTTTATCTTTGCTTTCGCTCATGTCTTATCAGTTTCTTCCTGCTTCAGGCCCTTGTTCAAAACAATATCTAGGCCCTTGTTCAATTCTTGACCTGTAAAGCGGGCCAGCTTAGATGCATCTACTAACATATTTTTAGCCAACTTACCCGGCTCTAAAACCATATGAACCGCCTCAGTCCGGCCAATCGCCGCGGCTAAATTGTCCCGGCTGAATATTGATACCACCGGAGTTTGTGGTGATACCGCCTGGGCCAATAACCCTATTTTATTTTTGCCATCATCTGCCCCATCCGAGGCCTCTAACAACAAACCGACATTGCCCTTTTTCAGGCGGGCACGAACTTTTTCAAAGCCGCTTGTAACCTGCCCTGCCCGTTTAGCCAAACTAAGGCTGGCAAGGCTGCGCTTTAGTAACTGTCTTTCAACCTCAGCCCCAAGATCATCGCTAATCTTGACCTCTGCCTTGGCTGCCCTTTTTGCTGCCTTAGCAAATATTTTTATGGCCTGGGCAGTGTGCAACATATCCGAAGCAGGCCACAACCACAAACCCCGACCCGGCAGCTTAGCATTTACATCAAAAACTAGCTCACCCGTTGGCGAAACCACAAACCGAAGCATTTCTTCCCGGCTATGGTGCTGTCCGGTTACGATACAGCGCCTTTCGGCGTCTTTATCGTCTTGTTTTCCGGCCATGGGCGCGCGCTCCGAGGTTATTGCCTGTGTTTTGCCTTTAGTTTTTCTTATTCGGTTGCCTCGCTTGTTTCTTCGCCAGTTTCTTCGTCAGCAAACCAATGGGAACGCGCTGCCATGATTATGCTGTCAGCCTTTTCTTGGTTCATTTTTACCAGCGGCAACATTTCACGCAGTTCATCACCCGCTAGATCGGCCAAATCATCAAGGGTTTTAACCCCTTGTTCACCCAGCTTCACCGCCATTTCGACCGTGATGCCTTCGGCGTCTATTAGGTCTTGGCCAACGCCTAGTTCTTTGCATTTGCTTGCCATCTCTTCGTCGCGACGTTCAAGATATGCTTTAGCCCGTGCGCTTAGTTCTTCGGCAACACTTTCATCGAAACCGTCAATCATTGCCAAATCATCAAGTGGAACAAATGCAACTTCTTCGATTGAGGTAAAGCCTTCGGTAACCAAAAGCTGTGCAATCATGTCGTCAACGTCCAGCGCTTCGATAAACATTTCCGAACGCAGGCGTGATTCATCTTGACGACGCTCTGTTTCTTCGGCTTCGGTCAGGATATCAATTTCCCAACCGGAAAGCTGCGACGCCAAACGTACGTTTTGTCCGCGCCGACCAATGGCCAATGACAACTGATCATCAGGAACCACAACTTCGATTTTGTTGTTTTCTTCATCGAGCACAACTTTGCTTACCTCGGCCGGGGCAAGGGCGTTAACAATAAACATTGCGGGGTCTTGCGACCATGGAATGATATCGATTTTTTCGCCCTGCAATTCACCAACCACCGCTTGCACGCGTGAACCACGCATACCAATACAAGGGCCAACCGGATCAATTGAACTATCATTGCTGATAACCGCAATTTTAGCGCGCGAGCCAGGATCGCGAGCAACCGATTTAATTTCAATTATGCCGTCATAAATTTCCGGCACTTCTTGGGCAAACAATTTAGCCATGAAGTTTGGATGGGTACGCGAAAGAAAAATCTGCGGACCGCGCTGTTCTTCACGAACATCGGTAATGTATGCCCGCACCCTGTCGCCATTATTAAAATGTTCGCGCGGAATTATTTCATCGCGCCGCATCAATGCTTCGGCCCGACCAAGGTCAACAATTATATTGCCAAATTCGATACGTTTGACGATACCGTTGACGACTTCGCCAATGCGATCTTTGAATTCTGCAAACTGGCGTTTACGTTCGGCTTCGCGCACTTTTTGCACAATAACTTGCTTGGCGGTTTGTGCTGCGATACGGCCAAAATCAATTGGTGGTAAGGGGTCAATAATAAATTCACCCAGAGCTAATTCTGGATGCTTTTTACTGGCATCTTTTAATTTTATCTGGGTGTGTTCGTTTTCAACTTCTTCAACTACCTCGACATAACGCGCCAGCGAAATTTCGCCTGAGCTGCGGTCGATGTGCGCACGGATATCGTGTTCTTGCCCGTATTTGGAGCGACCGGCACGTTGGATCGCCTGCTCCATTGCTTCGAGCACTTCGTCACGGTTGATGCCCTTGTCACGCGCTACCGTATCGGCAACTGTAAGAAGTTCGGGGCGTACATGTACGCCGGTTGTTGGGACTGATTGTTCGCTCATAACACTGTTTCCTTAAGAGCCCATAAATTAAAAGATATAAAAAATTTACTCTTGCGTTGCTGCTTTTATTAAATCATCGCTCAGCAAAAGTTTTGCACGGTCTAAATCTTCAAACGGCAGTTCACATACTTCACCGTCAACTTCAATTTTTATCAATTCGCCTTCGCCCTGTTTTTCAGGCGCTAGGCCCAGCAGTTTTCCGGTAAAGCGTTTGCGCCCGTTAACTGCTCGGTCCATTTCAATCCTTGCGTCATAACCTTTCCAACGATCAAAATCTTTGGCCCTAGTTAGTGGCCGATCAATTCCCGGCGAAGATACCTCTAGGGTAAAAGCACTAGAAATTGGGTCTTCAACATCAAGTACGGCAGAAATGGCGCGGCTTAAACTTGCGCAGTCTTCCACATCCATATTTCGCCCATCATTTGGCTCGGCCATTATTTGCAAACGCGGGCGGCTTTCACCCGTAACTTGAACCCGCACCAACTCAAAGCCCATGCCTTCGATGGTCGGATTTATTATTGTTGCGATGCGTTCGCCTGCATTCATACTTAGATTCTCTTTGTAGCCTTTAGTGCCTATAGCGCCGTTGTTTCCCTTTATTTTAAGCCTTGGTATCGAAATTGATGCCGAAAAGCATCAAAGGCGGGCCGCGGGGGCCCACCTCGACTAGCGGTTCAAAGTGAACCAGCGAGACTTAAGCTGTTAGGAATGGCGGTTTTTTACACCTTGGGATTTAAAAGCGCAAGGTATTTTAAGGCTATTGGGGCTATTTCGGGGCAAATAGTGATTTATTTCAAGTAGTTATCTAACAATTAGGTTGCCCGCCAACACGTTTAAGCGGTGCGTTTAAACACCAGATAGCTTGCTTTTATACCCTTAGCTAAGGCTTTTTCTTCATATCTGGTCTGGGTCCAGCCCGCAGGTGGGGTGCGCCAATCGGCGGCACTTTCGCCCTGCCATTCAAAACCCGGATGAGTGGAAATCTGAAAAAGGGCAAAGCGGACATAATCGCTATGATCAGACGCCACCACCATTTGGGCCCCGGGTTTCATAATGCGGTAAATTTCATCTAAGGTTTCGTGGGTCAACAAGCGGCGTTTGGCATGGCGTTTTTTTGGCCACGGGTCGGGAAACAAAATAAAAATTTTGCCCAAAACGCCATTAGGTATGTTTGGAAAAATTTCCCTAACATCATCGGGCCAGATGCGAACGTTTGAAATATTTTCATCATTTATGGCTGTTACTAATTTAGCCACGCCATTTATGAAAGGTTCGGCCCCGATAAATCCGATATCCGGATGGGCAAGCGCTTGAGCGGCAAGATGTTCACCCCCGCCAAAACCAATTTCCATCCAGATGTCATTTATTTTTTCGGAAAACTGCTGTGCAAGCGGACGCGCATTATCAAATTTAATTTTAGGTAATAATTCATCAACCAAACGTTCACGGCCGGCGCGAAGTTTTTTTCCTCGCCGCCGGCCGAATGAACGAACGTGTTCGCTTATTTGTTTGTCTAGATCAGAGTGCGCGCTTGAGGGCATCCACCAGATCCGTTTTTTCCCATGAAAAACCACCATCATTATCGGGCGTGCGGCCAAAATGACCGTAGGCCGCTGAACGCTGATAAATTGGGCGGGCAAGTTTAAGATGTTCACGAATACCGCGCGGGGTTAAATCCATTTCTTGTTGCAACACCTTGGAAAGTACGTCTTCATCAACTTTGCCAGTACCGTGGGTATCGACATAAACCGAAAGCGGTTTTGAAACACCAATGGCATAGGCCAACTGAATTGTGCATTCATCAGCCGCACCAGACGCAACAACGTTTTTCGCCAAATAGCGCGCAGCATAAGCGGCAGAACGATCAACCTTGGTGGGGTCTTTGCCAGAAAACGCGCCACCACCGTGGGGTGCAGCACCGCCATAGGTGTCGACAATAATTTTACGTCCAGTCAAACCGCAATCGCCATCTGGCCCACCGATTACAAAGTTACCAGTTGGGTTAACGTAAAATTCGTCGTCTGGACACATCCAACCATCGGGTAAAACTTTTTCAACATAGGGACGAACAATTGTGCGGACGTCATCTTGGCTTAGGCCTTCGGTGTGCTGGGTTGATACCACCACCGAAGTAGCACCCACTGGTTTGCCATTTACATATTTTAATGTGACTTGGCTTTTGGAATCAGGCTCCAACCCAGGTTCAGCACCGGAATGGCGCGCTTCGGCAAGCGCACGCAAAATTGCGTGTGAATAATGAATTGGTGCGGGCATCAACACATCGGTTTCCCGACAAGCATAACCAAACATGATGCCTTGATCGCCGGCACCTTCGTCTTTGTTGCCAGTCGCATCAACGCCTTGGGCAATGTCGGCGGATTGACCGTGCAGGTAAACCTGCACTTCAGAGTTTTTCCAATGAAAGCCCGATTGTTCATAACCAATATCTTTTACGCATTTACGTGCGATTTCTTCCATTAGGGCTTTATCAACTTCGCCTTTGGAATTAACCAACGGTTCTGGTCCGCGGACTTCGCCAGCTAGAACTATACGGTTGGTGGTCACCAGTGTTTCGCAGGCTACACGTGCGCCCGGATCTGCGCCCAAAAATGCGTCAACAACCGCATCGGAAATACGATCACAAACTTTGTCGGGGTGTCCTTCGGAAACCGATTCACTGGTAAATAAATAATCTTTTAGTGCCATGACTATTGCTCCTGGTTCTGGTTAAAGTTCCGGACCAGGGGCGGCCATATATATAGCTATATATAAAAGCCACACCCACTTAGCCATTTTTTTCGTGGGGGCAAGCGGTCCAAATCCATCCACGTCTCATTATTGTTTATTTAAAAACAATAATGGTTTTGTGGCAATCTTTGTGCCTGCGGTCAATTGTTTTTAGCGAAAATTCAAACGTCGGCGATGGTTCCAGCTATGGATTTTGTCAGTTCAAACACCCGTTTTCTTACCTTAGGGTCGGTAATTTTATAATAAGCGCGAACTAATTCAAGGGTTTCGCGCCGTGCCAAGGGGTCATCGGAACTTACAATTTCCAGTACCGGGCTTTGTTTGGCCCCGGTGCGTTCGCCCCGGGTTTTTTCTACTTCGCCTGACATTTCTTCGAAGAAATACCCAACAGAAACGTCCAAAATTTGTGAAAGCTGAAACAGGCGCGATGCACCGATTCTGTTTGCACCGCGTTCGTATTTTTGTATCTGCTGAAAAGTAAGACCAACCGCTTCGCCAAGTTTTTCTTGGCTAAGGCCCAACAGTGTACGGCGCTGCCGAAGACGATGACCAACGTGTTGATCAACCGGACGAGGCGCGCCTAATTGTGCGGATGCTGCGGAAGATGTTGTTTTTTTAGTTGCATTCATTGTGGGAGGTCCTGTTTTTTTGTTCCATCAAATTTTAATAAAAACATTTATAAAAATTTTAAATAGACAATTTTTTATGTTGTCACCTCTATACTCTTAGGTTCATGACGGGTCAAGAAACCGCGCGCATAAATTTCAATTGAGCGTGCTATATATTTATTATTGGCGAAGACGTTTTTCCACCTATTTTTCAATTATAATAGATTTATCTATAGCGGTTGGTATTCACACAAGATTTTGTCTTTTGCATTTTGCGACAACAAACCCGACAATTGCAAAAAAAATAGCCATCCCAAGGGGTATGCCATTGCCAACACTTGAATAAAGCGGTTGCACAATTGCTTTTGGTAGATCGGAATCAATTATTGCCCTGACACCCAGTTGGGATTTTGCCCTTACCCGACCATAACCATCAACCACACCCGAAATTCCGGTGTTGGCCACCCTGACAAGGGGCAGCCCTTCCTCGATTGCAC
>Ga0224506_10003002_pt1 | contig 11304 bp, 9 predicted proteins | sample SF_Jan12_sed_USG_2_FD_169108 | JGI IMG/M metagenome (GOLD analysis project Ga0224506, IMG submission 169108) | Sediment microbial communities from San Francisco Bay, California, United States - SF_Jan12_sed_USGS_8_1 | ecosystem: Environmental > Aquatic > Marine > Sediment | place: USA...
TGAAGCACGGCCGCATCATCATAGGTGCTGGCAGCACGATCAAAAGATCGTCGTGCCAATGTCTTGTCAATTACTGTATTTTTCTCAGACATTAATACAGTCCCTGATAACAACCATGAACTTTTCCGGATGTGAAACAAACGGTGCATGACCAGCACCTTTTAATACACGTACATGGCTTTGTAATGACATCTTCTTCATTTCATCGCCGACAGATACCGGCACCAGCATGTCCAGTTTTCCAAGGATCACCGTCACGGGAATTTTTAATTCGCTGAATGCCAAACGTAAGTCCGTTGTTTGCAGGATTGAAAGTCCGGCCTGTAATGCACGCTTTTGTGGAACACCATGTTTAAAGACCCGTTCACGCAAAAGTCGAATGTCCTGACGTGCACTATCGCTGCCTTGTGATTGCAACGCCATAAAACGCATGAGTGTTTGTTCATAATCATTAGCCAGTTGTTCAGCAAAATCCTGCAACACGTCCGGCTTGATACCGTGTGGCCAGCCGCCATCGGCTACCATGCAGGGACTGCTGGCAACCAGTATTAATTCCTCCACCTTTGCCGGATGACTGACTGCCAGCTGTTGTGCGACCAGACCACCCATCGACCAGCCAAGTACAATACTGTTATCCGGAATATATCTGGCAATATGTTCAGCCACTGTCACCAGTGTATAGTCTCCTGACAAATCATCACTGTGACCAAAACCGGGTAAGTCGATCAAGTGACAGCAAAAATCAGCCGACAGTGTTTCAGCAATGTCTTCAAACAAACCGGAATGCAAACCCCAGCCATGTAACAAGACAAGATTGCGGCCACTGCCAATTTCTTTTATATACAGTGGCTCGCTCATGAATCAACACTCATTGCCTGTTCCAGTACATCTAGCAGACGATCAATCTGTGCTTCAGTATGAATTGCCGATAAGGTAATTCGCAATCTTGCACTGCCTTCCGGCACTGTTGGCGGGCGAATTGCCGGCACCAGAATACCCTGCTGTTCCAGTTTGTTACTTATATCCATCGCTGCTGCCGCACTACCAATAATAACTAACTGAATCGGTGTAAACGATTCTGCTAATACCAGTCCGCGCTGTATTGCACCTTCTCTGAAATAACCGATCAATTTCTGTAATTGTTCCCTGAGCCAGATTTCACGCTTTACTATTTTCAAACTGGCTCTTGTTGCTTCGGCAATCGCTGGAGGCAAGGCTGTGGTATAGATATAAGTACGTGCCTTGTTAATAAGGTATTCGATCAACGCCTCACTACCGGCAACAAAGGCTCCAAAAGTACCGAAGGCCTTCCCCAGGGTGCCCATCAGGATGGGTACATCATCATTTTGTAAATGTAGAAATTCCAGTGTGCCTGCGCCGTTTAATCCCAATACACCCAGGCCATGCGCATCATCAATCATGACCGTGGCCGAATGTCGGCGGGCAATGTCTGAAATTTTATCAACCGATGCAATATCACCATCCATACTGAATACACCATCACTCACGATCAATTTATTTACGCCACCATGGTGGGCAATCTGTTCAGAAAGGGAATCCATATCAAGATGGGTATAACGTACCAGTTTGGCATTGGAAAGCTGCGCCGCATCGATCAGTGAAGCATGATTAAACTTGTCTTCATACACGACATCGTCACGACCTGTTAATGCCGAAATAACACCGAGATTTGCCATGTACCCGGTTGAAAACAATAGCGCACGTTCACGACCGGTAAACTCGGCCAACTCTTCTTCCAGTTGATGATGTGCATTACTGTGGCCATTGACCAGATGCGAGGCGCCTGATCCAACACCGTATTCATCTGCGGCTTTTTTAAATGCCTCTACGACATCAGGATGATTTGCCAGACCCAGATAATCATTGCTGCAAAAGGTTAAACAGCTTTTACCATCAACAACCTGTTTCGGTCCTTGCGGACCCTGGACGACGCGTCGCTGGCGATAAAGGTTCTCGCTTTGCAATTTGGCAAGCGTTTCAGTTAAATCTTGCATTAGATTTATTCAGTCAACGCCACTTCCGGCTTTTGTTTACTCTTGCAAGAATGTGTAGATTTCTCAACCTTGAACGGTTCAATGCCTAACCGTTCAAACAATGCCTTGTCTTTATCTTTTTCCGGATTAGGTGTCGTCAGTAACTGATCACCATAAAAAATAGAATTAGCCCCGGCAAGAAAACACATTGCCTGCATTTCATCGCTCATGCTTTCGCGCCCTGCGGACAAACGTACCCAGGACTTTGGCATCAAGATTCTGGCAACTGCAATGGTACGCACAAACTCAAGTGGATCCAGTGCTTCAACATCAGACAACGGTGTACCTTCCACTTTCACTAGTAAATTAATCGGCACACTTTCAGGATGTTTGGGTAAATTGGACAACTCCACCAACATGGCCGCACGATCAGTGCGTGACTCACCCATGCCTACGATACCACCACAACACACATTCATACCGGCATCACGCACATGTGCGAGTGTATCGAGCCTGTCCTGATAAGTACGTGTGGTAATGATCTCACCATAAAACTCACGTGAGGTATCAAGATTATGATTGTAATAATCAAGACCAGCGGCTTTTAATTCCTGTGTTTGTTCCGCATTCAACATACCCAGTGTCATACAGGTATCCATACCAATGGCCTTTACCTGTTTAACTATTTCCACCACCTTGGCAAAATCCCGTGGCTTGGGGTAACGCCATGCGGCGCCCATACAAAAACGACTTGCGCCATTTGTCTTCGCTGTTTCCGCGGCACTTAAAATTTGTTCTATTTCCATCAAGGCATGTACATCGACATCCACATCATGATGGACACTTTGTGGACAATAACCACAATCTTCCGGACACCCACCGGTTTTAATACTTAATAAAGTACTGATCTGTACTTTATTTGGATCAAAGTTGTGACGGTGTTCCTGCTGAGCCTGATACATCAGGTCGTTAAAAGGTTGATTGAATAATTTTTCAACTTCGGCAATCGACCAGTCATAACGTAACTGATCATTTTTAGTATTCCGGGTGTCTGTTTGCATGAATTTGTATCCTGAAATGTTTGGCGACTATAATGCCGCCCCATTCTCGTTATTCCTCATTAGTGGTACCGAGATTGTTCATACGGAAGTAGTATCTGTCAATTGGAAAGGACTCTTATGGTAGACGCTTGTATAAATAATATACAGTCATGGTTAGTGCCCACTAACTGTTTGTTGTGCGAAACCCGGATCGATTCAGGCCAAACCCTGTGCCCCCCTTGTCTCGAATCTCTCCCATATAATCATAGTGTTACCTGTCATTATTGTGCTCTACCACTCGACAATCCCGCCTCAACGGCCTGCGGGCATTGCCAACTAAACCCGCCTGCATGGGATTTTGTCCTGTCTGCCTTTCGCTATAGCCACCCCATTGATAAATTGGTTCAGGCCATGAAATTCAGGGAAAAACTGGATATCGCTTACCTGCTCGGCACCTTGATGTACAGCGTGATCAAAAACCATTATTTTTTACAACGACGATCACTTCCTGAACTGATTATTCCTGTTCCCTTGCATACCTCCCGTCTACGTGAACGCGGATTTAATCAGGCACTGGAACTTGCACGCCCCTTATCTCAACATTTTGCTATCCCAATTGATGCTAAAAATTGCCTGCGCACGGTTGCAACCACACCGCAATCACTGCTTTCCGGAGATGATCGTAGCCGCAACCTGAAAAATGTATTTCATGTGAAACAAACCTTATCCGCCCAACACGTGGTTATTATTGATGATGTCATGACAACCGGCCATACCATTGATGAAATCACCAGAACCCTGCGCAAATCAGGTGTCCAGCAGATTGATGTCTGGTTATGTGGCCGCACCGAAAAATAAGATTAAAGAATCATGATCCCATGTCGAAAATGTGTGAAAGAGGTCACGATAATTATATTATGACGCTGTGACAATGACCTCATAAAGGCAACGTGGGGAGACATTATGCCTATCATAATGAAACAGAGTCTGGTAATTTCCACTATACACTGTGTAGAACCGTCCACGAATTAAGGTGTCATAGTTATATGTCTAAAGACGCCAGAAACGAAACCAGCCAGCTAAAACAACATCTACGTAATCTTGTCGATCAGGCGCGCGCCAATGAAGAAAAAATGCGCCGGTTTCAGGCCATTGAGCTACAACTCATTAGCGCTGCCAACATGCTGGAACTAATCGAAACCATTCTATATGACTATCGCGAAGCCTTTCATCTTGATGCACTGACCCTGATGCTAGTCGATCCAGCTAATGAGTTTGAACGCATTCTGAAAGATGACAACATCGATCCGGGTGAACATCCTGATTTATTATTTTCCCGCAGCCGAGAAGAGATGCAATTACTGGACAACCTGACCATGTTCCCGACACTGGGTCGCTATAAAAGAGGGACTCATGCAGTTTTATTTCCCAATAGCCAGCCACGCCCGGAAACCATTTGTATTTTACCTCTGGTACGTCATGGCAAGGTCATAGGCTGTATGAATCTGGGTAGCTATCAATCTGACCGTTTTGAAAATGGCAGTGCGACAGACTTTCTGGAGCGCATTGCCGCTATTGTGGCTATCTCGCTAGAGAACACCTTGAATAATGAAAGACTCAAACGCACCGGTCTCACCGATCCGCTAACCCGTATCAATAACCGACGCTTTTTTGATCAACGACTCGGGGAAGAAGTCAGTCGTGCCCATCGAAATGCAGAACCATTATCCTGTCTGTTCTTCGATGTCGACTATTTCAAGAGGATCAACGACAACTATGGTCACCAGGCCGGTGATAAAGTACTCGCTGAGGTTGCCTCCCTGATCGCCATACAAATGCGTACCAGTGATGTACTGGCGCGTTATGGCGGTGAAGAATTTTCAGCCCTGCTATCCAATACCGAGGTTAACAAAGCCATGGAGATTGCAGAACGTATCAGACAAAATATTCAGAATCATCCTTTCCAGTTTGATCAACACACCACCATTAATATTACTATTTCTATTGGCGTTGCCACCTTGATTCCTGATGGTGATCAAAGCGGATTAAAAACCTATGCCTCCTGGCTTGTCGGTTATGCCGATCGCGCACTCTTACAAGCCAAAGAGACAGGCCGTAATCAGGTGAAGTGTGCGGGTATTATTCATGCCAGTACTGAAAAACAACGTCAGGGGATTATGCTGCCGGGCATGCAACTTAAACGCAGTAATTCAACCGCGCTTTAAATACATCAACTTAGCTCTGTTTCATGCTATCTGATCTCATCAGATCAATCGAAGTCCTTGTCTTTAATTGAAACGGATTCATTTGCCCTTATTGGTTATACACAGGGGCTAAATATAGCGTTGAATGCTCATGAGAAGTCTCACTAAAGACCACTATAAATCTGTAAAAATAATGTAACCGATTGATATTGTTTTACATTATAGCTACGCCTATTTTGTCACCAATCTGACATATATCAATCAATCTTGCAGGAAGAGCCACGATCAAAAGTGTTCATCCACAGAGTTATGCACAGATTTTGTGGATAACATGACACATTTTTTACAATTAAATTAAAGAATAAAATTCAAAATATTTTCGTTACAGTACAAGCCTGCCTGAATGTAACAATATGATAGAGTGCGGTATGCCAGCTAAAACTACTGTATTGCGTGTCGCGGTTCCTACACCTGTTTATCGAACCTTCGATTACCTGCCACCAAACAACCATAAAATTGAATCCCTTACTCCTGGTATGCGATTACGCATTCCGTTTGGCCGCGCGCGACTGGTCGGTGTATTAATCAGCATTGAAAATAACAGCCGCATTGAATCATCTCGCCTGAAAAAAGTCATTGAAGTGCTGGATGAACAATCCCTGTTACCTGCCAATATCATGCAACTTTTACGCTGGGTTAATCGTTATTATCATTGTCCACCCGGTGAATGCTATACCGCTGCCCTGCCGATATTATTACGCAAGGGTGAACCGGCCATCGCAAAAGGGGAAACATTCTGGTCACTCACCCCTGCTGGTCATCAGATCGAGCCCGACACATTAAAACGGGCACCACGCCAATATGCATTGTTCCTGTTTCTACGCGCCCAACCTGACGGGGTGAAACGTGAACAACTGGAATCTCATTCTGCTAACTGGCAAAACGCCATGCGTGAACTAATTAAAAAAGGCTGGGTTGAAAGTAAAGACCGGGCTTGTGTTGTGGATGAAATCTATACGGAAAAATCAATTGCACCGCAAATGAACACAGCTCAACAGGCGGCAGTTCACACCGTGAGCCTGCAGCACGAACATTTCCAGCCTTACTTGCTGGAAGGTGTTACCGGCAGTGGTAAAACCGAAGTCTATTTAAATATTATTAAATCGTTTGTTGCACGCGGTCTGCAAGCATTGGTGCTGGTACCGGAGATAGGCCTGACACCACAGTTACTGGAACGTTTTCGTAATCGCCTGCAAGTCCCGGTGGCCGTTTTGCATTCCGGCCTATCTGATCAGGAACGACTAGTGGCATGGCTTATGGCAAGCAACGGAGAAGCACCCGTCGTCATTGGCACCCGCTCTGCCGTGTTCACGCCACTTGCTAAACCCGGCATTATTGTTGTTGATGAGGAACACGACATCTCCCTGAAACAACTGGAAGGCTTTCGTTATCATGCTCGTGATGTGGCCGTTATGCGGGCGCGTCAACTTGATATCCCAATTGTACTTGGCACCGCCACCCCTTCTCTGGAGAGTCTTTATAATGTTGAACAAAATAAATACCAGCATCTGGTATTGCCAGAACGCGCCGGTACCGCCATCCACCCTGAACTAAAGGTGATTGATCTGCGCCGTATACCCATGCCGGATAAAATTTCCCCGACACTGGCAACAGAAATTAAAAAACGACTACAAAATAAAGAACAGGTTTTATTATTTTTGAATAGACGTGGTTTTGCACCCACACTCATTTGCCATGATTGTGGCTGGACCGCTGATTGTGAGCGTTGTAATACCCACATGACCCTGCATCGGCGTAAAAACAAATTACGTTGTCATCATTGTGGAGCCGAACGTGCTGTACCAAAACAATGTCCTTCCTGTGATACCGAAGAAATATTACAAACTCTGGGACAGGGTACCGAACGCATTGAAGATGCACTGGCCGAACGTTTTCCAACAGCACGCATTTTACGCATTGATCGTGACAGTACCCGTCGTAAAGGCAGTCTGCAAACAATGCTGGATCAAATTCATGCCGGCGATGTTGATATCCTGGTTGGCACTCAAATGCTCGCCAAGGGGCATGACTTTCCAAATGTAACACTGGTCGGTGTGCTCGATATGGATCAAGGCCTGATGAGTGCTGACTTTCGCGCCAGTGAACGTATGGCACAATTACTGGTACAGGTTGCCGGCCGCGCCGGTCGCGCCGAAAAACCGGGCGAAGTTTTGATCCAGACACATTACCCGGATCACCCCTTGTTACAAACGCTATTAAAAGAAGGTTACCCGGCCTTTGCCAGGGCTGCTCTAAAAGAACGTGAACAAAGTGGTTTACCGCCTTATTCCGCCATGACCCTGTTACGTGCAGAATCAGTCAATGAGAAAGAACCCATGAGCTTTTTGAGTGATGCCCGCCAAATAGCTGAACAACAGGCTGGCAACAATGTCTTTATTCTGGGGCCGGTACCGGCGCCAATGGAAAAACGCGCCGGTCGTTTCAGGGCACAATTGTTAATTCAGGCCGAACAACGTAATCACCTGCAGCAACTACTGACGAACTGGGTTGAATCGATTGAATCACTCAAATCGGCACGCAAGGTGAGGTGGTCAATCGATGTCGATCCAATGGAAACCTATTAGTCAAAAGGGTAGAATAGCCGCCAGTAAGTTGTTTCCACTATTTGTTTTTAACCGGTTTTTTCTATGAAGCACCAAATCAAATCTCTTGTAAGTCAGGCAATCAATAGTCTTAAACAGGCTGGCAGGTTCGATGACAGCATCCAGCCTAATGTGCAGGTTGAACATACGCGTGACAAACAACACGGTGATTATGCCTGTAACATCGCGATGATGTTATCCAAGGCAGCAAAATGTAAACCTCGCGATCTGGCCGAGGAAATTGTCCATCATCTACCGGCATCGCCACTTGTTGATAAAACTGAAATTGCCGGACCAGGCTTTATTAATTTTTACATGAGTGCCAATGCATTTCATTCTGTTGTAACAGATGCACTCGATCAAAAACAGGCATTTGGCCGTAGTGAAATTGGTAAGGGAAAACATATTCAGGTTGAATTTGTTTCCGCCAATCCGACTGGTCCCCTGCATGTTGGTCATGGTCGTGGTGCCGCCTACGGTGCAACCGTTTCAAATCTGCTGGAAGCCGCTGGATATAAAGTGCATCGTGAATATTATGTTAACGATGCCGGTCGTCAAATGGCCATTCTCGGTACCAGTGTGTGGTTACGTTATCTCGATCTATGCGGTGAAACCATTGTCTTTCCAAAAAACGGTTATCAGGGTGATTACATCTGGGATTTTGCAGCGACCTTGCATCGTGAAAACGGTGACCAGTTTCGTCATCCGGCAGAAAAAGTCTATGCCGGCGTACCCGCTGATGAAGGCGAGGAAAATGGTGATAAAGAAACACACATCGACGGACTGATAGAAAATGCACGCTCACTTTTAGGTGAAGAAAATTACAATACGGTTTTTGAAGTCGGTCTGAACAGTATCCTGAAAGACATTCGTCAGGATCTGGAAGAATTCGGCGTAACCTACGATGACTGGTTTTCCGAAAGGACTTTATTCACTAATGGCTCTATCGACAAGGCAATAAAACGTTTGCAGGACGCCAATCATGCCTATGAACAAAATGGCGCTATCTGGTTCCGCTCATCTGAATTTGGTGATGAAAAAGATCGTGTACTGGTACGTGATAACGGTATTAAAACCTATTTCGCATCGGACATCGCCTATCACATGAACAAACTCGAACGTGGTTATGATCGAGTCATTGATGTCTGGGGTGCGGATCATCACGGTTATGTGCCGCGTGTAAAGGCGGCATTAAAGGCCATGGGTGATGACCCGGACAAACTCGATGTATTGCTGGTGCAGTTTGCTGTGTTATACCGTGGTGGTGAGAAGGTACAGATGTCTACCCGTAGCGGCGAATTTGTTACCTTGCGCGAATTGCGTGATGAAGTCGGTAACGATGCCTCACGTTATTTTTATGTTATGCATAAGTGTGAACAACACATGGACTTTGATCTCGATCTGGCCAAATCACGTTCCAACGAGAATCCTGTTTATTACATACAATATGCCCATGCGCGCATTTGCAGTGTATTGCGTCAAATAACAGAAAAAGGATTTACCTTTGATCAAAAAACAGGGCGCAGCAGCCTGGACAGGCTCAGCGAACAACATGAGCAGGATTTAATGAATCATCTTTCCCGTTATCCGGAGATTATTGAATCCGCAGCGATTAATCATGAGCCACATCAAATTGCCTATTACCTGCGCGATCTGGCCAACCACTTGCATACCTATTACAATGCACATCAATTTCTTGTTGATGATTCTGATGTGCGTAATGCACGTCTTGTTTTAATTTCTGCTGTCAAACAAACATTGCAAAACGGACTTGAACTGCTTGGTGTTTCAGCTCCGGAGTCTATGTAAAAATGTCACGTGATTATGTAAAGAGCAGTAGCAAAAAAAAGAAACGCACATCAAAAACACAGCATCAATCTAGCCCGGTGCGGCGCTTGCCGTGGTTTGTTTTTGGTTTAATAACCGGTCTCTCACTTATCTTTGGTGGTCAAATAAAAGAATGGGGCAATGATGTTCTGAAAGAAACGGCTCCATCGCTCGTCAAAAAACAGGTCGCCATAAAAGAACAGAAAAAATCCGATGTACGTTTTGACTTTTATACCATTCTGCCTGAGATGGAAGTCGTTGTACCGGACAGAAAAACAGCCACTATTACTGACAAGAGTTTGCCAAAAATTGATCAGCCGGGAACATATATATTACAAACCGGTTCTTTCAAGGCAATGCAGGATGCTGACAAATTAAAGGCAAGACTGGCATTGCTGGGGTTTAGCCCATCCATACAAACTGTCACCATCAATAACAAGGATACCTGGCATCGGGTACGCGTTGGACCATTTGATCATCTTGATCAACTCAACAATGCACGATTAAAACTATCTGAAAACAATATTGATTCCGTCCTGTTAAAAGTACGCACTCAATAAAAAACCCGCCAAGAGGCGGGTTCTTCATAAAAACCAAATTTAACTAGAACCTTATGCAGGAACTACGTTTTCAGCCTGTAATCCTTTAGGTCCCTTAGTCACTTCAAAAGTAACTTTTTGACCATCGGCGAGGGTTTTGAATCCTGAACCTTGAATTGCTGTGTGGTGAACAAAAATATCGTCACCGCCTTCATCAGGTGTAATGAATCCAAAACCTTTAGAATCGTTAAACCACTTTACTGTACCGTTTGCCATAAAATATGCACTCCAAAATAAAAAAATTAAACATTAAAATCCGCGCACAGAATAGGCAAAAACTTACAGGGGGGGTAAAACAAGAAAGATACTGATAAACCATGAACTTCCAAAAACCACCAAAGCAACCACAAATCCAGCGCAAACAGTAGTTTACGCCAATAATCAGCTAAAAGCGACAATTTAACCCATTGAAATAGAAAGGATTTAGTAAATATTTACTCTTCCAGATAGGTATAACCGCTCAGGCCAGCTTCCAGTTCTTTAAGGTATTCCTGTTTTTGCGTCGCATCGAGATTGGCGGCGCTGACTTTTTGCTGGTAAGTCGCCAGCATATTATCCGGTTCAAGATGCACATAACGCAGGACGTCATCCACGTTATCACCGGGCAATGGTTCAACCATTTTGTAATTTCCATCAGAGGTGACTTCTATATTAATAGAGTGAGTGTCACCAAACAGGTTGTGCATGTCACCCAGAATTTCCTGATAGGCACCGACCATAAAAATACCAATTAGATAAGGTTCTGATTTTTTAAAACTGTGCAGGGCAACTGTGCTTTCTATGCCATCACGATCAACATAGTAATCAAAACGTCCATCGGAATCACACGTAATATCATTGATCACACCACGTTGGGTTGGCTCTTCATCCAGACGATGAATAGGCACAATAGGAAATACCTGATCAATCGCCCACACATCAGGTACAGACTGAAACAGGGAGAAATTACAAAAATATTTATCGGCGAGTTTTTCATT
>Ga0224506_10003005_pt1 | contig 11293 bp, 11 predicted proteins | sample SF_Jan12_sed_USG_2_FD_169108 | JGI IMG/M metagenome (GOLD analysis project Ga0224506, IMG submission 169108) | Sediment microbial communities from San Francisco Bay, California, United States - SF_Jan12_sed_USGS_8_1 | ecosystem: Environmental > Aquatic > Marine > Sediment | place: USA...
AAAACCGGCGATTCCGCTTAACAGCACTAAAAACACCATTAAGCCAAAGCTTGAAGTTAATTTGTTTTTTATATTCATCGCTTAGCCCTTAGTTATTTCCACACAATATTCACACCAAAAAACACGGCCAGCATTACCTATCAGCTCGTTTTTTAGTCGGTTGCTAATAATTAATGCTTAAGGGGAAACCAGGGTAATAGCAGGATATTTTAGATCAGCAGCTCAATATAAGTTGAAACATGATTGGCGTTGATGGTTTGATGGGATTCAGTACCGTGTTGCATCCATTCCATGCGCAATCCTAGGGCATAATTTGAGTTGATTTTTATTCCAGATTCAAAATAGAAACCATTTCCATTACTGACTTTTAGTGAATCGCTTTCACCAATATCATATTGTCCTTGTAAATGATAACTAAAACCCACTTCGATATTCACTTGCTCATATGCGTGCGAGGTATAACGCAGACCAAATTCTGCAGGAAAACGTACCCATTCAATTTTGTCTTGAGTTTTCGTTTGTTTATGCTGCGTGGATCGCCACGAAAATGCAGTTGCCACACTCAAACTGGGATTAAAATGGTAAACCTGACTACGAACACCGAGCTGTATTGCTGTTCCGTCTAAATTGTTAAGGCGAGTTTTGGTCTGATATTGACGCATATCTTGACCATACATTAAGCGCACCCGAGGACTTTGTTTTTTCAAATGGGACGACAGTATCGGCGAGAGATAATCCAGCGCTTTGTAATTCCATTTCCAAGATGTCATTACAGAGTTACCAAATTTTCTTTTTACTGTGGCATTGATCTGATAATCACCTTTATCCCATATCAGGACTTCTTCTTTCTGCGCAAGATAGTTACCATAACTCAAACCCAACAGCGGCACGATTATCGCTGTATGAGGTGCTGTCAAAATAATTGCTGCGCCACTCAAAAATCCGAGCATGTATTTTGGCTTTGATGATGTATTCACTTGTTGAGGTGGGCCCCAGCGCAACTCCAGATCAAGAGGATTCGCTTTTGGTGTATTAGCGGTCACAAAATCGGGATGATAACGAACAATTGCATCATACCCGCGCACCAGTTCATCACTGGCAAGATAGAATTCATTTTCAGCAGTAGGCACAGAAGTGATTTTTACTGTATTGGTCGCACAAGCACTTAAACCAACAAGAGCAAGAAAGGCAATCCCCAACATCGATAGTTTTTTCATTTTATACACGCATCACTTTTTAGAATTATTCGATTATAATGAGGCGTATTTTAAGTTAAACGAGTTAAGCCTGTCTTATTCCTTAAATTCGATCTAAAAAAAAGCTGCCCAGAGGGCAGCGCTATAAAAGTAATTTGATCAACTTGTTTGTTTAAAACTCCAAACCTTTAGACACACCGACTTGAAATTTTGTATCACCAATGATTGGAGCATCGCTGTAAATCACCGCAGCGTTAAGGTCAACCCATTTTATTGGCATTGAAGCACCAAAAGATGCATCCAACCAGGTAAAACCAGTCACGCTGGTGTTTCCACCGTGCAGGCTTAATGTAACGGGACCTAATGCATGTTCGGCACCTAGACTCATATAAGTACGATCAGCATTTGTTGCAAAACCGGCGCTAATCATTTTGTAGCTTGCACCAACAAAATAGTCTGGCGATATCGCGAAACTGTTTCCTGAGTCATTTGGAATCACCGCACCTAACTCTAAGCCGACACCTGAAAACGCTTTAGCAAAACCAACTGAAAGCTCATAGGCTAAAGCAGTACCATCCAATCCAGCAATATTAAATGTATTAAGACCTGCATGTAAGCCCATGTGGTTGGCTGGCTTGCCGACTTGATGCGCATAACCCAGCCCTAGTTGGGCGCCCGGGCCATCGTCAGTTACTGACAAACCTTCAACAAAATTGTTACTTGTTAAGAGAAAGTCTGCAGTCATTTCTGCCATTGCGGATTGAACGATTCCAAAAACCAAACTACCCGCCAATAATGTTTGCGTAAGTTTTTTTACCAACATCTTTTTACTCTCTTTTGCTTAAACTACATTCTGCACATCGGCGTATTAAAAGCGAATTCGGCATATAAAAAGGATAAGTGTGACGCACTACACAGTTTTATTGTTGACTTTTATTAAGTAAATTTTTAAGGGAAATTTGATTAGAACAAAACTATATTTAGATTTGTCACAAGCTATTTGATAGAAAAAAAGGAATTGGTCAAATGCAAATTATTAAGACAACACGAATTAGATTTATCCAAAACAAACAAAATATTTGTTTACACCTGCCGTCTCAATAAACCACTGCTATTTAACAATGCTTTTGGCCTGCAAGATTCTTTTCTTGATCAATCTGAAACACAACAAGTTTTATCGAAAATCACAAGCATTGTTCAATCAGGCATTCCATATGCGGCACGTATTCCGGTGAATGCATTTAAATCCCACACTGAACTTTAAACCCCCAGACCAATTCCAGCAACTTGCTTTGCAACTTTATATTTTCAAACCAAAAGCCAAACAAGGCCTGAATTTCAAAACAGAATGATGCCAGCCCAACCACTTACTTAAGATCATTGAATCAATCAAAAACATAAATATTCAATTACAAATAAAGAGAACCTATCAATATAATCCACAGCAGCTAACACGCTAAACTCGCGCTAATCGCAGCGAGCTCAAAAGATGGCAGAAAAATGCATCAGTCACTATTGCACTAAAACATGGTATAATGTGGATCTATGTCTGGCATAGATATGGCACTAATTTGGCTTAAGCTTTATTTTCTAACCGAGAACATCACACGAGATACAGAGATATGAGGATAGCAATGTTGACACGACTCCAGATTCTACTTTTTTCGAGTCTTTTGATTGTAGCAACCACAAGTTATGGCGCCATTCCTAAACCGCCAAAGCTTGCTGCCAAAGCCTATATTTTGCAAGATTTTCATAGCGGGAAAGTCATTGCTTCCAAAAACGCAGACCAACGTATTGAGCCCGCCAGTTTGACAAAAATGATGACTGCTTATGTTGTTGAAAACGAATTGAAATACGGCAACATTAAACTAACCGACCAAGTCAAAATCAGCAGTAAAGCGCGTTTTATGAAAGGTTCGCGCATGTTTGTGGAAGAAAACAGTCTAGTATCAGTAGAAAAACTACTAAAAGGCATAATCATCCAGTCGGGAAATGATGCGACTGTCGCGATGGCAGAACATGTCGCCGGAACCGAAAAAGCGTTTGTCTCTTTGATGAATGCTTACGCCGAAGAAATGGGCATGAAAAACACTCATTTCGTCAATTCCACGGGCATGCCTCATCGCAACCATTACACCACTGCTAATGACATGATTCTTTTGTCCAAAGCATTGATCGGCGAATTCCCTGAACACTATTCGCTGTATGCGGAAAAAGAATATCAATACAATGGTATTAAGCAAAAAAATCGCAACCGCTTATTATGGGAAGCCGAATTTGTTGATGGTATCAAAACTGGCCACACCGAGTCCGCCGGTTTTTGTTTGGCAGCATCGGGCAAGAAAGGTGATATGCGATTAATTTCAATCGTCGTTGGTACACGTAGTGATCGTGCCCGGGCAACTGAGTCACTAAAACTATTAACCTATGGCTTTAAGTATTATGAAACTCATCGTCTTTACGCTGCAAATGAAGCCTTAACTAAAGCTCGCGTTTGGAAAGGCACTGTTGAGGAAATGCCTTTGGGTATTGAAAATGATTTATACGTAACTATTCCACGCGGTACTTTTGAAAAGCTCAAAGCTAAAATGAAGTTGGACTCTCAAATTCTTGCACCTACTACCGAAGGTGATGTCTATGGCCGAGTGAAAATCGACTTAGGTAAAAACGAAGTTATTGAACGCGATTTGGTCGCACTTCGGGGTGTCGGCAAGGGTGGCTTTTTCCAGAGTATGATGGACGAAGTCATTTTGGTTTTTGAGTAAAACAAACTTGACACAATGTTACTTAAATGGTGAATTCCTTGCACTCGATCAGGCGAAGATATCGGTACTAGATCGAGGATTTCTTCTCGGTGATGGTGTTTATGAAGTCATACCCGCTTATCATGGAAAGTTATTCCGACTACAAGATCATCTAAAACGATTACAAAACTCTTTGCATGGCATTCGCCTTAAAAATCCATTAAGCACTGAACAATGGTCCGACGTTCTACAAAAACTAGTCAATCAGAATAATCCAGAAGAAGACCAATCGGTTTACCTACAGGTCACTCGCGGTGTAGCTAAACGTGACCATGCGTTTCCTGAAAACACAGCGGCCACGGTTTTTGCCATGAGTAACCCGATTAAGTATCCTACACCTGACGTTATTCAAAATGGCGTTGCAGCCATTACATTACAAGATAACCGCTGGTTACGCTGCCACATTAAAGCAATTGCCTTATTGCCTAATGTTTTGTTACGCCAACAAGCAGTAGACGAAGGTGTCGACGAAGCCATTTTATTACGCGATGGTTTAGTCACTGAGGGTGCGGCTAGTAATGTGTTTGTAGTGAAAAATAATACAATTTGCACTCCACCGCAAAGCCCTGATTTATTGCCTGGCATCACTCGTGATGTCGTATTAGAACTTGCGCGTAGCAATGATTTGTATATTCACGAATGCCCAATAAGTGAAGCAGAGCTAATTACAGCGGATGAAATTTGGTTAAGTAGCTCAACCAAAGAAGTACTTGCAGTCACGGAACTTAACAAGAAAAAAGTCGGTGACGGTAAACCAGGCGCGGTCTGGAAAACTATTTCTAGTTTATATAAAGCTTATAAAGAAAAACTGTAATCGTAGTTCAATACTAATCAAAATTGACAATCATGCGATGGCATGATTTTGGGGCGCCCACACTTTTTTAGCGTCTTGCGCCAACAACCGACGAGCGGACCAAGTCACTAAAGCTCCAACGGAAAATTCGCTTGATTCCAGGCTGTCATTCCACCTTCAACAACATGCACATCAGCAAAGCCGTTTTTACCCAGAAGTTGAGCCGCTTTTGCTGAGCGCCGATCCGTACGGCAAATAATTGCAAGCGGTCGTTCTAAATATTCATTCAGTTCATCTAAGCGACTGGCTAGGTTTTCTAACGGAATATTAATCGCATTGTGAATATGACCTTGCTCACCAATAAATTCTTTTTCACTACGCACATCTAATAAAACCATTTGGTTTTGTTGCATTTCAGTACTTAGTGACCCGACCGCCAACATTGGCTTGCGTTTAATACGCGATATTAAGCCTGGCAGAAATGCCACCAACGCGAGCAAAGAAAGCGCGAGTAATGATTTTGTAACCATATCATCTCCACCTGTTATTGCTTGGCCACCGGCATATCCCAAATAGGTATAGGCAATCGCGCCGGGCAACATAAAAATAAAACTGGCGAGAAAATACGATAATAGTGGGATGCGAGTTAAACCCAAAGCGTAGTTCAACACATTAAACGGAATCAATGGCACTAAACGAAGCAATGCTACAAAACGCCAACCTTCAGCTTCTACTCCTAGTTTCAAACGCTGCAAACGACCACCCACTTTTGTTTCTACCCATTGCCCAGCCAAATAGCGCGAAACAAGAAATGCCAACACTGCGCCAATACTGGCACCGGTTAGGTTGATTAAAGTCCCCCATACTGGCCCAAACAAAAGCCCACCGGTAATAGTCAGTATCATTGCAGGAAAAAATAATACCGTCGCTAAGGCATAGATAAGCATAAAAATTAGTGGTGCAAACCAACCACTTTGCTCTACCCAATGTTGTAAAAGTGAAACTTCCACCTGCTCACGATTATAGAAAACCATCGCAATGCCCACGAGAATTAACGAACCCAATACAAGCTTAAAAAGTTTATTTTTCATTTTCACTTTGCCAGTTTCGACGATTAATTGCATAGTCTGAAATCTTACCTTTAAACGGCAATGTTAATAATCCCGAGAGCCATACCACTTGTTTATTTTCCCGATATTTGTGAATACCAATTGTCATCGCTTCATGCCCAGCACGCGGCTGATCCCGGTAAGTACCGAACATACGATCCCAGATTGATAAATTAAATCCGAAATTGCTATTAGCCTCATCATCTTCAATGGAGTGATGCACCCTATGCATATCAGGCGTGACTAACAAGGCCCGAACAAGTTTATCCAAGGCTAGCGGAAGACGAATATTGCTATGATTAAACATAGCCATGGCATTGAGGATAATTTCGAAAATGATTACCGCCACCACCGGTGCACCGAGTACAACGATTGTTGCGAACTTAATTAACATGGACAAAATGATCTCGATCGGATGAAACCGTGCACCCGTGGTGACGTCATAGTCCAAATCGGCATGGTGCACCCGATGCAAACGCCATAAAGCAGGAACAGCATGCACCAAAACATGTTGTAAATAAATAATGAAGTCCATCGCAACCACCGCAACAATGAGTGCGAGAATAAAAGGCACGTCATAATAATTCAACAATCCCCAGTTTTGCGTTTCTGCGAATACCGCCACGCCTACCGCTGCTGCCGGAAAAAGCAAACGCAGAATAAAACTATTTAAGAAGACTAAACCAAGGTTATTGGCCCAACGTGCCAATTTTGAAACGCTTAATACTCGACGCGGTGCGATTAATTCCCATAGGGCCATAACCGCGAAAACGCCAAAGAAAAAACCAAGACGTACGCTGATTTCATTTTCGCTAAGCCATTGCTCAAAGCCCATTGCCTGATCTCCCAGGAGCACTATTCAAGAAAATACTTGAATAGTATAGCGTCCTCGGTTTATTATATTCAAGTACTTTTTTGAATAATGGCCAAGGGCCAATAAATCAGGTAGTTATGAGCACTTTTAAAAAACAACTATTTATCCAGTTCGCACTAATTGGCAAAGCTTTAAGCAGTGCTAATCGACTGGAGATGCTAGAGTATTTGTCGCAGCGCGCTTGTTCAGTCGAAGATTTAGCGCACAAATGCGGCCTAAGCGTTGCCAATACTTCGCACCACTTGCAGCAATTAAAAAACCTAGGATTAATTCTTAGCGAAAAACAGGGCTTGTATGTGATTTATAGCCTAGCTGACGATGATGTCATTAGATTGCTCGCTGATATTCGCCTAGTTGCGGAACGCCATCTAGGCCAAGTTAATGATTTAATTGATCAATATTTAACGACCAAAGATAATTTGGAGGCCATTCCGCCTGACGAACTCTTGCAGCGCGTTAAACAAGGTTTGGTTACAGTACTCGATGTACGCCCTAGTGATGAATTTGAAGCAGGACATTTACTTAACGCAATCAACATTCCACTTTCCCAATTAAAGAACAAGCTAAATTCTTTGCCGCCAAACAAGGAAGTGATTGCTTACTGTCGAGGCCCTCACTGTTTATTAGCTTTTGATGCTGTTGCGCTGCTGCGTCAACACAATTTTAAAGCCTCGCGGCTGGATGGTGGCTTTCCCGAATGGAAGTGCAAAGGCCTGCCCGTGGAAAAATAATCACAATCACCTGTCAATGCAGTCAAACTTTTATGTTTATGAATAATCTGCGTAAAAATAGCCGCGCCACACTTTATTTAGGCAAAATTGACCCCATATAAAAACCCTATGAAGACAACAGACGAAGATTCAGTATTCCAATTTCCATGCGAATTTCCTATTAAAGTCATGGGCTTAGATCATCCCGACTTTCATCCAGTGATTTTGGATATTTTTCAACGACATGTACCCGATTTTGATGGTGCGTGCATTTCCACACGCCCAAGCAAAGGTGGAAAATACCTGGCCTTTACCATCACCATCATGGCGCAAAACAAGCAACAACTGGATGATATTTATATGGAATTAAGCGCTCATGAACGTGTAATCATGGCGTTATAAAGACTGTTTTGAGTACAATAAGCCTCTCACCACAAGATACCCACTAGCATGAAAGTAATTATTCGCCAACTTGGAATCCAAGACTATGAGCAAGTTTGGCAGCAGATGATGCAATTCACGTTGGCGCGCACGGCGCGCGTTAGTGATGAGTTTTGGTTAGTGCAACACCCAAACGTATTCACCCAAGGCCTTGCTGGAAAGGCTGAACATTTGATCCGTGCAACCGATATTCCCGTGGTGCAATCGGATCGAGGCGGACAAATAACTTATCATGGGCCCGGACAAATCGTTTTATATAGCCTGGTACAGCTAAAAGTCGCTAAACTTAGTATTCGTCAGTTAGTGAGTGCTTTGGAGCAAGCCGTAATTAAAACCCTAGGGCAATTTGGTATTACAGGTGTGGCCAGGCAAGATGCACCGGGGGTTTATGTGGATAACCGCAAAATTGCTTCCCTGGGCTTACGGGTCAAAAAGGGCTGTTCTTATCATGGCCTAAGCTTTAACTACCATATGGATTTAACGCCTTTTAGCTATATTAATCCTTGTGGTTATCAAGGACTGGAAGTGACACAATTGAAAGACTTAATCGACGAACTTCCTACTCAAGCGGATTTCGAATTTATATTAGTTAACCAATTAGCCAAAGCCATTGGCTACGAAAAGGTTTTGTGGCAAACCCAAACCAGTAATGAGTTAGTGCAATGAGTAAAATAAAACAACGTGGTGCTGATAAAGTTGCACGTATTCCTATAAAAATCGAGCCCACAGTTAATCCCCAACGCAAACCTAAATGGATACGCGCCAAATCACCAAACCACCCGGCAGTACAACAACTTAAAGCTGTTTTGCGCGAACAAAAACTGCATACCGTATGTGAAGAGGCGTCTTGCCCAAACTTAGGTGAATGCTTCTCCCATGGCACCGCCACTTTCATGATCATGGGCGATATTTGCACTCGTCGCTGTCCCTTTTGTGATGTTAGCCATGGACGACCTGACCCGTTAAACGAGAACGAGCCACAACACCTCGCTGAAACCATTAAAGCCATGAATTTGCAATATGTAGTGATTACATCAGTGGATCGTGATGATTTACGTGACGGCGGTGCTCAGCACTTTAAAGATTGCATTAATCGCACTCGTGAGCTTAGCCCACAAACTAAAATCGAGGTTTTAGTGCCGGATTTTCGTGGTCGTATGGATATTGCACTTGAGATTTTGACAGACACACCACCAGACGTATTCAATCATAACCTGGAAACCGTACCACGTTTATATAAACAAGCTCGCCCTGGAGCCGACTACCAATTTTCTTTGGATTTAATTAAACACTTCAAAGCCCTAAATCCAACGATACCAACCAAATCAGGCATAATGCTTGGTCTTGGAGAAGAAACCGATGAAATCAAGCAGGTGTTACAGGATTTACGCGCCCATGGTTGCGAACGACTAACCCTGGGTCAATATTTGCAACCGTCTATTCATCACTTGCCTGTAGCACGTTATGTAGAACCTGCCGAATTTGATGAACTGGCTATTTATGCCGAATCCATCGGCTTTTCACATGTTGCCAGTGGTCCTATGGTGCGATCGTCTTATCACGCGGATTTACAAGCGGCTGGAGAAAAAATCGGTTAGCCAGTAAAGGATTGCACGCATCATGAAAATTAAACTCTTTAAAATATTCAGCCTCCTCGTTTTGTTTCTGGTGACCCAAGCCGTAGTCGCCGAACCACAAAGCTGCGTACCCAAAGGCCAGTGGTATAACAACGATGGCAATCAAGTTAGCTTGCACCAATTATTGAAAACTTTGGGGAAAAACCAAGTTGTATTACTGGGCGAAGATCACGATTCTGCGGAACACCATCGCTGGCAACTTCAGGTTATGAATCAACTCTACGCTTTAAAGCCCAATATGGTCATTGGCTTTGAGGCCTTTCCTCGTAAAGTGCAACCGATACTTGATCAATGGATAAATGGCGAACTTAGTGAAGAAGATTTTTTGGCTAAAGTTGATTGGGCCACGATTTGGTCTTATAACGCCGCCCACTACATGCCCATGTTTCATTTTGCACGCATGAATCGTATTCCTATGTTAGCGTTGAATGTCGAACGTAATTTGGTTTCAAAAGTAGGCGCTAATGGTTGGGAAAATATTCCAGAAGCCGAGCGCGAAGGCGTATCACGTCCGGCCATGCCCTCGGAAGATTATCTAGATATGTTAGCCGAAGTGTTTGGCCAACATATGACAAGCAGTCATGGTGGCAATAGCAATCACACCTCGGCAACCGATCATACAAGCGCAGAATCTTCTGATACTGAAGCATCCGCACCAAAAGTAGATAAAAAAGATCCTGCTTTTATTCGTTTTGTCGAAGGACAAACCTTATGGGATCGCGCCATGGCTGAGGCGATCTTGCAGGGCAAGAAAAAATATAATGTCGATGTCATTATCGGCGTCATGGGTTCCGGGCATGTCATGGGTGGTTTCGGTGTCCCTCATCAATTAGCCGACTTAGGTATTAAAAAAGTAAAAGCCTTAATGCCTTGGGATCAACGTATGCAATGCGACCAACTGCAAGCGGGAGTGGCCGATTATTTTTTTGGTTTGGTACATGAAGAAGCAGAAAACAATAATTCCAAAAAACCTAGATTAGGCGTTTATTTGGAACCCACTAACGATTTGGTTCGTATTAAAACACTGGTCAGCGGCAGTATTGCCGAAAAAAGTGGCTTACAACAAGACGATAAAATTGTCACCATTGCCGGGCGTAATACCAAGACCGTTGGCGAAATCGTCGAAGCAGTTCAACGAACTGCATTCGGCACATGGCTACCGATTAAGATATTACGCAATGGCAAAGAAGTGGAAATCATAGCTAAATTTCCGGCCAATGATAGTTAGAAAAATCAACCGGCACAACTACATACTCGCTTTTAATCAGCAATAACAATATTATTCGCTGTATAATATTTTTTTCACTAAGATCAATTAAGTGAGCGAAGCCCATGACAAAATTTCATCAAGGCAGTTGCCTATGCGGCATTATTACGTATTAAATATCCTATATTGAACCCAAAGCAGGCCATTGCCATTGTAGCATGTGCCGAAAATTCCATGGGGCAGCGTACGCTACATATGCCAGCGTTAACAAAAATGATTTGAAATGGATATCGGGTGAAAATTTATTAAAAGCGTATATTGCTGACAATGGAACCAGGCGTCAGTTTTGCTCAAATTGTGGTTCAAGTTTAAGCTTTAGCACACCTTTAGCTACTGCTGACACGATTGAAATTGCATTGGCTACACTCGACGAAGATATTGAGTTTCAGCCTGACGCACACATATTTATGGCATATAAGGCAAACTGGGATAATGACTCTGACCACTTGCCAAAATTTA
>Ga0224506_10003006_pt1 | contig 11290 bp, 5 predicted proteins | sample SF_Jan12_sed_USG_2_FD_169108 | JGI IMG/M metagenome (GOLD analysis project Ga0224506, IMG submission 169108) | Sediment microbial communities from San Francisco Bay, California, United States - SF_Jan12_sed_USGS_8_1 | ecosystem: Environmental > Aquatic > Marine > Sediment | place: USA...
TAAGTTATTGATTTAAATGGTGGGCCCGGGAGGACTTGAACCTCCGACCAATGGATTATGAGTCCACTGCTCTAACCAACTGAGCTACAGGCCCTTTGACTTGTCTTTTTTCACTTCCAAAATCGATTCCGGCTCGTAGGCCGGAATGACGGTGTTGAAAACGAACGCGAATTGTATCGAAAACCTAGTCTGCGTCAATAAAACTTCGCAGTTGTTCGGAGCGGCTCGGATGACGCAGTTTGCGCAATGCCTTGGCTTCGATCTGACGAATCCGTTCACGGGTGACGTCGAACTGTTTGCCGACTTCTTCCAGCGTGTGATCGGTGTTCATGTCGATGCCGAAGCGCATGCGAAGTACTTTGGCTTCTCTCGGTGTCAGGCTGGAGAGAATTTCGCGCGTCGACTCTGACAGACCCGCGTTGGTGGCGGTATCTGCGGGCAGGGCGACGTTGGTGTCTTCGATGAAATCGCCGAGGTTTGAATCTTCATCGTCACCGATCGGGGTGGCCATGGAGATAGGTTCCTTGGAGATCTTCAGTACCTTGCGGATCTTGTCTTCGGGTAGTTCCATTCTCTCTGCGAGTTCTTCCGGCTGTGGTTCGCGACCGAGCTCCTGCAGCATCTGGCGTGAAATTCGATTCAGTTTGTTGATGGTTTCGATCATATGCACGGGGATACGAATGGTTCGTGCCTGGTCAGCAATCGAACGCGTGATCGCCTGACGGATCCACCAGGTGGCGTAAGTAGAAAATTTATAGCCGCGACGGTATTCGAATTTGTCTACCGCTTTCATCAGACCGATATTACCTTCCTGGATCAGGTCGAGGAATTGCAGGCCGCGATTGGTATACTTTTTCGCAATTGAAATAACCAGGCGCAGATTAGCTTCGATCATTTCTTTCTTGGCTCGGCGTGCTTTGGCTTCGCCGATCGACATTTTGCGATTGATTTCCTTGATTTCGTGGATCGAAAGATGCGATGCCTTTTCGATGTTTTTCAGGCGCTTCTGATAGCGTAAGATTTCGTCCTTAACTTCGTCGAGGGCTGCTGAATAACTTTCACCCGCTTCAATATGAGGTGTGATCCAGTCAAGATTGGTCTCGTTTGCCTTAAAGGTTTCGATAAATGCCTTACGAGGCATGCGCGACTGTTTGACGCAGATATCTAATATGGTGCGCTCATTGGTTCGAATTCGATCAATAATATCTTTCAGGTTGGCGCTGAGTCGGTCGATGAACAGGGGCAGTAGCTTGATTTCCATTAACTCGGTTACGGCCTTGCTCATGTTGCGGTCGTAGGCTTTATCGTCATCCTTTCCCATGGCTTCCATGGCTTTGGCAAAAGACTTTTCGATAATGGTGAAGCGTCTTTCTGCCTCTTCTGGATCGGGACCGGTGTCTTCGACTTCGGCTTCGTCGTCATCGTCGTCGTCGCTGGTCTGTGCCGCAGCAGGCATTGGTATGGCGTTAGGATCCTCATTGGGATCGACATATCCAACTAGCAAGTCACTGAGCTTTGCTTCTTCTTCGCGTACTTCGTTATAACGTTCGAGGATGAGACGCATGGTATCCGGGTAACGTGCCAGCGAACTCATAGCCTGATTTAGACCGTTTTCGATACGGCGCGCAATTTTTATTTCGCCTTCGCGGGTCAGCAGTTCGACAGTGCCCATTTCGCGCATATACATACGCACCGGGTCGGTGGTGCGGCCAAACTCACTGTCGAGTGAAGCCAGTGCAGCGGCGGCTTCTTCGGCAGCGTCTTCGTCGGGTTCGGTCTCGGTGTCACTGAGGATTTCGTTGCTCTCAGTGGGTGCCGATTCATGGACTTTGATGCCCATGTCGTTGATCATACGAATAATATCTTCGATTTGCTCGGGCTCGACGATACCCTCAGGCAGGTGATCATTCACTTCGGCGTAAGTCAGGAATCCCTGTTCTTTGCCTTTAGCAATTAATTCTTTTAGACGCGATTGCTGATCTTGATCCATGGTGCCTCAATAAAAATGAAATTGTGCAGATTAACGTACCAGTATATAAGACTTTTTATGGGTTTTCCAAGGTATTGATGTTGATATTAATGTTTTGTGAATAATTGTTTATGTTCGCACTTTTCAGCTTCAGAAAGGGGCTCTCCGGACTGGGATTTTTCAATCAATTGTTGTCGGCGAATTTTTATATATTGCACTTGCAACTGCTGTAAACAGTCTCGAAACATCGGTTCGATACTTTCTTCGTTTTCCATTGCGGGTTGCACGGCAGCGAGTTGATATAGATGTGATTCGTGTGGGTTACCTTTGAAGCGGTCGAGCAAATTCTGGGTGCTTATTTCCGGTTCTTCATGGATGGTATCGAGTAACTGTAGGAGCAAATCAGTACCGGGTATGTTCGCCTCGGTGAGGTGGTTCAGAGAGCCGGTATTTTTAGCCAGTTGCGGTTTATGCAGAAGCAGGTTAATGGCCAGCTTTGTGGCTGTCCAGCGATTTTCTGGGATAACTGTTTTTACGGTTTGGCTGACAGTGTCTTCGCCCAGGATGTTGAACAGGCGAGTATCAAGCTGGACCGATAATTGTCGCTCGACTTCTCCAAGTATTTGATCTTTAAGGCTTTGTAGCGGTATTTGCATGAAGTAAGGACGTAATCGGTCAAGAAACTGCGACTTTCCTTCCAGGCTCTGGATATTGCATTCAGCTTTTAGCGTGTTAAACAGAAACTCGGTCAGAGTTGTCGCATTCGCGCATTGCTGCTGGAAGGCCTGGTTACCATGTTCGCCGATAAAACTATCCGGGTCATGGCCATCCGGCAGGAACAGGAACTTCGCCAGTCGACCCTCTTTCAGCGACGCCAGGCATTGCTCGAGCGAACGCCAGGCAGCCTTTCTGCCAGCGTTGTCACCATCGAAGCAAAACACCAGAATTTTACAACTGCGAAATAACTTTTCTATCTGGGCATTATTGATGGCGGTTCCGAGCGTTGCTACGGCAGTTTTAACGCCGTGTTCAGCCAGCGCGACGACATCCATATAACCTTCGGTGACAAAGATCTGTTCGATATTGGTCACCGCTTTTTTAAGTTCGAAGAGGCCGTAAATTTCCTCACCCTTGTGGAATATCGAGGTTTCGGGTGAGTTCAGGTATTTTGGATTATCTTCGGCCTTGATCACACGCCCGCCGAAGGCGATGGTTCGGCCGCTTCGATCACGGATCGGAAACATCAGGCGGTGGCGGAATCGATCGTAGTGCTGGCCATTGTCTTTTTCGACCAGCATACCGCCTTCGAGTAATAGTTTTTGTTCGCCCGGTAAGTTACGCCAGCCTTCCGGCGCATAACCAATCGCATAATCTTTTGCGGTCTGGCCACTGATACCACGCTGTTTGAGATAATCGATCACCGTATTATTCTGCTTGAGCTGGTTTTGGTAATACTCGGTGCAACTTCCCATCGCATTGTATAGCGAGTCCGTGCCGGGGGCGGGTTTCCGTGGCGCCTGACCCTGTTCGTAGGGCACATCAATGCCGATGCTCTGAGCCAGGGTTTCAATCGCCTCGACGAATTCCATGTGGTCGTAATCCATCAAAAAACCGATGGCGTTACCGGATTGCTGACAACCAAAGCAATGGAAAAACTGCTTGTTTTGACTAACTGAAAAGGAGGCGGATTTTTCGTTATGGAACGGACAGCAGGCCCAATATTCAGAGCCTTTTTTCTTTAAAGGTACTCGACTGTCGATGACTTCTACGATATCGACCCGGTTGAGCAGGTCATCGATGAAACTACGTGGGACTCTGCCAGCCATGGTAATGGTTAGCAGAATCGGTTTTTGTTAACGCAGGCCTTATGCGGCATTGCGTTGCAGGGTTTCGAGTAGCGAATCAAATTCGGCTGCTTTGGGCTTCACCATCCAGATACGGCGTTGGAAGTGGCTGAAGTTTTCCAGAATATACTGCCCCCACTCACTACCTGTTTCTTTGACGTACTCGGTGATGGCATCGTTCAGATAGACCCGGTGACTCTCCATACTTTGGTCCAGAATACGGTGAATGTCGATCAGTTCGTTATTGATACGATCGATAAAACTATTGTCGAGATCGAGCACATAGGCGATGCCGCCGGTCATGCCTGCGCCGAAATTGACACCGGTATTGCCGAGGATGGTGACGATGCCGCCGGTCATGTACTCGCAGCCATGATCACCAATGCCTTCGACGATAGCGCTGGCACCCGAGTTACGTACGGCGAATCGCTCACCCGCGAGCCCGGCCGCAAGCAGTTTGCCGCCAGTGGCCCCGTAGAGGCAGGTATTGCCGATAATGGTTGCGTCCTGCGACTTAAAATGACTGTTGGCAGGTGGCGAAATGACGACTTTACCGCCGGCCATGCCTTTACAGACATAGTCGTTAGCATCGCCTTCGAGGTACATGTGTAGACCGCCGGCATTCCAGACACCGAAGCTTTGACCGGCAGTGCCGGTGAGTTTCAGTGTGACAGGGTTGTCTGCCATGCCATGGTTGCCGTGGATCCTGGCGATTTCTCCAGAAAGCCGAGCGCCAATCGAGCGATGAATATTCTTCAGGCTATATTCGTATTCACCACCCGTGCTGTTCTGGATCGAGGGCAGGCAGTCGATAACCATTTGCTCAGCCAGTTCACCTTTGTCAAACGGTGCATTACGTGCCTCGGTACAGTATTGCGGTAAATCTTCCGGGAGCCCGCCGTTGGAGAGCAATGGTTCCAGGTTCAGGTGGTGTTGACCCGGGGTACTACCTTTGATGATTTCGAGCAGGTCGGTTCTACCGATCAAATCGGCCAGTCGGGCTACGCCAAGTTCGGCGAGCAGTTCGCGAACTTCGCGGGCAATGAAGCGAAAATAGTTCTTAACCTTTTCGACGTTACCGTTGTAATGCAGTTCGCGCAGTAGCTGGTTTTGTGTGGCAACCCCGGTAGCACAGTTGTTGAGGTGGCAGATGCGCAGGTACTTGCAGCCCATCGCTACCATGGGTCCGGTACCAAAGCCAAAACTTTCGGCACCGAGGATAGCAGCTTTGATGACATCCAGGCCTGTTTTCAGACCACCATCGGTTTGTATGCGCACCTTGCTGCGCAAACCATTCGCGCGTAATACCTGGTGAGTTTCGGTTAGGCCGAGTTCCCAGGGCGAGCCAGCATATTTGACGGAGGTCAGAGGGCTGGCGCCGGTGCCACCATCATAACCAGCGATAGTGATTAAATCGGCGTAAGCCTTGGCAACACCCGCAGCAATCGTGCCGACTCCGGCTTCGGCAACGAGTTTGACCGAAACCAGTGCATCGGGATTTACCTGCTTAAGATCATAGATTAACTGTGCCAGGTCTTCGATTGAATAAATATCGTGATGTGGCGGTGGTGAAATCAGTGTGACTCCGGGTTTTGAATTACGCAGGCGAGCGATCAGCTCATTAACCTTGTTACCGGGTAATTGACCACCTTCACCCGGTTTAGCCCCCTGGGCTACCTTGATCTGCAAAACTTCGGCATTGACCAGGTAGTGCGGGGTAACACCGAATCGGCCGGAAGCGATTTGTTTGATTTTGGAAATTTTGTCGTTGCCATAGCGTGCCGGGTCTTCGCCACCTTCACCCGAGTTAGAGCGGCCACCAAGCTGATTCATCGCCTGTGCCAGGGTCTCGTGGGCTTCCGGCGAGAGTGCTCCGAGCGACATACCAGCGGAATCGAACCGAATTAGAATATCTTCCAGTGACTCTACCGAGTCAATGTCGATGGCGCCCTGTGGCTTGAGTCTGAGCAGGTCTCGCAATGCCGCTGCCGGACGGTTATTGACGACACCGGCGTAGGTTTGCCAGTGTTTGTAGTCACCGCTATTCACCGCCTGCTGTAGTAGCTGGACTACATCGGGGTTGTAGGCGTGATATTCGCCATCATGAATGTATTTCAGCAGACCGCCCTGACTGATGCTTTTACGCGGATTCCAGGCTAACTGATGGATGGCTCGCTGATCGTTTTCGATATCTTCGAAAGTTAAGCCGTCGATACGGCTGATAGTGCCATGGAAGCAGAGGTCGACAACCTCCTGGTGTAGGCCAACGATCTCGAATAATTGCGCGCCGCGATAACTACTAATGGTCGAGATACCCATTTTCGAAATAATTTTATAGAGGCCTTTATTAATGCCCTTTCGATAATTCGTCCCGGTACCCGGACACTCAAGATCGGCTAATTCGCCGCTTCGGGTCATGCCGACGATGCTGGCGTAGGCCAGGTAAGGATAAATGGCTGTTGCACCGAATCCGAGTAATACTGCCATATGATGCGAATCGCGTGCAGTGCCGGTTTCGAGAATGATATTGGTGTCGCAGCGCCCACCGGTGTAACAAAGGCGTCGATGCACGGCACCAGTGGCAAGTGCGGCATGTACAGCGAGTTTGTTTTGCGGGATATCTTTATCGCTCAAAATTAGTAGCACGATTCCTCGACGCGAGGCTTTTTCGGCCCGATCCTGAATGTCGATGATCGCTTCTTTGAGGTTCATTTTTTCTGGATCGTAACTGAGTGAGATGGTTTCGGATGGATAGCCTTCGTCGTGCCAGGAGAGCAGGGCGACGAATTTTTGTTCAGATAATATCGGTGAGCTGACGATTAACCTGTCTGCATGCCGTGCTTTCTCGTTGAATAAATTGTGTTCACGGCCAAAACAGGTTCCCAGCGACATGACAATTTTTTCGCGCAGTGGATCGATAGGCGGATTGGTAACCTGGGCAAACTGCTGACGAAAACTATCGAATAGCGAGCGACGATGCGAAGATAAGACAGGTAATGGCGTATCGTCACCCATCGATCCGGTTGCTTCCTGGGCGTCCTGAGCCAGCACTTTGAGAATTTGATCTCGTTCTTCGAAACTGACCTGGAACTGTTTTTCCAGCCGGGTAAGTTTTTCCTTATCCATCGCCAGTGCAGAGAAGGGCGAGTCTACCGGGCTCGAGCTCACACGCTTGAGTCGGTCGCGTAACCACATTTCGTAGGGCTGGCGGTTTTGTAACTGTTTATCGATATCCTCCGATAATAGTAACTTGCTGGTTTCGGTATCTATTGCAATCATTTCACCGGGTTTTAAACGGCCTTTTGCAATAACGTCTTCGGGTTTGTAATCCCATACGCCGATCTCAGAGCCGAGGGTGATATGCCGGTCCCTGGTCATGACCCAGCGGGCAGGGCGCAATCCGTTACGATCCATCACACAGCAGGCGTATCGACCTTCGGTTAAGACGATTCCGGCGGGGCCGTCCCAGGGCTCCATGTGCATCGAATTGTATTCGTAAAATGCCTGTAATGCCGGGTCCATGTTGTCGACGTTTTGCCAGGCTGGCGGGATCAGTAAGCGAATAGCGCGGAAAATATCCATGCCGCCCGAGAGCAGGAAGTCGAGCATGTTGTCCATCGAGCTGGAATCGGAACCCGACATATTGACCAGTGGCTGGATGGCTTCGATATCGGGCAGTAGTTCAGATTTGAATTTGTAGGCACGGGCATTGGCCCAGTTGCGGTTGCCCTGAATAGTATTGATTTCACCATTGTGTGCCAGATAGCGAAACGGCTGGGCAAGTTTCCATTGTGGCCAGGTGTTGGTGGAAAATCGTTGGTGGAAGACGCAAATGGCAGATTCCATCGATTCGTCCTTCAGGTCCTTATAAAACACCGGCAGATTTTCAGGAATGATCAATCCTTTATAGGAAAGTACCTCTGAGGACATGCTTGATATATAGTAATAATCGTTGATACGGGTGTTTTCCAGTGCTTCGTGAGCGTGGCCTGCTGCTCGGCGGGCAAGATAAAGCGAACGATTGAATTCTGCGGTGCTGATGGAGTCCGGCGCATTGATATAGGCATGGTAAATTGCCGGTAGCGATTTAAGTGCCTCTTCGCCGCAGGCAGCAGGGTCAACCGGTACGGCACGCCATCCCGCAAATTCAAGGCCCTGGGCGCTGATTTTCTCTTCGATAATAGATTTCGAAATCTCGGTTTCGCCTGCATGCGGCGATATAAAAACCAGAGCGACCGCGTATTGCTCGGCGCAACTGATACCCAGCTTGTCGGCTTTGGCGCGTAAAAATGAGTCTGGCTTTTTCAGTAATAAGCCACAGCCATCACCCGATTTCCCATCGGCCGCTACTGCGCCGCGGTGGGTCAGGCGAGCCAGTGCTGCGATTGAGGTATTAATGAGCCAATGGCTGGGTTTATCGTCGATATTGGCGATTAAACCAAAACCACAGCTGTCTTTTTCAAAACTAGGTCGGTACAGACCCTTCAATTTCGTGCTGTTGCTCATTGTTGATACCGGAGCCTGTTTCATGGTGCTGAAATCGGCTGTTAAAGTAAGAGTAGAGTGGTGAAACACCGGGTTGCACTTCGCTTCATTCAACGAATCCAGGCGCTCCACGCTTGTTTTGCTTAAGCCTGACGCGGGCAAAAGGCTGAATATTATACCTGTGCTCACTAACCGAGTTCAATGATTAGCGGATTGATCGTATTTTGGAATAGAAACCGAACTGTGCGCACCAAAAAGGTGCGCGATTATCGTCAAAATATTTTCAACATTCGGATAGGGTTTGAACGAGTAGTTCAGGATCGTAATCAGAGGTAACAATGGCCTTGCCCAGGGCCTCTAATAGAATGAATTTTATCGTGCCATTGACTGTCTTCTTATCGATAGCCATCGCATCCATGTATTGGTCGATGCCCATATCCGGCGGTGGGCTAACCGGTAGGGAGCATTTTTTGAGTAATGAGATGCAACGTTGCCTGACACTGTCGTCTATCCAGCCCTGACGTAGCGATAAATCGCAAGCCATGACCATGCCGGTGGCGACCGCTTCGCCATGTAGCCAGTTGCCATAACCCATCGTTGTTTCAATGGCATGGCCGAAGGTATGGCCGAGATTTAATATGGCTCTTATGCCTGATTCGCGTTCGTCCTGCTGGACAATTTCAGCCTTGGTTTGACAGGAGACCAGAATTGCCTCGGCTAACAGGCTGTTATCTTTTTGCATTAGCCCGCTTATATTTTGCTCGAGCCAGCTGAAAAATGAAGCATCATAAATTAGCCCGTATTTAATAACTTCTGCAAGACCTGCGCTAAGCTCCCTATCGGGCAGGGTGCTCAATGTGGAGGTGTCAGCAATCACACACTGCGGTTGATAAAAAGCACCGATCATATTTTTTCCCAAAGGGTGATTAACGCCGGTTTTACCGCCGACCGACGAATCTACCTGTGATAGCAGGGTGGTGGGTACTTGTATAAAATGAACACCGCGCTGGTAGATACTGGCGGTAAAACCGGCGATATCGCCGACTACACCACCACCGAGGGCGATTAAAGTGGTTTGCCGGTCGTGTCTTTCGGTGAGCAGGATTTCTATAATAGCCATAACCGATTCGATGGTTTTGTATTGTTCACCATCGTCGAGTTTGATGCTGTTGTAACGAATACCGGCACTATTTAAAGAGTTTTCAATCGCATTCAGATAAAGCGGTGCTACTGTAGTATTAGTGACGATTAAGGCTGAGTGGCCACGGATATGACTGGTGAGTAATTCAGGTTGATGGATGAGGCCTGAGCCGATGTAAATCGGATAGCTTCGATCACCCAGATCGACACTTAATGTATGATTTGACGCCATGGTTTAACGTATATTTTCCGGTAGTTGCTTAATAATGTCTGACGCCAGTTTACGAGCCTGCCGCCGGTCGGTTTTTACTACGAAATCGGCGAGATCAAGATAAATAGGACGCCGCTCTTGAAGAATGGCTTCCAGCCGTTGCCGAGGGTTTTCGGTTTGTAATAACGGCCTCTTTTTATCGCGATTTAGTCGCTGCATTTGTTGATTCACCGACGTATCGAGAAAAATGATATAGCCTCTGGAGCGCAGCAGTGACTGGTTTTCAGGTCGTAAGACAGAGCCGCCACCGGTGGCGATTATACGACTTTCCTGATCCAGCAATTCTCTTAACGCATTCGTCTCGCGGTTTCGAAAACCCTGCTCACCTTCGATATCGAATATTCGGGCAATATCGACGCCGGTTTTGTCTTCGATATAATGGTCGCTATCCTGGAATTCTCGATTCAGTTTTTTCGCCATAATACTGCCGATGGTGGACTTTCCCGATCCCATTGGACCGATCAGAATAATATTTCTAGTGCTCATGCCGGTATGATACAAGAAACTGAATAGGTAAAAAGAGCATATACAGCTTAGCCACGCAAAAAAAAAGCAGCCAAAGGCTGCCTTTTTTCAATTTAGATAATTTTACTTAGCGGACATCCAGATTAGCACCCTGCAGTATTTTAGGAGTAACAAAGATCAAAAGCTCGGAACGATCATCTATGGTACTAGTCGATTTGAACAGGTTACCGATAATAGGGATGTCGCTAAAGAAAGGTACGCGAGTTACCTGGGTGGATTGAACGGTTTCGTATATACCACCGAGTACTACCGTTTGACCGTTATCGACCAGTAACTGCGACTGTACTTCACGGGTATCGATACTGGGAGCTGCCAGGCCTGCGCCAAAGGCAACCAGTTCACCGACAGAATCCTTATGTACATCCAGATCCATGATAACCCGGTCATCCGGTGTAATTTGTGGTGTTACTTCCAGAGACAGTACTGCTTTTCTAAACTTCAGTGTAGCTTTGCCATCGTCGAGTTCGAGGAAGGGAATTTCCACACCCTGTTCAATTCTCGCGGTATGCGAATCGGCGGTTATGACGCGAGGGCTGGAGACCACTTCGCCACGGCCTTCAATTTGTGCAGCCGAGAGTTCCATTTCCAGCAGCGTACCCAGTGGTAACTTGGCCAGAGCGAGTGCGAACGAACCAGCAGGGTTTTGAACCGGCAGGTTAACGTTTAAGCCATCCAGCGAGTTAAAAGTATCATCGTTCCAGAGCTGGGTTATTCCGTCCAAGCTTCCTGAGGCTATCGCGGTATCGCCGGCTTGCAATGTCCCCTGTGAATCGCGACTGACGCCAAAACGTACACCAAGTTCTTTACTAAAATCGTCGTTTGCGATGACAACTCGGGATTCGATCAAGACCTGTCGGATCGGGACGTCTAACTCAGCCAGCAACTGACGAACATTGACCAGGCTCACGTTGGTGTCTTTGATGAGCAGGGTGTTTGTGCGTTCATCGACGCTGACGGCTCCGCGAGTCGACAGAATTGAGTTGTCTTCCTGCTTGAGTAAATTAGCCATATCCTGGGCTTTTGCGTAGTTAACTCTAATAAACTCGGTTCGTAGCC
>Ga0224506_10003008_pt1 | contig 11285 bp, 3 predicted proteins | sample SF_Jan12_sed_USG_2_FD_169108 | JGI IMG/M metagenome (GOLD analysis project Ga0224506, IMG submission 169108) | Sediment microbial communities from San Francisco Bay, California, United States - SF_Jan12_sed_USGS_8_1 | ecosystem: Environmental > Aquatic > Marine > Sediment | place: USA...
CTTTGGCTTCTTCTGCAACCATTTTTGCAAATACGGCTCAAACTGGAAACAGTGTGGGCAGCCATACCAGAACATTTCCACCACTTCGATCTTGTTGCCAGAGGCTGTCGGTACCACGGGATTAATACGGACATATTCGATGCCTTCATCAAACTCTTTGGCACTTGTAACAGCGGTCACCATCAGGGCCATGATGATGAACATAAATTGGGCTAAACGCGGCATTGCTGTCTCTCCTTTCATAATTTGCCTCAGGTTAGAAAAATTTTATCCACAAGGCAAGCGATTTAAATCAGCCGCCGGAGTCAAACAGACTAACGCACAAGACAGCACAACAGTATGTGCATGTGCACAGTTTAGGCTTGTGAAGAGGGGCTTATCAGGCTTGTATTTCTGTCACTTGGCGGTCGAGCAGTTCGTTAATCGTAGCCACCAGGTTGTGCATCCTGACAGGTTTAAGCATAAATCGGCTTATACCATTTTGCCGGGCAATTTGTTCATTCACACTTTCGCTATACCCGGTGCAAAGTATGATAGGTAAGGCCGGTCGTTGTTGCAGAATTTTGCGGGATAAATCCAGGCCGGAAAGCCCCGGCATGGTCATATCCGTAATAAGCAAATCCGTCTCGTGTGGATTTTTGTTAAAGTCAGCCAGGGCCGCCAGCGGATCCTGATAGCACTGCAGTTTAGCGCCGCGTGAACTGAGGTAGGCCTTCAGCATGGATATGACGGCGGCCTCGTCATCCACGACCATGAGTTTGAGCCCCTTGAGCTGTGTCAGCCTGGCCGTCCCTTGTACCGGCGCGGCTTGTTGTGGCGGCTCAGTTACGGCCTGTGTGACCCAGGGCAGAAATATATTGATACGCGTCCCCGTAGGGTTCTGTTGGGCAATGGTTATATGCCCGCCGACGGAATGAACTATGCCGTGTACAACCGACAGGCCCATGCCACTGCCCTGGCCTACGGCTTTGGTGCTGAAAAAGGGATCAAATATCTGGTTGATTACCTGTTGCGAAATCCCTTCACCCGTATCTGTCACGCTGAGCACCACATAGTCACCACTAAAGTCCGCATGGCAGGCGACACACTCCGCCTTGGCGGTTTGGCTTGTCTGGTGAATCGCAATACTGCCATAGGTATCAATGGCATCACGTGCATTTATACAGAGATTGAGCAGGAGTTGGTGTAGCTGGACTGCCGGTAGTTGCACGCAGGCCTGATCATCTTCCAGCGTACAAAAAATATCAATGGTACTGGGAATAGAGGCATGTAATAAATCAACGACTTCCTTCATGACAGATTTGATCGGGGTGTGCGGTATGGCTTTATCTGTTTGCTGACCATTATTACGGCTGAACAATAACATCTGGGCAATAACCTCCTTGGCCCGATTGCCCGAGGCGGTGATCTGATTAAGATACTCCCGACACTGTTCTTTTAGCATGGCGGTTTCAGCCAGTTCATCCTGCAATAATTCGGTATAACCGAGAATAGCCGCAAGGGTGTTATTAAAGTCATGCGCCAGGCCGCCGGCCAGTTGCCCGATAGTCTCCATTTTTCTGGCCTGTAACAGCTGTTGTTGCAGGCGTTCTTTATCTGCTTCCACCTGTCTGCGTTCAGTCAAATCCACCAGAAAAGAGATAAAGTGGCCATCGGTTTTTGTCTTGCCGGGAATAAAATGGAAACTCACATCAACCGGGATGATTTGCCCGTCACGGGTCAGTTGCGTGGTTTCGATTCGGCCGGGTTGTGATTTACGCAAGGGTGCAGTGAGTTCTTCAAACCTGTCTGCCGGGAAATTAGGATCGATGTCCGGCACCCCCATCTTTAGCATCTCCTGCTGGCCATAGCCCAACATATTGCAGGCGGCCTGGTTCACATACATAAACCGGCCCTGGGTATCCACAAAGTGGATGCCGATACCGACCTGATCCATGGCAAACTGAATCTGTGTCAGGCTCTGATACGCATGTAACAACTCGGTTTCGGCCTGCTTGTGTTGAGTGATATCACGCATGGCCCCCATGGCACGAAAGGCCTTGTTTTGTTTGTCACGGATGATCGATACGTGATCATCGACAATTGAGTACGAGCCATCCTTGCACCTGAAGCGATATTCATAATTACAAACAGACTTCCTGCTTTCAAGGGCAGTCGTAAAGGTTTGCATCACCTGTTCCTGATCGTCCGGGTGTATCCGGTCGATCCACCAGTCAATACCCGGCAGGATTTCATCTGCGGTATAACCGAAGGCCCGTTCAAAACCAATACTGCGCTCAACCACATTGTTATTCATATCCCAGTTCCAGATACAATCACCGGTAGAGTGCATAAAAATACGCATATGCTGTTCTTTTTCCTGCAGTGACTTTTCAAGCTGTTTGGTTGCGCTTATATCCCAATAGATTCCCAGCACCCCGCTCAGTTCGCCATAATCATCATAGACCGGGGTTTTTATGATTTGAATAATGGAGGTCTCACCATCCCTGTTGTGTTGTTCTTGCAGTTGAATTGTTTTCCTTTCCTTAAGTACCTGCTGATCAATATTCCGGTATTCATCGGCATGTTGCGGATGTAATTCAAAGTCACTTTTACCGATAATTTGCTCGGCCGAAACACCCAGGCTCTCGGCATAAATCCGGTTACAGGAAACGTAATTGAGATTTTTATCCTTAACAAACACACATTGCGGAATGTGGTCGACCAGGGTGCGGTATTTATTCTCACTCTCACACAAACGTTGCTGTACTTTGCGCATCCTGATCAGGTAATAAACCAGGGCTGCCAACAAGGTAAGCAATGTGGCAATAATACTGCTGGTGATAATTATAAAATAATGGTGACCAGGACCTTCATTCAGCAGTCCTGACAGACCGTCATTGGCGATGACTACGCCGGGCATCAGCAACATCATACAAAGCAGTAAAAAAGCAGGCCTGTATGGTGGGAAAAATATCAGTTTATTTTCAGACATTTTTGGCTGCACCTGTTATCAAGACTATCCGTGTTTGCCGAGGATACTGATTTGATAGTACAGATAATAGTACAATCTGACTATGGCTACTATGGGGGGATTTGATCACCCACTGAAGATTAGGAATATGAGCAATAAACTCCACTACTCAGCATATTTCAGCACAAGCAAATGAAAACAGCTTGCGAGTAAATCCGCCTGAGGCATGCGCACTTGTATAAATGACAGAAAACCACGCTTCAATACTGTGGTGAATGATGAGGTTATTGTCTCGAAATAAGTTGTGTGAAGTATTTATTTGACCCTGAATGTTTTCGGCCACATAATTTCAGCCTGTTGTTGGCAGGTGCTGTTTGACAGAACAAGATAAAAAATAAAAAGCCGCACAGCGCAATTTTAAACTGCCATTATGAACTTCATGGTGTGTGCAGGAAAAAGAAAAATTAACATGGGAAGTCAGCAAAGCACCCGGTCGGTGTGGCAGGTTACCAATGAATTACCTGCCTTTAGTGCAGAGCCACTGCTCGCGCAGCTTGCGCAATTTCGTGAAACCACTTATATCATCGAGGATCAGCAAACCGGCCACATCGGTGTGAGCCTTGCACAACATGGCAAGTTGCTTGGTGAACAGCAACAGTCCGCCGATAATCGCTTTATTGTCATTGGCGTACTGCCCCGCTTGTATCCCGAGTGGCTGGGTGAGCGTTCCTTTAATGAAACCCATGGGGTACGTTTCCCTTATATTGCCGGTGAAATGGCCCAGGGCATTTCCTCTCCACAAATGGTCATCGCCATGGCCCGGGCCGGCATGCTGGGAATGTATGGCGCCGGCGGCCTGCCCATGACCCAGGTCGAAAAAGATATTCAGGTCATTCAGTCGGCACTGGCGGAACAGGCTCTGCCCTGGGGGGTGAACCTGATCCACTCGCCACAGGAACCGCAGCTGGAACAACAGGCGGTGGCCCTGTTTTTAAAATACGGCGTGCAATGTATTTCCGCCTCGGCCTTTATGCGTATTGCCAAAAGCGTGGTGCACTTCGCCTGCAAGGGACTGCGCAAGGACCCCGCAGGTCATATTCTTCGCCCCCATCGTGTCCTCGCCAAGGTATCCCGCCCAGAGCTGGCCGAACGTTTCATGAGTCCGGCCCCGCAAAAGATCCTGCAAGACCTGTTAAACGATAATTTGATCACCGAACAGGAAGCCGCCCTGGCAGCCGTTTTGCCCGTTGCCGAGGACATTACCGTCGAAGCGGACTCGGGCGGTCACACCGACAGTCGACCCTTGCCGGCGATGCTGGCCGGCATCCTGGTATTACGCGATCAACTTGTTGCGCAATACGGCTATACACGACCGCTGCGCATCGGTGCAGCCGGTGGCCTCGGTACCCCCAACGCGGTGGCCGCGGCCTTTGCCATGGGCGCAGCCTATGTGGTGACCGGTTCCATTAACCAGGCCACGGTTGAGGCGAATCAATCTGCGCTGGTCAAGGCATTACTGAGCAAACAGGATGTGGCGGATGTGGCCATGGCCCCCGCCGGGGATATGTTCGAAATCGGTGCCGAGGTACAGGTGGCCAAACGGGGCTGCCTGTTTGCCCAGCGCGGCAAGAAGTTACATGACATCTATAAAAGCCATGCCGGCCTGCATGCCCTGTCCGCTGAACTCAGGGCCAGGCTGGAAACAGAGATCTTCCGGGACTCGCTCGACAATATCTGGCAACAGACAAAGTCATTCTGGCTGCAACGTCAACCAGACACCGTGGCAAAGGCAGACACCGATGCCAAACACAAGATGGCACTGATCTTCCGCTGGTATCTCGGCTACAGCTCGATATGGGCCAGACAGGGTGAGGCGGATCGCCAAACCGATTTTCAGATCTGGTGTGGCCCGGCGATGGGGGCCTTCAACCGTTGGGTAAAAGGTTCATTTCTCGAGCCCTTGCAGAATCGTGACGTGGTGCAGATAGCCCACAACCTGCTGGAGGGGGCCGCCCTGGTCACCCGGGCACAACAGCTGCGCAGCTATGGGGTACCGATACCCATGCAGGCCTTTAACTTTAAACCGCGGCCCTTAAGTGGTTAGTCACTAATACACATGGCCATGAGGGAATAATGTCAGACAACACGATCGCGCAGCAGGACCCCATCGCCGTCATTGCTATCGGCAGTCTTTATCCCGGTGCACCTGACATAAAGGCCTATTGGCAGACCATCATCGAAGGGCGCGACAAAATGCAGCAGGTGCCGCCCGACTACTGGCTGTCGGCAGATTTTTTCCAGCCTGAAGTCGGTACCACAGACCGTGTCTATACCGATCGCGGCGCCTTCATCGATCCCATCGATCTCGATGTACTCGATACCGGTGTCACCCCCAATAATCTGTCCAGTACCGACGTCAGTCAGTTGCTGGCCCTGCATGTGGCCAAACAGTTATTGCAGGATACCGGTTTTATCGATGATGAACGTATCAAGGCGCGCACCAGTGTCATCCTGGGCGTCGCCGGTGCAACGGAAATGATGAGCACCATGTCGGCTCGCCTCGGTGAACCGGTGTGGCGACACACCCTGCTGGAGTCTGGCCTGCCACCGGCGCAGGTCGATGAACTGGTGGGGCGCATGCTGGATTATTTTCCCGCCTGGCAGGAGACCACCTTCCCCGGCCTGCTGGGGAATGTCATCGCCGGGCGAGTGGCCAACCGCCTCGATCTGCACGGTACCAACTGTGTGGTGGATGCGGCCTGCGCCAGCAGTTTTTCTGCCCTGTCCATGGCGCTGAATGAACTTTATCTGCATCAATCCGACCTGGTGCTAACCGGCGGGGTGGATGCCCTCAACCACCCCCTGATGTACATGTGCTTTGCCCAGACCGGCGCCCTGTCCCGCACGGGTGACTGCCGCCCCTTTGCCGAGCAGGCCGATGGCACCATGATGGGGGAAGGGATCGGCATGCTGGCCCTGCGGCGTCTGGCGGATGCGGAACGTGACGGCAATCCCATCTACGCCGTGATCCGGGGTTGCGGTGCCTCATCGGACGGCCTGTCAAAAAGTGTCTATGCCCCGGTAGCCGAGGGCCAGGCTCTGGCCCTGCAACGTTGCTATCAAATGGCCGGTTATGATCCACAAACCGTCGAACTGGTGGAGGCTCACGGTACGGCCACCGTGGCCGGGGATGCCGCCGAGTTTGCCGGCCTGAAGTCGGTGTTTAAATCGACTGGCGGGCAGCAGCAATGGTGTGCCCTGGGCAGTGTTAAGTCACAAATTGGCCATACCAAGGGGGCGGCCGGGGCCGCCGGCTTAATCAAATCTATCCTCGCCCTGCAACAAAAGGTTCTGCCTCCCACGATCAAGGTTGAACGGCTGAATCCCAAACTCGATATCGACAACAGCCCGTTTTATATCAACACCCAGACCCGCCCCTGGGTGCGTGGTGCACAGCATCCACGCCGAGCCTCGGCCAGTGCCCTGGGTTTTGGCGGCAGCAACTTTCATGTCACGGTGGAAGAATATACGGGACCGGGCCGGCAGCCGCCGCGCCTGCAGCTTGCACCCGTCGAGGCGGTTTTAATCAACAGTAACAGCATCCCTGACGCCATTGCCCGGTGCTCGACATTACGCCACGAGGAAATCACCCCCGCAGGTCTGCACCACCTGGCCTACACCACCCAGCATGCGTTTGATCCCGCACAACACATCCGGCTGGTGCTGCTGGTCAGTTCGGCCGCTAGCCTCGCGGCGCAACTTGATAAGGCCATCGCCCTCCTGCAACAACAGACCACCGATCAGTTTGAGATCATCACGGCGGATATTTTCATCTCCGGCGGTGTGCAGGCCGACAAAACCGCCGTGTTATTCCCCGGTCAAGGCAGCCAGTACCTCGGCATGGGGGCAGAACTGGCCATGTTCATGCCCACAGCACAGGCCGTGTGGGACCGCGCCGCAAGCGAACTGGCTGAGCAAGCGCCCCATCACACCGTGTTCCCGCCCCCGGCAATCGACGATGAGCAGCGGCAGCGACAGGAACAGTTATTACGGCAACCTGCACAGGCCCAACCTGCACTGGGGGTGTGTGCACTCGCTAACTGGCAGGTGCTGGACAAGCTGGGTATCAGACCCGATGCGGTCGCCGGACACAGTTTTGGTGAAGTGCTGGCCTTGCACGTGGCCGGGGTGTTTGATGAGGCCGCGATGTTGAACATTGCCGCGACCCGCGGCAGCCTGATGGCCGAAGCCGCCGCCGGCACTGCGGGCGCCATGAGCGCCGTACTCGGTGATAAGGCCGTGGTCACTCAGGTGGTTGAGACAGTTGGCCACGATCTGGTTATCGCCAATGACAACAGCCCGCAGCAGTGTGTAATCAGCGGTGGCCTTGAGTCCATCGCCCGGGCCGAGCAACAGTTACAGGCTCAGGGCCTGCGGGTGATCCGTCTGCCGGTGGCCTCGGCCTTTCATTCGACCTTGGTGGCCGATGCCGCCCAACCCTTTGCGCAATTCCTGCGCGACATCCGCTTCCATAAACCGACCATGCCGGTACTGGCCTGCAGTACCGCCGCCGCCTATGCCGTGACCCCCGCAGCCATGCGCAAGACCCTCGCCGAGCAACTGGCCCGGCCGGTACGCTTTGCCGAACAAATCGAGCAACTGTATGCCATGGGAATTCGCACCTTCATCGAGGTAGGCGCCGGGAATGTGTTAAGCAAACTGGTGACGGAATGCCTGCCTGAGCGGCCGCATCGCGCCATCGCCTGTGATCAGAAAAATGCCCACGGTGCACTCTCGCTCTACCGGGCCCTGGCGCAGCTGACCATCGCCGGCCATCGCATTAACTGGCCGGCGCTGTGGGACGGGCTGGCCGTACCGCAGGACCCGGCCCATGAATCGAAACCCAAATTAAGTCGGCCGGTGGGCGGGCACAATCTTGATCGGCCCTACCCGCCATCGGCTGGCAGCCTGCACGCCCCCATGGATTACTTTACTCATCCACGACCCACGCCCGACGGGCAAGAGGACGTCACAATGCAAACCACACCTGACACGACTGAACCCGAAGCAACAGCGGCCCAGGGCACGACCGTCAACACGCCTCAAAATGATGTGCACCACGTCCTGCTGGCGGCACAGCAACAATACCAGGCCGCGATGCAGGCCATGCAACAGTCCATGACCGATGCCCACCTGAATTACCTCAGGGCCGTGCAAGGTATGCTGGGCGGAACGACGGATACGCCAGTACAGATTGCTGAGCGACAGGCACCACCACAACGTGTGTCTCCCGCCCCTGCCATGCCGGTAACTCCCCGCCCGCCCGCAGGGCTGGCCGCAGCGCAAGTTGTCCCCACACAGGTAGACACTGCGACAATCGAAGAACAACCGGCCGCAATAACAACTGCCCCGTCAGCCGGTTTGCCAAATGTGGTTGAGTTATTCCTGGACGTGGTGGCCGACAAGACCGGTTATCCGCGAGAGGTCCTGGCGCTGGACATGGAAATGGAAAGCGGTCTGGGCATCGACTCCATCAAGCGGGTGGAGATCCTGGCCGAGCTGCAAAAGCAGTTACCGGCGCTGGCCGAGCTGGATGCCAGCCAACTGGCCAGTCTGGCCACCCTGCGCGAGGTGGTCAAGGCAGTGGAGCAGACCATGAGCACGCCGCCCGCAGCGGCAGCAAACCCGGCGGCACCGCCCGCCGCAGGCAGTAATATCAATATCGTCGAATTGTTTCTTGACGTGGTGGCGGACAAGACCGGCTATCCACGCGAGGTCCTGGCGCTGGACATGGAAATGGAAAGCGGTCTGGGTATCGACTCCATCAAGCGGGTGGAGATCCTGGCCGAGCTGCAAAAACAGTTACCGGCACTGGCCGAGCTGGATGCCAGCCAACTGGCCGGCTTGTCCACCCTGCGTGAGGTAGTGACGTCCGTCGAACAAACGGCCAGCGCCGGCCAGGTCGTGGAGCAGGCCCTGGTACGCGCCACACAGCCGGAAAAAAAAACCCTGTATGAAACGCAACACCGACATATCCTGACATGGGAAGCCGTTGCCGCCCCCGGATTTGTCAGTCCCGGCCTGACTAAGCAGGGTGTTATCGGTATTTGTGGTGACCACCTCGGCCTGGCGACCGAGCTTGCGGACTTGCTGGTCAATACCGGCATCAATGCACAGGTGTTTAATAGCTTGCATGCGCTGCCGGATGATCTGCACTGCCTGATCTGTTTACACGGTTTACAGGCTGCCGACAGCGCGGCGACCGGTATTACGCAACAGATCGCGGTGGTGAAAGAGCTGCAACAGGCAGCAGATGTTTTACGTCGCAATCAGGGCCTGCTTGTATTGCTGCAAGGCGGCCACGATTCCCCCTGGAACCGGGGTCTGGTGGCCCTGGCACGCACCGCACGGCTGGAATGGCCGGAGCTCAGCACGCGCTACATTGCCTGCGCGCAAGCGGATCCGGCCCTCGCGCAAACACTGCTGCAGGAGTTGCTGGCGGGTGGCGATACGGCCGAAATCAGCTTGCAGTCTGACGGGCAACGCTATCGACTGGTCGATCAGGCGCAAGCGGTGGTCGCCGCTGAACTGCCATTAAACGATGCCGCCGTGCTAGTGGTGGCAGGGGGTGGGCGCGGCGTGACGGCCGCCTGTGTGATCGAACTGGCCCAGCAACAACATCTGCGTTTTGCCCTGCTGGGTCGCACTGAACTGGTTGATGAATCCCTTGCCTGTCAGGCCGCTGAGGATGAAGCCGGTTTAATCAGCATACTCAGCCAGTCACACTCCAAAGCGGATCTGTTAGCGCTGCGGCAACAGGCCAGGGCCATACTCGCCAGTCGAGAAATCCGCCACACCCTGCAGCAGATCCGGGCGGCGGGTAGCGAGGCACAATACTACTGCACGGATATTCAGGATCCGGCGGCAGTCACGCAAAGCCTGCAACAGATCCGGCAGGCATGGGGGCCGATCCACGCGCTGCTGCATGCCGCCGGGGTACTGGCCGATAAACACATTATGGATAAAACCGGGCAGCAGTTAAGCCAGGTGATGCAAACCAAGTTGCAAGGCATAGAAACATTATTGCATGCCACCCGGCAAGACCCCCTGCAACTGATCGTCATGTTCTCCTCCGTCGCGGCACGCTATGGCAATGTCGGCCAGTGCGATTACGCCATGGCCAATGAGGTCCTCAATCAATTGGCCCTGCAACTGGCGCAGCAGCGACCGACCTGCCGGGTCAAGTCCCTTATGTGGGGGCCCTGGGACGGCGGCATGGTCACCCCGGCCCTGAAAAAACACTTTGCCAATATGCGGGTGCCCCTCATCGACATGCAGGATGGGGCGCGGTGGTTTGTCGACGAACTCAGACAGGCGGATGATGTCCTGCTTGTCCTCGGCGAAGGTCGACAACTATCCGGGGCCGCCCCGGCACCATCACAACCGCATGAATTTACCGTGCTGGTCAGTGCACAGCGGCAGGCCTATCTGCTGGATCACAGCATAGCCGGCAAGGTCGTCCTGCCGGTGGCGCAAATCATCGACTGGTTTGTGCGCGCTGCGCAACAGCTCGACGGCCCTTTGGCTGACATCAGCATCGAGGACTTTCAGGTCTTGTCCGGCATTAAAGTTGTCGCGTTTACCGAACAGGCTTTCACCGTCACTGTGCAACTAAACAAACTCGCGGCGGATCATTACACCGCCGTGTTGCTCGATGCCCGGCATAAGGCCTGTTATCGCGCCAGCATCAAACGGGATGATCCGGCAGCCCGACCTGCACAAGGCTTTGCCCAGGCCACCAGCGACCTTGGTCCCTGGCCCGTCGACATACACGAGGCCTATGGTGCGCAGACCCTGTTCCATGGCCCGGCCTTTCAGGTGATCCATGAACTGGGGGCCATGGGGAATGATGGCGGTGTCCTGCAAATCAATAGCGACGCGGATCAGGCCTGGTGGGGGGCGCCGTTCCCTGCCTGTCTGGCGCTGCTCGACGGTTGCCTGCAGGCTGCGGTGTTATGGGGACAATGCCAGCTCAAACAACACAGTTTACCGATCAGCATTAAACGCATTCACTGGTTCAGACAGAACCAGGTGCAGGGTGTAGTCGATTGCCATTTCGCTATCCATACACACCACAACCGGCTGCGGTCCGATATGCGGGTGCTTGATCCACAGGGGCAGGTCCTGCTCACCCTGCAGGGAGTCGAGAATATTGTTTATGCCGTCACCAGTGAGGCCCTCTAGCCGATGGCCTTCCCACCGATTGCCATTATCGGTCGTGGCTGCGTCCTGCCAGATGCCCTGAATGTCAGCCAGTTCAATGAACTGGTGA
>Ga0224506_10003009_pt1 | contig 11284 bp, 12 predicted proteins | sample SF_Jan12_sed_USG_2_FD_169108 | JGI IMG/M metagenome (GOLD analysis project Ga0224506, IMG submission 169108) | Sediment microbial communities from San Francisco Bay, California, United States - SF_Jan12_sed_USGS_8_1 | ecosystem: Environmental > Aquatic > Marine > Sediment | place: USA...
AGATTTACCAAGACCAGTTCATGTAAGGTTCATACTCGAAAAGGAAAAAGTAAAATGGCTTATTTTAAAAACTGAAGGACTCCCCTTTAAATATTAAAATTTTCATTTAAAAAGTTTCTTGATACTCTCCCCTATGCCTTTAACACCTTTTTCAGCCTCCTTTGTGCCTTCAGCACCCAATATCACTATTGATTCTCCTATTTTTTTTACAGAGAGGCCGAGTTGTTCTGCCATTGCAATGGCAATTTTATCCATGAAACCTTCTCTTAGGGTGAATTTTGGGTTATCGAGGTCGCCCTCCATAACAAAATTAACGGCAATCTCATTATTGTTCTTTTTAAGAAATGTTATCACTGCAGAGAGGGGTATATTCAGGAATGTTCCGCCTACTCCAGGACGTTTCTCGAATTCAAGTTCTTTGAGTACTGCCTTTCCCGGGGCATTCATCTTTCTCGATGTAACCTTTGCATCCATGTCCAAATCAAGGGTTCCTTTTGTCACATTAACATCACTCTTTTTCTGATAATAGGGTTTGAATGCTGTTATATCGAGTTTTCTTATCTCGACTTTGCAATCCATATCCCTTGTCTTGGGTTTTATCTTTCCCTTGCTCTTGAGGATACCGATACTCTGGTTTCCCAAAATGTTTGCTGAAAGGGTATAGGTTGAAAAATTGTCTCCAAGAGGAACAGCAATATCTTTGAATTCAAGCTCTATATCTCTCAATTTTGTCAAAACTGGTGTCTTCGAGACCTTTCTGTCAAGATAATCGAGAGCACCATTCTTTATCTCAATCTTTTTTATCACAATAGGGTGAAGAGGTTTTTCTGCCATTTCTTTAGAGGGCTCTTTTTGTGGAAATGGTGCGATGAGATTGCCTTTATTGTCTGTCTCAAGGAGGATGTACAGGTTTTTGAGGGAGATATTCGAAATAATATATTCTTTTCTGAGAATACCCATGAAACCAGCTTCAAGAATGAGATGGTCTGTTTTAAACACCTCTTTACCAGCAGGATTCTTGAAACTGATATCAAAGGCTTCAACTTTTCCCCAATGGAGACTTATCTGTTTGACAGAAAAGCCTTTACCGAGCTGGGACTCAAGTTCATATTTAATAATCTTGTTTGAGTGTTTTATAAGAAAAGCAATTGCTATGACTGAGATAAGGACAACTGCTGCAAGTGATATTAATGTTATCTTCAGACCTTTTTTCATTATAAAAAGCTTATCACAATAATGATTTTTTCGAAAGAGGGTCGTATAATAGTGAAGAGCCGAAGTGGCGGAACTGGCAGACGCGCTAGGTTCAGGGTCTAGTGGTCGCAAGGCCGTGCGGGTTCAAATCCCGCCTTCGGCACCATACTTTTTGTAACAATATATAGGGGTTCTATGGATTTAAGGTTTCTCAGTATTTTGTCATTCCTGTGAAAACAGGAATCCAGGAGAATAAGTCACTTGAAACCCTCTGGATTCCGCATCTCGAAGCGAGTCTACGCAAAGAGTCGCTCCGACAAGTGCGGAATGACAGACTCGATATATCGCTGCTCTGCTGCGATATATTTAATTTAAAAAAGGAGGATTGATGAAAGGGTTTTCTCATCTTGATAAAAAAGGCAAGGCGAAGATGGTGGATGTGAGTGAAAAACCTGCTACTCTCAGAGAGGCTATTGCAAGAGGCTCTGTGTATATGAAGCCCCAAACACTTAAACTGATTAAGGAAATGGGAATATCGAAGGGTGATGTCCTTGGTGTTGCAAAGGTTGCAGGTATAATGGCAGCAAAAAAAACAAGTGAACTTATACCAATGTGCCATCCTTTGAATATCACTTCAGTACACATAGGTTTCACTCTTGACCGCAAAAAAAATAAGGTAGATATAGAGGCGCGAATAAGGGTTATAGGCCAGACAGGAGTCGAGATGGAGGCCCTCACTGCAGTATCCGTTGCTGCATTAACCCTCTATGATATGTGTAAAGCAGTTGATAAGGAGATGACTATTTCAGAAGTTATGCTTGTGGAGAAACGCGGAGGCAGAAGCGGAGTGTTTAAAAGAAGCTGATTATTTTTTTGTCTGTTCCAGTCCTTCCTTTGCCCTGATATTTTCCGGATCGAATTTTATGGCTTTCTTGAACTGGCTAAATGCTCTTTTTTTCATGCCTGCTCTCATATAAATCAGTCCGAGGTTCGCATAGTGCTCTGCATTATATGGCTCAAGTGTTATTGCCTGAAGCAATGCTTCTTCAGCATCCTTGAGTCTGTCTGGAATCTTGGATAAAGACAATGAAAGGTAACTCCAGTATTTTGGTCTCTTCGGGTCTAATCTGGTTGCATACTTCAAAGAGTCAGAGGCACCCCAAAAATTCCCCTTTTTCAATTCTTCGACTCCCCGCCTGAACTGTTCTTCTGCGAGTGAAGCATCAAACACTTCTTTTTGTTGATTTTCGTCAGACAGTATATAGTCCGGTTCCTTTTTCTTAGTATCTTTAATCGTGGTATATGCCTGTGTTATTGCATCGAATATAGTGGTGAGCTTATCTTTGATTTCCGGGTCAGTGGAACTGAAATATCTGTCAGGATGAAATTCTTTCGAGAGTCTGTAATAATTTTTTTTAGTGGTCTCCTCGTCTGACCTTTCATTAATTTCGAGAAGTTCATATCTACTGAGCCTGTCGAGATTTGAACATATTTCATCTACTCTTTTTTTGAATGCCTCTTCCTCTTCTGAAAATGGTTCAAGTATATCATGTAGAGAAACTGTCTCTTCAGCCTCATCTGCTTTTTCTACTCCCTTATCTTTTCCCTCGAGCATACCTATAGACCATAAGACATAGAGGGTCTTCAGGGCTTCAAATGAACTTATTGATGAATTGTCAATAAGCTTTTTGATTGTCTTTGTGCCATCAGTCACGGAGAGCATCTCCTTGTCCTGGGAACTGAGTTCTATATCCTGAAAAAGACTGATCGGATCACTGCTCAATGTGAGAACCATGTCGTTATTCGGCATCTCATTCCGGATCCTGTTCCAGTTATCTATCCTTTTCACTCCTTCATAAATAAGGTTGCCCATGCTCATTTTCAGGGTGATTACTTCCTGTGTGGGTATATCTCCTTCCTCAAAATTATATTCAGCATCCTCGATCAGGAAAATACTGTAGATTATTTCCTTTACCTGGCATTTCACGCCCCAGAAGAGGTCTTTTGGGTCAAGGTATCCAAGCTTAACAAGTATTGCACCCTGCCTTTTCCCTGTCTGTTTGAGGAGTTCTACAGATCGATCATACTGTTCCATAGTAATCTTTCCAGCCTTGAGAAGCATCTCACCTAACCTGTCATCCTCATAAGTTGATGAGGCAAAGATGGCATCTCCTTTAATCAAAAAAATCTTTTTAGTAAAGGCAGGAGTTTTAATTATCAGGGTACCTGTTTTTCTGTTTCTGTTTAAATAAATAAGAATCCTGGGAAAGCTGAATTCCTTGAGAGTGCCTTTGAGTGGTATCTCTGTCATTTATATCGTGTAACCTCAAATCTGAAAATCTCTACCTCTTCCTGAGGTAAAATACCTGCCTTCAATTTCGCTATCCGTAACTGTTCTTCAATGGTATCAACTCCTTCAATGTCAGGCAAGAGCAGTCCTTTCCTGTATCCACTTACAATAATTACCCCATATTTTTTTGGATTAAGCTCATCTATTTTATTAACCTTCTCAGCAGGAGAGAGGACATCAACAGAATAAACTATATCTTCAAGCTCATCTTTTTGTACAGGTGAAAACCTGTAGTCCTGTGTTGCTGCAGCTATCGCATTCCTTATTATCTCGAGTGCAATATTTTCACATTGTGGCATGTAAGTTCCTATACATCCCCTGAGCTGTCCTTGTTTTTTCAGTGAGACAAAGACCCCTGCCTTTTGGGCCATTTCAGGTGGAATAGGTTTTGGTGGGTCAATAGTTCTCCCTTCCACAATATATGTCTCTATGGTATTTTTTGCGAGTTCAGCAAGAGGATGCATCTATTTCTCTCTCAGAAGTGAATAGTCAGCTACTGTGAACAGAGCTTCCTTTGCAGGTGAATCAGAAAAAAGTGCAAGTTCTTTCTTTGCATCTGAAATAATATCTCTTGCCTTGCGAAGAGAAAGCTCTATTGCATTATATTTTTTTAAAAGCTTCAATATTTTTTTAAGGCTGCCTTTTGTAAAGCCACTCTTTATTATGTTCTTTACCTCTTCTATTTCTATGTCTGATGCGGTTTTCAGAAGGTAAATAAGCGGGAGTGTTATTTTCCCTTCTTTAAGGTCCTTTCCGAGGCGTTTGCCAAGTTCACTCTCATCTGCGGTGTAGTCAAGTATGTCATCTGCCATCTGAAATGCGACTCCTGTTTTCATCCCGAAATGTGCAAGTGCGCTCTCCTTATCCTCATGCAGGGAGCCCAGGATTGCTCCTGTCCTGCACGCAGCAGAGATCAGGGCACCAGTCTTTGAAGAGATAATATCAAGATATTCATCTTCTGTGATATCAGGGTCCCCTGTCTTTATAAGTTGCAGGATTTCACCTTCTGTCATCCTTGTTGTTGCCTCAGAAAGTGTTTCCATGATTTTCTGGCTTTTATGCATTACCGCGAGTCTCAGGGCATTTGAATAGAGAAAATCACCAACAAGTATGACAACCTGGTTACCCCACATGGAATGAGCAGGAGATTTACCCCTTCTTATCTCTGCACCATCTATCACATCGTCATGGAGCAGGGATGCAGTATGGATGGATTCAACAATACTTGCAAGGGTGGTACGTGCTTCACCAGTATAACCTGCCATCTCTGCGCTCAGAATCAGGAGCAGTGGTCTGATTCTTTTACCGCCGCCTTCAATGAGGTAGTTTCCGATATGAGGTATCTGATAGACTTTGCTCTTGAAGAGGTCTTTAAGCCTGTCTTCTGTAATCCTCAGTTCTTGCTCATATAATTCAAAAACCTCTTGCAAATCCATTTCTGAATGATAGGATAGCTCCTGTTTTAATGTCAAGTGTATTAAGTAAGTAATTTGTTGCGTAAGAGCATGAAACGTCTTGACTTAAAGGTTGCAGGAAGGGTATTTTATAAATATTTGAATAAAAACACATGGAGAGTGAGTTGAGGCTTAATCAGTCTTGGCAAAGGAGGGTTTATGAGTTATGCAATCGAGGACTTAAAGAAAAAGTTACTTGAAATGTATCCTGAAATTAAAAAACATGATATTTCCATGGGACTTGATTTTAGCGAAGCAAAGAATGCCTATATCATAAAATTTAAGAAAGACGTCCATGAACTTACCACACATCTTGAGAAAAAAGATGCGGATGACTGCATGAATGGCATCGAATGTGTATATCTCGGCGTTCAAGTTTCCCAGTTTATGAAAAATTTTGAAATTATAGAAAAAGAATAAAAGGTCAAAGACCAGAAGGAGGTATTTATGGCCAAGAAACCTGTAGTAGACTGGGACTTATGTGAAGGTTGCGGCACATGCCAGGAACTATGCCCTGAAGTATTTGAAGTGAGAGACGATGAAAAGGTATATATCATAGGGCCTGATAAATGTAATACCTGCGACTGTCAGGAAGCTGCTGACACATGCCCAACTCAGGCAATAACCTTTGAGGGATAGGTAGAGAAGGTTATCTTATCTGAGCTTACCGGAAAGGGTTTGAGGATTCAAGGTCAGAATTGAAGACCTTGAATCCTTTCTATTTCTTAAAAGATTTTGTTTTCTTTATGCTTTTTAAGAATTTCGTCTGCCAATCTCTCCAATGCCTTTAGATCATGCTCCTGTGGAAATCCCTTGACAATGACAGGTTCAATAACTTCTACCTTAAGATTGGTGAGCACTCCTTTTATATCTTCTATCATTTTCCCGCCCCATCCGTAAGAACCAATCACAGAGGCAAATTTCAGCTTTGGCCTTAACGCATTCGCAAGAAATGTTGCATACACAACATTCGGATGTGGACCAACTAACACTGTTGGTGAGGCGATTACTATGGTGGCAGCATCTACAAGCGCCATAGCTAATTCTCCGATATCAGTTTTTGATAAATTAAATGGTTTTACGATTATCTGTCTTTCTATTAACGCATTCATGAAGTGTTCTACCATTTTCCTTGTACTGCCATGCATCGAGATAAATGGGATAACCACCTCGTTCTTCACGTCATCCGAAACCCACTCTTTATATGCATTAATAATAAAATCAGGCTTTAAGTAGACCGGTCCATGGCTTGGCGCAACCATTTCAATCTGTAAGCCTTTTATTCTTTCCAGGTGTTTCTTGATGCTTGTTCTGAAAGGCATCATTATCTCTGCATAATACCTTTTCGCTGATTCATATACCTTTGTTTCATCAGTTGCAAACACATTGCTTGTTGCAAGATGTGAACCTAAGAAATCGCATGTAAATAGAATTTTATCTTCTTTCAGGTACGTAAACATGGTTTCTGGCCAATGGACCCATGGGGCGAAGATGAACTCCAATGTTTTGTTTCCCAGAGAAACTGTCTCCGTGTCATTTACAGTTATAAATTTATCCTCAGAAATCAAGAGCAGGTCTATAAGCATATTTTTACATTTAGGATTGGTGAGCACCTTCGCATCTGGAAAAAGCTCAAGAATTTTAGGTATTGTCCCTGAATGATCTTGCTCAGCATGATGAGAAATTACGTAGTCAATACTTTTAATGTCAAGTTTCTCGAGATTACTTAAAAGCTCGTATTCTTTTGTTGGGTCAACAGTATCTATTAACGCTATTTTTTCACTCCCCCTTATTACATAAGAGTTGTAGCTTGTTCCGTCTGGAAGAGGTATAAGTTCATCAAATAATCTTCTATCCCAGTCTATTGCGCCTACCGAGTAGACATCTGGTTTCATTTCTCTCACAGCCATAGTTAACCCTCCTTTTCAAACAAAGATTTATCAGCTCCGCATACAGGACAAACCCAGTCATCAGGCAGTTCTTCAAAAGGCGTTCCTGGTTTTATGCCTGAATCAGGGTCACCTTTTTCAGGTTCGTATATATATCCACACACAGTGCATTTATACTTTTGCATTGTACTAACCTCCTTTAAATGTTCTTCCATAACTAAATTTTAGAAAGATTTTTATGGTTATCATGGTTTCTCCTTTTTATCTCTCACTCTATCTTGATAGCTCATTAATATTTTAAACTTTTCTGCAAATTCCTTCATCTTTTAGGCTTTTTATATTGTGGTATAATAACAAACACAAAAAATCACATAATAGAAGTAGAGCAGGAGGGGGAAATCATCAAAAAGTTACCTGATAGAAAAGGATACTTTGGGAGTTATGGTGGTCGTTTTGTGCCTGAGACCCTCATGCCTGCGCTTAAGGAACTTGAAGAGGCATTCTTGAGGTCAAAAAAAGATAGGGAATTTCAAAGGGAACTCAACTATCTCCAGAAGACATATATAGGAAGGCCCACGCCACTTTATTTTGCAAAACGCTTCACAGAACATCTTGGTGGTGCGAAGGTATACCTGAAGCGCGAAGACCTTGCACATACAGGTGCACATAAAATTAATAATGCACTTGCACAAGCATTACTTGCAAAAAAGATGGGGAAGAAAAGAGTGATTGCAGAAACAGGCGCCGGGCAGCATGGTGTGGCAACTGCAACAGGAGCAGCATTTGTTGGCCTTGAATGTGAAATATATATGGGTACCGAGGATATGCAGCGTCAGGCGTTGAATGTGTTCAGAATGAGGCTTCTCGGTGCAAAGGTTACGGAAGTATCAGTAGGCTCAAAGACATTGAAAGATGCAATTAACGAAGCTTTGCGTGATTGGACTACAAATGTTCATACAACGCATTATGTCTTGGGCACGGTATTCGGGCCGCATCCATTTCCTGTAATGGTGAGAGATTTCCAATCAATCATAGGAAAAGAGACAAGAAGGCAGATACTCGATGCTGAGGGGAGACTTCCTGACTATCTTGTAGCCTGTGTGGGTGGCGGAAGTAATGCTATTGGATTATTTTATGCTTTCCTCACGAATCACGAATCACGACTCACGACTCCAATAAAAATGATTGGTGTTGAAGCAGGCGGCAGAGGTATTGAAACAGGGGAACATGCAGCGAGGTTCGCAGGTGGCTCTATTGGAGTATTCCAGGGGTGTAAAACCTATCTATTACAGGATGAGGACGGAAATGTTCTTGGAACTCATTCTGTATCAGCGGGACTTGATTACGCAGCTATCGGGCCAGAGCACCCTTATCTTAAGGACAAAGGGCGTATTAGCTATACCTATGCAACTGATGATGAGGCTCTCTCAGCATTTGAGCTTTTATCAACTACAGAAGGCATTATTCCTGCACTGGAGTCTGCCCATGCGCTTGCAGAAGTGGTAAAACTTGCACCGAAACTTCCTCGAGAAAAAATTATTATAGTAAACCTTTCAGGGAGAGGTGATAAGGATGTCCAGCATGTGGCAAGGATTAAGGGGATAGAGCTGTGACATCGAGGATTGAAAAAATATTTAAAATATTAAGAAAAGAAAACAAAAAGGCATTTATCCCTTATATCATGGCTGGGGATCCTTCTCTTGAGAAAACAAGAGATATTGTACTCATGTTTGAGGAGTGCGGAGCTGATATTGTTGAATTGGGTGTACCGTTTACAGATCCAATTGCAGATGGCCCAACAATCCAGAGGGCATCAGAGAGGGCGTTGAAGGCAGGTGTGACATTAAAAAAGGTCATCGTATTTGTAAATGAATTGAGACAGAGCACGCAGATACCCATAGTCCTTATGACTTATTACAATCCTGTACTAAAGTATGGTGAGGAGAATTTTATAAAGGATGCAAAAGATGCAGGGGTTGATGGAGTGATTGTACCTGATTTGCCCCCAGATGAGGGAGAAGAATTTATCTCACAATCAAGGAAAGCTGGTCTCAGTACCATTTTTCTCCTTGCACCAACTTCAACATCTGACAGAATAAAGAAGGTAGCAAAGGCATCGAAGGGTTTTATATACTATGTCACAATAACCGGAGTCACAGGTTCGGCACTTTTACTTGACGGCTCTATAGAAACAGTGCTCTCAGAAATAAGAAAATACACAGACAAACCTGTAGCAGTCGGTTTCGGAGTTTCTACACCCGAGGAGGCGTCGGTAGTTGCAAAGATATCTGATGGTGTAATCGTAGGCAGCGCAATAGTGAGAAGACTTCATGAATCTCCTGATGATCTGAGGAGTTATCTTATCAGTCTGAGGGAGGCAATAAATGGCCTGGTTTAAAAAGACAAAAGATATTAAGACTGACAGAAAAGTGAAGATACCCGAAGGTCTATGGGTTAAATGCGATAGCTGCAAAGAAGTGGTATATAAAAAAGAAATAGAGAGAAACCTTAAGGTCTGTCCAAAATGTAATTACCATTTCAGGATAAGCGCTCGAGAACGACTAAGACTTCTTGTTGATGAAGGAAGCTTCATAGAACTGGATGCAGAGATTAAGTCAGGCGACCCGCTTCATTTTAAGGATGCCATTTCTTATAAAGACAGGTTAAAAGAGAATGAAAATAAGAGTGGTCTTAAAGAGGCAGTGATTTCAGGTGATGCACTTATAAAAGGTCATCCTGTGAGTATAGTTGTCATGGACTTTGCTTTCATGGGCGGGAGCATGGGTTCTGTTGTGGGTGAAAAAATATCAAGGGTCGCAGAAAGGGTTAACGAACAGAAACAACCTCTCATCATTGTTTCCTCATCCGGGGGTGCGAGGATGCAGGAGGGGATTTTTTCCCTTATGCAGATGGCAAAGGTTGCTGCTGCAATAGGAAGGCTGAAAGATAACGGTATTCTTTATATCTCCATTCTGTGTGACCCGACATTCGGCGGGGTCACTGCAAGCTTTGCGATGCTCGGAGACATCATTATTGCTGAACCAAAAAGTCTGATTGGTTTCGCAGGCCCAAGAGTAATAGAGCAGACCATTAAACAGCCACTTCCAGATGATTTTCAGAGGGCTGACTTTCTCCTTGAGCACGGGCTTATAGATATAGTTGTCGATAGAAAAAGTCTGAAGGAAACAGTTGCGAAACTCATTGAACTTCTCTCATGAGCTACAGCAAGACGATTTATTATCTTTACAGCCTCCAGAAATATGGTATAAAATTCGGTCTTGATAATATAGCAAGGCTCTTATCTTCACTCGGAAACCCACATACATCGTTCCCTTCTATACATATTGCAGGGACAAATGGAAAAGGCTCGACATCTGCGATTATCGCATCAGTTCTAAAGTCTGCCGGACTCAAAGTCGGTCTGTTTACTTCACCTCACCTTGTAAGTTTCACTGAGAGGATAAGGATTAATGGTGAAGAGATAACAGAGACAGAGGTAATTGCTCTTACAGATGAAGTAAGAGAAATAGTTGCACGCTCAGGGGATTTTTCACCAACATTTTTTGAAGTAGTTACTGCAATAGCGCTGAAGTATTTTAAAAGGAAAAAAATAGATATTGCAGTAGTGGAAGTTGGAATGGGAGGAAGACTTGATGCGACAAATATCATTACACCAGCGGTGTCTGTGATCACAAATATAAGTTACGATCACATGAAATTTCTCGGCAACACATTAAAAGAGATAGCCACTGAGAAAACAGGCATTATAAAAGACAGGGTACCTGTTGTCATATCATCTCAAGCACCTGAGGTTTTAGAGATTATTGAATCAAAGGCAAAAGAAAAAAATGCAGAAGCATGTCTTTACGGGAGGGATTTTTCCTCAGTACTTAAAAGGGAAGATCTCTCGGGAATATACTTTGACTATAAGAGCAGAGACACATTTACCATTGATGATTTATATCTTCCGCTTGTGGGCGAACACCAGCTTCAGAACGTATCTGTTGCCATTAAAACTGTAGAACTTCTCTCCAAAAAAATATCTACTCTTTTCTCGTTTCCCGTTTCTCATTTCATCAGAGATGGTCTTTCGAGTGTGAGGTGGCTGGGAAGGCTCGAGATTATTAAAGAAAACCCTACTATACTGATAGATGGTGCACATAACCCAGCCGCAGCAGAGGCACTCTCTGATGCATTGAAAAAAATTTTTCTCAGGAAATATAAAAAAGTTATACTTGTGCTTGGCATTATGGGTGACAAAGATATTAAAGGTATTATAAGGCCTCTTCTTCCATTAGCGTCTAAGATAATACTTACTTCACCTGATTACGAAAGGGCTGCTTCCCCTGAAAGAATTGCAGGTATTGCAGTATCTTTAGGATTTCACGATGTTCGAA
>Ga0224506_10003010_pt1 | contig 11284 bp, 8 predicted proteins | sample SF_Jan12_sed_USG_2_FD_169108 | JGI IMG/M metagenome (GOLD analysis project Ga0224506, IMG submission 169108) | Sediment microbial communities from San Francisco Bay, California, United States - SF_Jan12_sed_USGS_8_1 | ecosystem: Environmental > Aquatic > Marine > Sediment | place: USA...
AATCTGGGGAATGAATATGGGCTGTGTGGGGAGCCAGGTGTGGGGCAAGTGAGGAATAAGTGACTGAGCCGATTTAGCCGATTATAGCGATCTGGGTGCCCGCAGACTGGTTGCGTCATTAATGGTGACGATAATGCTCTTCTCTATATTGTCTGCGTCAGTGGCTGTTACTAAAATGCCGCCAAATGCGCTGGGTTTACTGGTTAACAAGCCGTTTGAGTCAATGCTTGCAAGCGATGTATTACTTGTGCTCCAGGTATAAGGACCTACACCACCATCCGCGCTAAGTTGTAATGAGTCTCCAGCACCAATGGTAAATATAGATCCGGTAATGGAAATAATACGAACTTCGAACGTAGTGGCACCCACTTTCCCAGTTTCGTCCGATGCTCGTATTTCAGCGATACCCGCCGATTTTGCAACCGCAATTCCTTTGCTATCAACGGTTGCCACCGACGGATCAGATGAGCTCCAGGTGATTTTTGTTCCACCACCGATGGCTTTTATTGCGGCTTTTGAGTTGAGGCCGTAAATATTGACACCGGGTGTTAATACCAGGCTGCCTGCAGCAGTATTGATAACTTGAATAATGACTGAGGTTCGGGCACCGTTATTATCGCTTACACTAATTGTGCTAGCGCCTTCCGCAAGTCCTTCGATGAGCCCCCCTTGATCAACTGAAATTATTGCTGGGCTGGACGAAATCCAGGTGTATGGGGAGGTTCCCCCGCTAACGGTTAATTGCTGTGTCTCAGCAATGTTAATTGATGTCTGACTTGCCCCGATACCTAAAGGGGTGACAGAAACCGTTATATTGTTCGTGCGGGTGATGCTTCCAAGTGCGTCACTTACAGTAATGCGGAATGTGCCTGAACTGTTAGGATTAATACTGGCGATTTGGGTTGATGTTGTTCCCGGTATAATTGTGGCAACGCCATTATTACTACTTAGCCAACTGTAGGGAGCGGTTCCGCCGGAAACGCTCAACTGAATAGTTTCATTTAGACCTATTTGTGTCAGTGTTGCGGGCGAAAGCGTCAGGTTGTTTGCCGCAGTTGCGCTGACCGTGATGCTTATTGCGGAGGAGCTGGTTATCCCGAGTCCATCCACCGCTGTTATTTGTGTTGTACCCGTATTGATGGCGCTGAGTCGTCCGGTATTGCTGATCGTGGCGACCCCAACGTTACTGCTTCTCCATGTGTAATTTCCGTCTCCGCCTTTGGCTGATAGCCGAAGGGTGTCGCCAATTGTCAGGTTTGTGATTGATGGTGGAGTGATAATCACCTCAGTAACAGGGTTTGCGGTAGACGGTGTTCCGTTGACGGAGTTGAAGGCATTTAAGCGCCCCCCGGTTAATACCTGTCCCGAAAGTGCCTGAACTGGGTCTACATAATCTAAAATTGCCGCTTTAATTTGAGTGACGTTTAAGTTGGCGTTTTGCGCAAGGATGAGTCCGGCAACACCACTGACAAATGGCGCAGCCATAGAGGTCCCGCTTAATGCTCGATAGCCTCTGTTTCTAATTGTACTCATTATTTGTGCGCCAGGTGCCGCCAGGTCTACCGTTCTTCTGCCAAAGTTAGAAAAGCTGGCGAGACGGTCAGATTGATCAGTGGCGGCAACAGAAATAATATTCGGTAAATCATAGGTGCTGGGAAAGTTGGTGCCACCGTCGGTGTTTACGCCATCATTTCCGGCTGCCGCGACAAATAGATGATTTTGTCTGTTAGCTGTTTGTATTGCGTCGAACAGCGCCTGGCTGAATGCGCCGCCACCCCAGCTATTGTTAGAAACTCTGGCGCCGTTTGTTACCGCATAGTCTAATGCTCTTATTGCAGCTGAGGTTGATCCCTGGCCCTGGGCATTCATGAATTTAAGCGGCATTATCTGAACGTTCCAGTTAATGCCTGCTACACCGTTATTGTTGTTTGAATTTGCGCCGATAATGCCCGCAACGTGGGTGCCGTGGTCATTTTCATCCATCGGATCGTTATCACCCGCACCAAAATCCCAGCCACGAACATCATCAATGAAGCCGTTGCCGTCATCATCTCTATTGTTATTCGGAATTTCCCCTGTGTTTGTCCAAATCTGGTTCTGCAAATCAGGGTGATTGTAATCAACTCCGCTATCGATAACCGCAATGATAACGCTTGAATTTCCTGTAGTTATGTCCCACGCCTGTGGCGCATTGATATCATTGTTTCCTGTGTTGTTTAGGCCCCACTGTTCAGCAAATCGGGGGTCGTTGGGTGTTACGCTGGCGGTTAAAATGTAATCTGGTTCGGCGTATGCGACGTTAGGATCTGAGCTTAAAGTGGCAAGAGTTTCGTTAATCGTCGTCCCACTCTTAACGTTCGTTAAGCTTAATCCGGGAACGAGTCGAAACTCACCTGTCGGCTCAGTCAGGCCTGCAGCAGCTAAGGAGCGTGATCTGCTGGCTGAGCCCGTGGTGGACGTAAATTTAACTAAAACACCGTTAGCCTGTTGGCCTTCTTGAAGGTAGCTGATGTATTTTGATGGTTTGAAGGCTTGTTGCTTATTATCGAGCGGATAAACTGGTTGTTCACAGGCACTAAGAAACAGTGTCGAGCCAATGATGAGCACGGCTGACAAGGCAGATGCGAACTTGATCTGCTTCATATTTTTTAGATTGAATTTATCCCCGCGATCAACGCGCAGACCCTGTTTGCGTACCATGTTTTCCCCACGTAGTAAGCACTGATTATGTGATTTCAGTTAGCAGAAACACAATTTTATTATTATTTAAAAATGCCCACTGAATACTATCCTTGGAATACTACATGGAAAGCAATTAATCGTAGCTGAAGATTGATTTGGTCAGCCTGTTTTATTATTCAGAGTAGTCATTTTTTGAGTTTCTGTTTTGAACCTGATGATTATTTAAACTTATTCAGGTTGGCGCCAAGTTCAACTCTATCTAAAGCGTGTGCAATTGCTGAGCTTTTAACTTGGTCTTTAAAAAAAGTGTAGCACAATAAATTTCAAAATATAGAAAGCGATGCCTGAAAATCTATCTTTTTAATTGTGATGTATTTAAGAGGTGCAAGCCGCGTGCGAAAGAAGCAATATAGTTTAAAGAGGTGCTACGGACCGTTTCTATTTTAAAAGCGTGAATTTAAAGTAAAAATCATGCAGAATTCGTTTTTTCGTTAGCATGCTAAGGGCCTGACATTTTGTATCAACTTCTCGATCATCGAGTTTCATCTCTGCTGACCAATACCCAGCGTAATATATTTACCGGTAACAAAATTGGTTTGGAAAAAGAAAGCCTGAGAGTAGGCCAAAACGGCAATATTGCACAAACACCTCATCCTGCAGCGCTTGGTTCTGCTTTAACTCATCCTTGTATCACGACTGATTACTCAGAGGCTTTGTTGGAATTTGTGACGCCACCATTTAGTGGTCATGAGGCCCTCATGACTCATTTGCGCGACTGCCAGTCATTTGTATATTCAAAAATGGATGATGAAATTTTGTGGGCGACCAGTATGCCATGTGTGCTGGCTGGTGAATCCAGTATTCCGCTTGCAAAATACGGTAGTTCCAACCTGGGACAAATGAAAACGGTATATCGTCGTGGTCTCGGCTTACGTTATGGTCGAGTAATGCAGGTTATTGCAGGCGTACACTTTAATTTTTCTTTTTCTGATGATTTTTGGCAATACTATCAGGATGTTGAAAACAATAATGAAGATAGGCAGACGTTTGTTTCAAATACCTATTTTGAGATGATCCGAAACTTTCAACGCTATGGTTGGCTAATACCCTATTTGTTTGGCGCTTCACCGGCTGTTTGCAAATCTTTTCTTAATGGCCAGGAAACAGATATGGAAACGTTTGATGATACAACGTTGTATTACCCCTATGCCACATCATTGAGAATGGGAGATATCGGTTATCAAAACAGTAAAGAAGATAAAAGTGGGATTAAGGTTAATTATGATAATTTATCCAATTATATCAAAAGCCTGCATCATGCTGTTTCTACCTCATATCCGCCTTATGAAAAGCTGGGTATTAAGGTAAACGGCCGATATTTGCAATTAAACGCCAATTTATTACAGATAGAAAATGAATATTACAGCACGGTAAGACCCAAGCAGCCCGGTGCAGTTTATGAAATGCCTGTGAGTGCCTTGCGGGATAGAGGTGTTCAATATGTGGAGCTACGTTCGCTGGATGTAAATGCCTACGAGCCGACGGGAATCAGTGAAGATACTTTGTATTTTCTGGAAGCGTTAGTTCTGTTTTGTCAGTTAAATCCGAGTGACGTTATTGGTGAGCAGGAGCAGCGTGAGATAAAGAAGAATATTGAAGATGTTGCCCATCATGGCCGGAAGCCGGGAATAAAATTACTCAACAAAGGAAAGGAAGTTTCCTTAAAGGACTGGGCGACTGATATTTTTGATCGCATGGAAGGGATTTGTGATGTGCTGGATCGTAGTCACGAATCTACGCCTTATTCTTGTGCGCTTGGTCGATATAGAGAGCGTATAGTCGATTCAGAGCTTACCCCATCTGCCAAAATGTTAAGTGAAATGCGTGAAAATAAAGAAGGTTTCTATCATTTTTCTTTGCGTAAGTCGCAAGAGCATGATCGTTATTTTCGAAGTTTGACTTTGTCTGACGAGCGACAGTCATACTTTGAGAACATGACGAGTATTTCTTTGCAGAAACAGGCTGCGATTGAAGCAGAAGATGTATTGAGTTTTGACGAATTCCTCATGCATTATTTTGATCAGACTTTGGCGCAGCAGAAGCCCTATGTCCGTTGAAAAGGTCCGTTAAGGATGTTCGCTAAAAGTGTCAATTAAAACGTCCGTTAAATTGGCAGAGTGCCGTAAAGCTTGTGGTGCCTGCTGTATTGCGCCGAGCATATCCAGCCCGATCCCGGGTATGCCTAATGGTAAACCTGCAAATACGGTCTGCATCAATCTTAATTCTGATTATCAATGTGAGATATTTGGTAGTCCTGAGCGTCCACTGGTTTGCGCTGAACTATTGCCTGAAAGAGAGATGTGTGGTGAAAATCGAGATCAGGCAATAGAGATTTTAAGCTTACTTGAAAGGTTGACCAGCAGTCGTTTTTAAGTGTCTTTTCAATTTCCTCACTTGTTTGCATTTTTCCTGGCTAATATGCCCTCATCATGGAGGAATGAATTACGATCAATGAATATGTTAGATAGATGTGATGTAATGGCCTGAGATAACAGGGCAATATTAGACAATATTAGGGTGAGAAGTAAGTTAAGCTGCCATTTCTAATGGCGCGGACGTAGAAACTAGAGAGATTAAACTGGATGCTATTTTACGATCACTATCGATATCAGTTTAGATATTGCATTTTAATGATGGCTTTACTGTCTGGTTGCTCTAGCCTGCAAACTGAAACTGAAAAATACCACAGATTATGCGAACCATTGCTTCTGGATTCTGAAATTTATCAATGCTATAGCCGCGCAAATTCTCACCTGTTCGCAAAGCAAATTGAGTTAGCCACAAAACGTTTAACTGAGGGAGACTGGCCTCATTCTTTTCAAGCTATTGTGCAGCTGCAAGTTGAGTCAAGTGGTCGTTTCCAGGTTGTGTCATTATCACGTTCCAGCGAAAGTCGAATGCTGGATAAGAAAATTATGCAGGCGATAAATGGCGTCCACGAGATGTTTGTTCCAAAGGGTGAGTTGTTTGAAACGAGCGGATTTTCTCGGCTTAGATTGCTAATTAAGCCTGCCAGGACCCCGCTGCTAGGCGAGGAGAGTCTGGTGGATAATGGCGCAGTCGTCGTTTATGTTAACAGGGTGAGGCGATAACCAATTGAATGTAAAGAAGATATTAAACCGTTTGAAGTCGCCTGGAATCCGCAATATACTTTATCTAGCTTCCAGCAGAATTTGAAAGAAACGAAGCAAGAACAATAAGAAGCAAAAATAACAAAAAAAATTTGTGTGAGGGGTGGGTGTACACCCAATACTATATTAAGTTTATAGCTATCTCTAAGCTATCCATGGGTTACGTGGTTTATAAATTTAATCAGCTGTAAGTGCGAGATAAACGTTTGACTCGATTAAAGAACACGCCGTTACCCAATGTGGGTTTTCGTTTTGCCCGAATTCTTCTGATTTTAAGTCTTGCATTTTTGCCTTATCTGGCAATTGGTGACTTCCAGCATGGACATGTGCTTGCCGGATATGCCAAGTGCGTCGTGGTGCTTGTTTGCGGTGTAGGCTACTATCTGAGTAAAAATGAGAACAATCACTATATCGTGAGATTCGGTGTTGCTTCATCACTTTTTTTAATGGCGTCTATTGGGGCTGTATCTAAACTGGATAGTTTTTATGGTTTGGTATGGGCGCCTGTTTTACCATTGTTGTTTTGTTTTTTAATTGGAATCAGGTACGGGATTACCTATACCCTGTTTTATCTTATTGTTTTTTCGGGAAGTTATTTTTCTTTTGAATATTTCAATAATATACCGGCGATTGACATTGGTTTGTGGTCGCAAACGGTTGTTGCTTATTTATTTGTACTTGTTGTCACCGTTCTGTTTCAGAAAGAAACTCAAAAAGATGAAAAACATTTAAAGAATGTTGCCAAATTTGACTTTTTGACACAATTGCTAAATCGCCGTGGCTTTGTGCCCAGAATGGAGGAAGAGGTTTCAAGGGTGAGCCGATATGGTGGTAACCTGTCTATTATTATTGGTGATATAGATAATTTTAAGTTTGTGAATGATCAGTATGGACATAGCGCTGGTGACACTCTGCTTGTTGAGTTCTCTGATTTATTGTTGCAGCATACACGTTCGAGTGATGTTGTGGCGAGATGGGGTGGTGAAGAATTTATCATCCTTGCTCCCAATACTGATTTGAATGCCTGCACTGAACTTGCTGAAAAATTGCGATTGTGCATTTCAAAAAATGAGTTTTCTGTAGGTAACCGAATTACTTCAAGCTTCGGAGTCACTCAGTATCTGGCATCAGAGTCACAAGATGTTTTTTTGAACAGAGCTGACGGATATTTGTTTGAGGCCAAACAGTTCGGAAAAAATCGCGTGGTGAACAAACCACCTATTATTGATAGAAGTGATGTTATTCCGCCAGTGGCCGTCGCGTGAAAGGTGTGAGTAACGGGAAAACAGTGTTAAGCTAATTATTTGTTGAATCTTTCGGGCGTATCCAGCATAATTCGCGCCCTCGTCGAAAATAACGTTATATGCACATTTAAAAGCACTGAATAAAGCAAAAGTGCGGATAGAGGTATAACAGACAAACTGATCAATGGTGACCTATACCGGTCCCCTCGCGACGATAAACTGTGAACCCAGTCAGGCCCGGAAGGGAGCAGCTGCAGCAGTGGACTCGGGTGCCGGGGTGTGGCGGGTGTAGGTTGCCACCCAGTTTTTAATCTCTCAATTAGTTTTCGCATAGCGTATATTTAGTTCTTGAAATATTCCTCGTAGAAATAGTTCCTGTAGTAGCTAGTAGCTCCTGCATTTCTCCTACGACAATCCTCGTAAATACATCACTTAGAACGCCCAAAATAAGACCCTGCAAAATTTCCTTATTTATCTCAGATATTTCAAAATGCTTCTAAATCGCTAACTTGATCCAGCTTTCTTCGGTTGCGATTTCACAGCTGAAATATTCTGTTTAACTCTATATAATCTCAAATATAAAAGATGGACTAAATTAAGTGTGACTGCTTCAGGTGTTTAGATTTTGTATCAGATCAGAGTGGTTGTCATGAGTTTTAATTGGTGAGTTGTAATAAGGTTGTAACAGTAAGGGGTAAAGTGTTTGTCATATCAGGTATTAGCGCGAAAATGGCGGCCTAAGGCTTTTGCGGAAGTTGTAGGGCAAAAACATGTATTGCAGGCGTTAATTAATGCCCTGAACAACAATCGATTGCACCATGCATATCTGTTTAGTGGCACCCGAGGGGTAGGGAAAACCACGCTAGGTCGAATATTCGCGAAATCACTAAACTGTGAACAGGGTATTAGTGCTGAACCCTGTGGTGTTTGCACTAGCTGCCGTGAAATAGACGAGGGCAGATTTGTAGATTTGCTTGAAGTGGATGCAGCATCAAGAACCAAAGTAGATGAAACCAGAGAGTTGCTGGATAACGTGCAATATGCACCGACCAGAGGTCGTTTCAAGGTCTATTTGATTGATGAAGTGCATATGCTTACCAGTCACAGTTTTAACGCATTGCTTAAAACGCTTGAAGAGCCACCACCTCATGTCAAATTTATACTCGCGACGACGGATCCTCAAAAACTTCCGGTCACCATATTATCTCGTTGTTTAAAGTTTAACCTGAGCGCTATATCTCATGAATTAATATCCGGGCATATGGCATATGTGCTTGAGCAGGAAAAAGTACCAGCTGATGATTCTGCACTACGTCTGATTGCTAAATCAGCATTAGGCAGTATGCGAGATGCCTTGAGTTTGCTCGATCAGGCCATTGCTCATGGCAATGGTGAAGTAAAAGATGCCACCGTGCGCGAAATGCTTGGCACCATTAATAATCAGGATGTTGTGGGAATAATTCGCGGTTTAATTGATGCGGACCCTGCCGCGCTGATGAAGCAGGTAGGCGTGCTCGCCAGCCAGGGGGTAATCTTTCAGTCAGTATTAGCAGAGCTGGTTTCAACGTTACATTTACTTGCATTGGCTCAGCTTGTGCCCGCTGCGCTTGATGAAGAGCAATCACATTTACTGGAGATCGCCGGTCAGTTATCTGCGGATGAAATACAGTTGTATTATCAAATTGCGTTAATGGGGCAAAATGACTTACCTCTGGCGCCGGATCCGAGAGCTGGATTTGAGATGGTTGTATTGCGCATGTTTGCGTTTCGTCCAGATGAAATTGATGTCGCTGTAACTCAGAAAACATCATCGATACCCGTTAAAACGCTTTCGCCAGCGGGACGTGCCGGCGGGAATAATGAGGCAGGTCGATCGGTTGCACAGTCAGCTCAAGCCAGTTCTCGCAAAGCAGGCCCGACGAGTGAACCAAATGCACAGGCAGTTGTTACGCCTCAGCCAGCAGCAAAGCCGGTGAACCAGGCCTGGGAAACCACTGTTAACCAGCTTCCGTTAACCGGTATGGCAAGGCAGTTAATTGCAAATAGTCAATTTTTAGGTAAAGAAAACGGCACTATTAGTATTAAACTCGATCCTGTAAATTCTAATCTTGCAGGGGGAGCGATACTTGAGAGGGTACAGCAGGCCCTGGGTCAGTTTTATAATGAGCCTCTTAAGTTAAAAATTGTAGAGGGTGAATTGCAGGAATCTACGCCAGCAGAACAGCAGGCTAAACGCAAAAGCGATGCGTTAGATGATGCAGTGAGAAGTATGCAATCTGATCCAAATATAATGGCAATGGAAAAAACATTTGGTACTCAGCTTGATCCCAAGTCGGTTAAGCTGGTAAATAAAAGTGATAACTAACAATTGATGGCATTAAGTTTTGTACATGCTGTTTTACATTTTTTAAGGAGAATATTATGAAAGGTGGTTTAGGTAATTTAATGAAGCAGGCGCAGCAGATGCAGGAAAATATGCAAAAAGCGCAAGCAGAAATTGCAAACCTTGAAGTAACAGGCGAAGCTGGTGGCGGAATGGTTAGTGTCGTCATGACAGGGAAGCATGATTTAAAAAGGGTTACCATTGATCCGACTTTGATGGAGGAAGATAAGGAGATGATTGAAGACTTGCTTGCTGCCGCAGTAAATGATGCTGTTCGCAAAGTTGAATCAACATCTCAGGAAAAAATGTCAGGAGTCACGGGCGGGATGGAGCTTCCGCCAGGAATGAAACTTCCGTTTTAATTGGCGCATTCATCTTCCTACTCTTATTTGACGCTATTTTCGTGCTCGATCAGTGATTGGCCACATGTATATATGCAACCTCTTCTTCGTACGAAAATGTCATTGACTGGATGCAAAATTTAAACGCGCAAAAAATGCGCGTTTTATTTTATCGAATTTTATTAGAGTAACTTATGGCGACAGGCCTGCTTGAAGAGTTAATGAATGCGTTGCGCTGCTTGCCGGGTGTTGGGGCAAAGTCAGCGCAGCGTATGGCATTTCATTTGTTGGAGCGAGATCGTCAGGGCGCTGAAAGGTTGTCTGTGAAGATTGCAGAGGCGCTTGAGAAAATTGGTCACTGCCGTTCATGCCGTAATTTTTCAGAGTCTGAAATCTGTCAGATTTGCGCTAATCCTAAACGTGATTCCCATGTCTTATGCATAGTTGAGAGTCCTGCCGATATGCTGGCCGTGGAACAGGCTGCGAATTACCGCGGATTATATTTTGTGTTGATGGGACGTTTGTCTCCGCTTGATGGTATCGGACCGGGTGACATTGGGCTTGATGTGCTGGAGCGGCGGTTTCGCGATGGTGATATTGAAGAAGTGATTCTGGCGACAAATCCAACTGTTGAAGGAGAAGCGACTGCTCACTTTATTTCGGGATTGGCGCGAAAATATCAAAAGACTGTAACCCGGATTGCACATGGTGTGCCTATGGGGGGAGAGCTTGAATATGTGGACAGTGGCACATTGTCGCGAGCTTTCGAAGGACGGTTGAAGCTGGACTAGTGGTCAGCAATGAGCACATCCTTATTCTGTCATCTTTCATCTTGTGTGTTGCATAGCGATGGAGCACATAGAGATGGAACACATAGAGCGCTCAGAGTTTTTGGATATTGCGCCAAAGTTGCCTTTATTTTGTACAAACTAAAGGCGACTTCAATGCATTATTAGAAAATTAGCAAGATGACGTAGTTGCAAATAAATTACAGGAAAGTCATAAGAAGGAAGTCACAAGAAACAAATTACAGCTAAGCGTATTTATAGCTTAATTGCGATATGCTTGTAACTTACTTCAGCTTATAACGAGTTCCAGCTTTGCTTGCGTCGAAAGCGCAGGTTAGGTAAAACCAGTCCCATCACGATTCCGACCACACAAACACCTGCACCGATTAAAAACCAGTCTCTTGCAGAACGATCCTGAAGAGACATATTCTCCTGTTGAACTGATTGCATTTCACGTTTAAGTGAAAGCACCTGTTCTTTCAGTGTTTTATTTTCATCATTTAATGCAATCTGATTAGCTGCAATTTCTCTAATTGAATCCAGTTCTTTTTTCAATTTGATATTTGACTTGCTCAACCGGCTACTGTCCTTTTCAAGTGTTGAGCTGCTGGACGAAAGGCTGTTTAGCTTTTTGTTAAGTTCAATAGTTTGGGAT
>Ga0224506_10003012_pt1 | contig 11282 bp, 12 predicted proteins | sample SF_Jan12_sed_USG_2_FD_169108 | JGI IMG/M metagenome (GOLD analysis project Ga0224506, IMG submission 169108) | Sediment microbial communities from San Francisco Bay, California, United States - SF_Jan12_sed_USGS_8_1 | ecosystem: Environmental > Aquatic > Marine > Sediment | place: USA...
ATGGACAATATTCAGATCCACCTGATGTTTATTAAAGTAGGTTCGAAGTTTTTCGATAATTGCAGGAGAACGATGGTTACCACCAGTACAACCGATACCAATGATAAGATAGGACTTCCCTTCTTTAATGTACTGTGGAATGAGAAAATCTAAAAACTCTTTTAGCTTTGCAATAAATACCTTTGTTCCTGTTTTTTTAAATATAAAATCAGAGACTTTTCTATTCGTTCCTCTTAGCGGTTTTAATTCAGGAATAAAATTTGGATTAGGCAGGAATCGCACATCAAAAAGAAGGTCGATGTTCTGAGGTATACCGAATTTAAAGCCAAATGAAATCAGGGTGACTGTCATCTTTTTCCCTTTTGGTATCCCATAGAGCGATATCACTAACTGTCTCAACTGATGAGGGGTGAATGAGGACGTATCAGCGATTCTGTCAGCAGCATCTCTCAAAGGAGAGAGTTTTTCCTTTTCAGACCTGATGGCCTCTTCAATATCCCCTCCTAATGGATGAGGTCTGCGGGTCTCCTTAAATCTCCTTACAAGTACCTCTTTTTCTGTCTCAAGAAAAAGTACTTCTACCAGGTATTTTTTTCTGAGGGCTTTGAGTACCTCACTGATTTCTATGAGAAATCCTTTTTCTCGTATGTCAATCCCTATCCCTATTTTTATAATTTCTCTGTTTTGTGAAATGATTGAAATAAATGAATCAATAAGCGCAATTGGCAGGTTATCTACACAAAAAAAGCCAGAATCCTCAAGTGCCCTGAGTGCAACGGTCTTGCCGGAACCCGAGAGACCTGTGATGATAACTATTGTTGGTTTTACCATAGTAAACTGGAGCGTAGAAATAATAAAATTGGAAGTAAAACCATTTTAGTTCCTATTTCATAGTTTTTATTTTATGGGTTCTATGAGTCCGAAATTGCCATCATTTCTTCGATATATCACATTTATTTCACCGCTTCCCACATTTGTGAAGATAAAGAAGTTTTTATCAAGAAGTTCCATCTGCATGGCAGCCTCATCCGGACTCATTGGTTTCATCTCGAAACGTTTATTCTTTATGATTCTACCAGTCTCTATTGCAGGGGTTGTTTCGAGCGGTAAGGCACTTGATTTTCCTTCAGATTTTCGATGAGAAATAAGTTTCTCTTTGTATTTTTTAATCTGTCTCTCGAGTTTTTCAACGACATCATCAATTGAAGCATAAATTTCGCCGGTTATCCCTTCTGCCTGAATAAGAACTCCGTTAACCTTAAGCAATACTTCTGCTTTATGTCGATACTTTTCTACGCTAAGTGTGACAATCGCTTCAGATATGTTTGATATGTAGCGGTCAAATTTTTTAATCTTCTCCTCAGCATATTTTTTCAGAGCAGGTGTAATTTCAAGGTGTCTTCCTGTCAAAATGATATTCATAATCGCCTCCTCCTAATCTATTTTTTTTTCCGGTAAATCTGAGAAGGTATTTTAAGTTCCTCTCTATATTTTGCGACGGTTCTTCTTGCAACGACAATGTCACTGCTTTTTAAGATCTCTACTATACGCTGGTCGCTTAAAGGCTTCTTGGAATTTTCTTCTGTAATAATCTTTCTTATGAGATTCTTTACAGATGTGGATGAGACACTTCCAAGACCACTATGGAGCGCACTGCTAAAGAAGTATTTGAAGCTGAATACCCCGTGCGGGCATGAGAGATATTTGTTTGAGGTAACCCTGCTTACCGTACTCTCATGCATATTTAATTTGGACGAAACATCTCTGAGTGTTAACGGTTTTAGACATTCTACGCCTTTGTCAAAAAAATCCTTTTGAAGATCAAGGATAGTCTCTGTTACCCTGTAGATGGTCTTGTTCCTCTGATCAAGACTCTTGAGAAGTCCAACTGCAAAGCGCAGTTTTTCGATAAGAAATTTCTTATCTTCTCTTGAAAAAGCATTTTTCTGTTGAATAAGTTTCCTGTAAAAGGTACTGATTCTCAGTCGTGGCAATCCATCATCATTGAGAATAATTTGAAATCCGTCTGCTGTCTTGATTATATAAATATCAGGCACAACATAGTTTGTACTGGTATTGGAGAAAATTCTGCCTGGTTTAGGTTCAAGTCCTTCGATAATCTTTACCGCAGCCATGACGTCGTCTACAGGCAGATTATACTGTTGTGCAATTCTGCTATATTTTTTCTTTTCGAGATCCTCCATGTTGTTGATAATTATTTTTTCTATAAGCGTCCCCTGGAGGTTTAAAGACGTGAGTTGTAAGAGAAGGCACTCTGTAACACTTCTTGCAGCAACTCCTGGAGGGTCAAAGCTCTGTATTAATGTTAATGATTTTTCAATTGTTTCCCTGTCAACCTTGGTTTCGTCAATAAGCTCCTCAAGAGATACTCTCAGATATCCATTTTCATCTACATTGCCTATAATGATTTCTCCTGCCCTGCGTATGTCTTCAGGTTCGCTTGAGAGTCTGAGTTGCCATAAGAGATGGTCATAAAGGTCATTACCCTTAAAGAGAAATTGATCGAAAGAGGGTGGGCTTACCGTACCTGGGTTAAAATACCCAAGGTCTCTTCCATCTGACCCTCTTTCATCAAAGTATTCATCTATGGTAAAGTTCATAAGCTTTTCAAGGGGAGCCTCTGTATCTTCTTGTATATCTTCAGCCTCAGTAGAGTCTCTTTCCTCTTGGGTAGGCTCTTCTGTAGTTATCTCATCAAAAGATTCTTCAAGAAAAGGGTTTTCGATGAGCTCGTGGTTGAGTTCCTGTGAGAGTTCAAGCTGGGGGAGTTGCAATAGTTTTATTGCCTGTTGAAGCTGGGGCGTGAGTATCAGCTTCTGGGATAATCTAAGATCAAGTCTTGCTTCAAGAGCCATTAGAGTGTGAACTCCTCTCCGAGAAATGCTTCTCTGACCCTGGGGTCTGCGACAATTTTATCAGGGATACCTTCATTGAGTATCTCGCCATTGTTTATGATGTATGCCCTGTCGGTGATAGAGAGTGTGTCTCTTACATTATGGTCCGTGATTAATATACCAATGCCCTTACTTTTAAGATACGTGAGCATTTTTTTTAGTTCTATTATTGCGATAGGGTCTATACCGGTAAAAGGTTCATCAAAGAGTATAAACATTGGTTTTATTGCAATAGCCCTTGCAATCTCGGTCTTTCTCCTTTCCCCTCCAGATAATCTGTAGCCATCTCTTTGAGAAAATTCTTGAAGATTAAATTCATGTAAGAGGCGGTTCACTTCGGTATCAATTTCATTTTTGCTGAGTCCTTTTATCTCGAGTACTGACCTGAGATTATCCTCGACGGTGAGTTTCCTGAATATGGATGGTTCCTGTGGGAGATAACTTATTCCCATCATTGCCCTCCGATACATAGGAAGATCAGTTATATTTTCTTTATCGAGAAAGATGTATCCATGGTTGAGCTTTATAAGACCTACTATCATATAGAAGGTAGTTGTCTTGCCTGCACCATTTGGGCCAAGGAGTCCTACAATTTCTCCTGTAGTCACATAAAGGTTCAAATTTTTCACAACATGCCTTTTCCCATAAGTCTTTGAAAGTTCTTTTGCTTCAAGAATATGCATTTATTTTTCCTTCTTCCTCTGCAAGAAGACCTTGCTGTCTTCAACAAGAAACCGGTCGTCGCTCAAAAGGTATGTCATTTTTCTGCCTGTCACTATATTTTCACCTTCTACAGCTCGTGGTTCACCTGTAAAGATAACCTTGTCTCCGTCAGCATAATAGGTTGCTTCCTTTGAAGTAATAACCCTAGTTGCTTTAATGAGTTTGACATTGTCCTTTGCCTCAATCTTAGTGATATTTCCAGTATTTTCATTGTAATAGACAAGCATCTTGTCGGAATAAATGGTCATATCTGTTGTCCTTGCGACAACAGAGTTTTCAAAAAGAGCGGTATGAGCCTTATTATCTGCAGTAAGCATTTCAGATGTTATGGTTATCGGGCCCTGTATCCGTTGCGCTTTTTCTGCAGAGAAGACATTTGCTGAAAGTAATAAAAAGAGATAAAGGCTACTTATAAAAAGTCGCTTTGACATCGTTTAATATCCTGACCTTTTGTTCTGAATCTATCTTCATGCCCTTGCCGTCAACTTTAAATCTTTTAGCTTCAACTGCTATCGGGCCTTCTGTCTTAAAATTCCCTGAAGAATTGTCATAAGCAATCGAGTCAGCTATTATTGTGTAATCTGTTGCCTTAGCTCTGATCGGGCCTTCTGCAGTAAAATTTTTATTTGAAAGGTTATAGGTGCCTTTATCAGCGTAAAAAACTACACCGTTTTTCTGTACTGTCATGGTAATATCACTGAGCTTCACTATATGTTCATCTTCTATAAAATCTGCCCTCTTCGCGAGTAACGTCCATATAACATTTGAATCTTTCTTCTGCAAGATTTTGAGACCCTCAAAAAATGAACTTCCTTTTATCTGAAAATCTTTGCTTATTTCTTTTTCGCTTCTCAGAATAAAGAAGAGCATACTTACAAAGAAAAATGAAAGGCACACCAATATAATCTTTTTCATAGAAAATTTTATCACACAGAGTGACTGATGTAAAGGCAAAAAGTATGCCAAATATTATTTAATGATGGAGAAAAGAGCTTTTCGCATGACATCGACAGGAGGTTTTTTGCCTGTCCAGAGCTCGAATGCAAATGCACCCTGCCATAAAAGCATACCCAGACCATTTAATGTGGTACAACCTTTTTGTGAGGCATCTTGAAGGAGTTGTGTTTTTTTATAGATGAGATCGCATACGGTTTGATTTGGGTTAAGAAGTGATGTGTGAAGGGGGAGGGGATCTTCATTTTTTAATCCTAAAGGTGTTGCATTAATTATTATATCATATCTCTCAGCATTGACAATAGTGTCAACAGATGAAATATTATCACGAATCTTCTTTAAATCCTGTATAAGATTTTCTGTTTTACCTCTATCGATGTCGCATACTATTAATTCAACAGCCTTTTGGCACAGATAGTAGCTGATTGCTCTTGACGCACCGCCCGCACCAAGTACTAACACGATTTTACCCTCAAGTGAGATACCCGATTCAGAAAGTGATTGTATAAATCCTCTCCCGTCAGTGTTATAACCGACAAGTTTGCCCTGAGAATTCACTATGGTGTTTACTGCACCAATGAAGGAAGCCTCTTCATCAACCTTATCGAGAAAAGGGATTACTTTTTCCTTATGCGGGATAGTGATATTGACACCACTGAGATTCAAAGCCCTTATTGATCTGACCGCATCTTTCAGTGAATCAGGATGCACAGGAAATGCAACATAACAATAGTCAATGCCGAGCTCATCAAATGCAGCGTTATGCATTGCAGGTGATAATGTGTGTTCGACTGGATATCCAAAAAGTCCTGTTATTTTTGTTTTTCCACTTAGCTTCATTTTTCTTCACCTGTAATACCTTGTATCAACCCCTCGGGTGTTGATGCAATCTTTTTTGAAGGTATGCCAAGTGCTTCTTCCAGATCCTTCAATGTAATGTCATCAAGAAATCTGTCTTCTCCATCTTTAAGGACTACGTCAGGTACTAAAATTACATCATAACTTTCTATCTTGTTTGATAGAGTTTTTATTACATCCCTTCCTGTGAGTAAACCTGTCACAGTAATTGATGTGCCAAAAAAATTGTTCTCAACAGGGATTACTGAAATATTGAGATTTTCTCTCTCAGGGAGTTTTGCAAGGGTCTTTTGAAGAAATGGATAAAATGATAAGCCGGTGAAGGTAAGAGAATTCTTTTTACGAGGGAGTGTTTTTGGGAGTTTAATCTTTCTTATCTGATCCATATAGAGCGGTACCATCCCGACACCATTTTCTATTTGATGAAAATCTCCATATTCTTTGATTGATGGAAAAATGATTTCTGCTTTTATATAAAGTTCATCTGCTCCATAGACAATAGGGTCACCGTGTCTCTTCTTGAATCTTTTCTGAAATGACTCAATTATTTTCAACGCATTTCTTGCTTCTTCTTTCTCAACTGGCTTAATGAGCTGCCTCCTGTGCATAGTAAGCCCAACAGGGACAACTGCAATAGATGAGACATAAGGATAAAACCTGTGAAGGTCACTGATCGTCTTGGAAAGCTCTTTTCCGTCATTGTAACCAGGGCAGAGGACAATCTGTGTGTGAAGCCTTATTTTGTTTTCAGTCAAAAACTTAAGCTCTTTGAGGATGTCAGGGCCCTTTGTGGTTCCAAGAAGTTTATTTCTTATTGATTTATTGGTTGAATGTACAGAAATATACAGAGGACTTAACCTTTGCTCACTAATACGTTTTCTGTCTTCTCTGCCCAGATTAGAAAGTGTGATGTAATTTCCATACAGAAATGACATCCTGTAGTCCTCATCTTTTATGTAAAGTGTCTTTCTGAGACCCTTTGGGAGCTGTTTCACAAAACAGAATATACAGTTATTTTTACATATCATGACCTTGAAAGGGTTAAAGTCTATACCGAGTTCCCTTTTCTCTTCGCGTGCGATAGTGACAGTAATAATTTTTTCTCCTCTGTGAGCGGTCATTTTAAGGCTGTCCTCGTTACTATAAAACATGAAGTCAATACTGTCGCGTAGTTTATGCGAGTTTACAGAGAGAAGGACATCTCCTGGTAAAAGTCCAGATTTTTCAGCAAGACTTCCTGGGAGGATGGTCTTTATCTCCAAGCCATTTTTAACTTGCATGGGTGAGTTTTAATCCTCTATAAATGTAGTGGGCTCCGGAGATAACAGTAATTCCCGCAGTAATCCAATGGAGTACTCGATCCATTTCCGGTGGGAACTGCAGGTGGATATCTATAAGAACATATGCAATGAATATACTCTGCATCCATATTGTGGCTTTACCGAATAGTGACGGTTCAACTCTTGATATTCCGGTAACGAGGTAAAGAATGAACCAACCTGTAAGAATAGCGATGTCCCTACTGACGACGATGATGGCGAGCCATTTCGGCAACCACCCATATACAGATAAAATGATAAATGCGGTGACGAGGAGAAATTTATCTGCAAGAGGGTCAAGAAATGTTCCTATAGCAGTTTTTTGATTTTTAAGGCGTGCAACGAGTCCATCAAACATATCAGTAAGCGCAGCGAATATAAAAAGATAAAGGGCATAGTCATAACGCTTATAGATTATGGTACTTATGAATACAGGAATGATTATTATTCTTGTTAAAGTAAGTGTATTGGGGAGATTTAATGCCCCCACGTTTGAACCTCCGCCCCTGTTCGTTCAAAAAAATAAAATACAAAAATAAGAATTAAGAAATTCCTTAGCTTTTAAATTTATATTTTCAATAATTTATTATGGAATGTTAAAAGGTAATCCTTGAAATCTCATGTTTAATCTAAGCCTATTATAACATCTATTGTCTCTCTTTCCATTAATAAAAGAGAGCATCGTTTGTGCATGGCATCGCTCTAAAGCAAAACTGTTTTTCATTGATTCTTGTAAGGCTGCATTGAACTGCTTTTTTGCAGTTGTCATTCTGCCGTTGAGAAAATTGAGTTCTCCGAAGCCGAGTTTGCAATAGAGTATGCCTCTTGGATCTCTGGTACTTTTGAAGAGCAGCATCGCTCTTTTGAAATTTTCATGTGATTTTTTGTACTCGCCGGTCATCTTGTAAGTTGTCCCCACACTCCAGAGAGTATAGGCAGAACTTACCTTGTCACCGATCTTTTTATAGTGTCTCATTGCCTTTGAGAAATTGACAAGTGCTCTTTGATAATCGTTCACCATTCTGTATGCATTTCCAATACCACAGTAGGAATAGGCAATACCGAATGTGTCATTATTACGGGAGAATAATTTATTTGCATCGGCATAATAGTTAAGTGAATCTTTTAATCTTCCTGCAATACGAGATGTACCTCCAAGTCCGCACAAGCAATAACTGATGCCCGAGGTGTGCTTAAGTGACCTGAATAGATGATGAGACTTCTTAAAGGTTCTTATTGCATCAATAATGTCCCCTTTTATTCTCAAAGCTCCTGCTTCTGACCAGTTTACAAATGCAATGCCCTCGCTGTCGCTTTTTTTACTGTATATCTTTTTTGATTTATGGAAGAGCGTGATTGCTTCCTTCCATTTACCCTGTGCCCTTAAAGAAAGACCGAGTCCAACCTGTGCATCAGCAACCCCGGTTATGTTCCTCTGTTTTCTGGCAAGGTCAATTGCTTTTGAATAGCTTTTCACTGCAAGATTAAAATTACCTACCATCCTGTAAAGATCACCCAGAGAAAATATACACTGAAATACTCTCTCCCAGTTGCATGTGTTGCTGTAGTACAGTAAAGCCTTTTTAAATAGCTTTAGGGATTGCGGGTACAACGCTTTTTCTTTTAATTTTTCTGCATATTCAACGAGACTATCTGTTCCCAATGTTTTTTCTTAATTTTTTAATGAGTGCTCTATAATCATTTGAATTAAAAAAGGCAGAGCCCATCACAAGTATGTCAGCTCCTGCGGAGACGACATCTTTTGCATTTTCGAGTTTTATACCGCCATCAACCTCTATAAGGGTTGAAAGCCCTTTATTCCTGATGAATTTCTTTAATGCAGTTATTTTGTGCATAACATGTGGTATAAACTCCTGCCCTCCAAACCCTGGATTTACTGACATCAACAGGACAAAATCTATATCAGGCAGTATATACTCAACGCACAAGATAGAAGTTGCAGGATTAAGCGAAACACCAGCCTTTTTACCGCATTCTTTGATTTGCTGTATTGTTCTGTGCAGGTGTATAGAAGTCTCATAATGTACGGTGAGATAATCTGCACCTGCATTTATAAAGTCCATGAGGTATCTGTCCGGTTCTTCAATCATAAGATGGACATCAAGAGGTAAGGAAGTGGTCTTCCGGATTGATTCTACGATGAACGGACCTATGGTGATATTGGGGACAAAATGGCCGTCCATGATATCAATATGAAGCATGTCTGCACCTGCTTTTTCAGCAGCATTTATCTCTTTCTCGAGATTCAGAAAATTTGCAGAAAGTATTGAAGGTGCGATCTTCACCATAGTATCTCCTTAAAAAAATCAGAATTCATATACTACAACATATTGTCAAAATAAGGTGAACCATCCAAGTTGGAGATAGACTGTATCTCCTGTTTTCACATAGGTACCGGGCGTTGGTTTTTGTGACCTCACATTACTGCCTTCCCCGCTTGTTTCCAATTTCAAGTTCATTTTTTCTATTAGCTCTTTTGCTTTCTCGATAGACATACCTTTAAAGTCTGGGCAATAATAGGTTACCTGATAAGGACCAAGACTCACAAGTACTGTGATGAAGTCGCTTACTTTTTCAACAGGTTCTGGTTTTTGGGCAACAATTCTGTCTTTTTCAACGATATCAGAGTGTACCCTTATTATCTTTGCAATCTTCAACCCGTTTTGAAGCAGTATTGTTTCGGCAGTCAGGAGTGTTTCATTCACAAGCATCGGGATTGATTGAGCTCTTGGACCTTTGCTGAGGATGACCTTGATTCCCCTTTTTTCTTTAACCTTATTCCCCGCGGGTATATCCTGTCTGAGTATATGTCCTGACGGGACCGTCGAATCGTAATCTTCGCCTTCAATTTTAAGATAGAGCCCATTCCCAGTGAGGAGTTCATTTGATTCTACGAGACTTTTCCCGTATAAGGAAGGCATCTCGACTGTTCGGCTGAAACTCAACATCTTGAAAGTGAGATACCCAAAAGTAAGGCCAAGCAGTATGAATGCAAATGTATAAAGAGGAAACTTTATGAATCTGCTCATCTGTTCAAATTTCCCCTGTTTCACAGGATACAACATATGTCCGAATCGTTATTGTTCATTATTGTTGCTGAAAAACTCTATTGCATCTTTGATTTTCTCTAAGTCTACCCTTGTGTTGAGACATGGCCCGAATGGTCGTTCATTCGGTATACCCAACACCGGAAGTGGATAGGTATCAACAATTCCACTACTCAGATCGTTCTCACATGCAACTGCAACAACCGCCTCTGGTTTTACTTCATGTACAATCCTCTTGGCAAGTGAGCCACCTGTTGCAACAAAGAGGTTGAGATGATTGTTGTCTGCTATCTCGATCAGGTCTTTAATCTCACATTTGCCACATCTTTCACAGTTATAGATATTATAGGTAAGCCGGTTATTACATTCATCTATCTGGAGGCAGTGTGGCAAGAGAAGCAGAATGTTTTTTGTCCTGAATTTTTCTCTTTTTACCATTTTATTATTCAGGTTAATGATAAACTTCTGGTAAGACTCCTTTCTATTTTTTGAGAAAGAGCCAGTGAGCATAAGAAGAGGGTATAAAATTTTGAGGGTAATTCCCCTAATCCATCTGCAGCTCGTCAAAAAAGTCCCCTTCTCTTACTTTCCTTCCCTGGAGAAAAGCTTTTGCAGACATCGTGCTTTTCCCCTCTGGTTGAAGTTCGATTATTGAGAGTAATCCTTCTCCTGTCCCAATAATAAATTCTCCCCTGTCTGCCTTTTCAATTCTGCCGGGGATACCTGTACCTTTGAGCACTTTTCCTGTGATAATTTTAATCCTTTCTCTATGCAGATAACAATAGGCACATGGCCACGGATACATACCCCGGATAAAGTTATATATTTCTGTTGAAGTTTTTGACCAGTCAACCATCCCATCTTCTTTTTTGAGGAGAGGGGCATAACTCGGGGTCCCTGACTGAGGGAAGGGGGTGATAGAGCCGTCTTTTATGCCCTTTATGGTTTTAACCAGTAAAAATGCCCCTATCTCTGAAAGCCTCTTGCTCAAGGTCTCTGAATTATCATCGTCAGTTATTGTTGTCTCTTCCTGCAATAAGATATTGCCTGTGTCGAGTCCTTCATCCATGAGCATAGTAGAGATACCTGTCTTTTTTTCACCATTAATTATTGCCCATTGTATAGGAGCAGCTCCCCTGTAAAGAGGGAGAAGAGAGGCATGTACATTAATACACCCGTGTGAAGCAGCATTGAGTATCTGTGCAGGCAGTATCTTTCCATATGCAACAACAACAATTAAATCTGGTTTTAAATCTGAAATTTCAGCAAGAAAGAGAGGTTCTTTTATTTTTGACGGCTGTAGCACCTTTATTCCTCTACTGAGACCGAACTCTTTTACAGGTGAGGAGGAAAGTAAGTGACCTCTCCCCTTTCTTTTGTCAATCTGAGTCACTACTGCAATCACCTCTTCACCTGATTGAAGAAGTGCATTGAGTGACGGGACA
>Ga0224506_10003014_pt1 | contig 11281 bp, 8 predicted proteins | sample SF_Jan12_sed_USG_2_FD_169108 | JGI IMG/M metagenome (GOLD analysis project Ga0224506, IMG submission 169108) | Sediment microbial communities from San Francisco Bay, California, United States - SF_Jan12_sed_USGS_8_1 | ecosystem: Environmental > Aquatic > Marine > Sediment | place: USA...
CAGATAAGACCTTAGTTGCACCAAATCAAAACGTCACGTTCATAGGTACCGATTCCTACGATGATGGACGTGTCGACCAGTACTTCTTCGATTTCGGAGACGGAACCGACAGCAGCTGGACAACATTATCGCTTTTCAATCACAACTACTCCTCAACTAGAACCTACAACGCAAAGTTAACAGTGATGGATGATTTTGGGGTCACAAGTGACATTGCTGAGGTAGTAATAAACGTTCAAAACCTTGCACCCTTAGAAGCGTCTGTCACTCTAAGTAATCATACTGTTGGCTGTAATGAACAAATCTCAGTTACAGTTTATGTGTCCGCTGGAATAAGTGCTATGGAAAACGCGACTGTTACGTTGTTCTCAGTGAAAGGTGGAGATTTCGCGCCTCTATCGGGTTTAACAAACTCCACTGGTTCCTTCACAGCGACGTTCACTTCACCAAACGTCACGGAAGTAAGCAACGTCAGAATCATTGCAAGGGCCTCCAAAACCGGATATGCAGACGGCTCTGACCATGAGTATCTGAAGGTTCTTCCACCCCTCACAGTTCAAGTAACCGCTGAACCAGCAACAATTAAGTCGGAAGAGACAGCAACTGTGAATATCCACGTGACAGTTGGCTTTGAACAGCCAGTTGCAGACGCCTTTCTCATATTGTCACCTGATTATGGTAATCTTTCAGCAGCTACAGGAGTTACAGATGTAAACGGCAGTGCGACATTCATTTTCACCGCTCCTCAAACACTAAGCCAGATCAACGTCACTATCACGGCTACAGCCATAAAAATGGGACATACAGAAGGGCTTGGTCAAGGAACAATAATTGTAGAACCCAAAATACTTGTTGTGGAAGTAACAGCCGACCCTGCTATAATTGTCTCTGAAGCAGTATCAACTATAAATGCCCGCGTAACCTTTGATGCGGCTCCGATTTCAAACGCAACGGTTACAGTGTCATCAGACAGTGGCGGTAACTTTTCGACAACAACAGGGGTCACCGACTTAAACGGCACCGCAACATTCGTTTTCACTGCTCCCCAAACAGCTATAATGCTTGACGCCGCCATCAATTTAACAGCAGCAAAAAGTGGATACGTGAACGGAGAAAGACACACAGCAATCACTGTAGTACCGAAAGTGCTATCTGCCCAAGTTACTGCTGAACCCGATGTCACCGTTTCCGAACGGAAAATAAATGTAACTGTCCATGTAACATACGCCATGGCTCCCTTTCCAGACGCAAATGTCACCATAAAGTCAGAAAATGGCGGATACTTTTCCGCGACTACGGGATTAACCAATGGTTATGGCAATGTAACCTTCATGTTCACAGCACCCCAAGTTAATACACCGCGTAATATAACCATTATAGCACAAGCCTCAAAAATTGGATACGTTGACGGAGAACACCTATTAAACGTAACCGTCAATCCTGGAATACTCAGCGTTGAAGTTAAGCCCTCTTCGTCTGTAATTAATTCTACAGAGTCAACCGTTGTAACTGTTCATGTTAAGTGCAACGCAACTCCTGTCGCCGATGCCTCGGTTACAATGTTTTCTAGTGATGGAAACTTTTCAGTCACGAATGGAACTACTGATTCACAAGGTCGTTGTACATTTGTCTTTAATGCCCCGAAAACAATAACGCAATTGTCCATCATCGTAACAGCCAACGCGACCAAAAACGGATACGTAAGCGGAGAAAATCAAGCAACAGTAACTGTGATCCCGGAAACTCTCCCAGAAACAGGGGGCGGATGGCCTATAACGACAATACTTCTAATAATCATCCCGATAGCGATTGTAGTGATAGTCCTTGTTCTGATCAAGTTGAAAATCATTATGTTGTTCGTTGAAGAGGAGGAGCACTAGTAGTGCTTCATAAGACATAATATTTAATAGACCCAGAATATCAATAAAATGCATGGGAGAAATGCAATGACGAAACTGCGACTTAAGGAGAGACTTCGACTCAAGGAGACCCTAGCTAGACTAAAGAAAATTCGGATTAAAATTAACATTGGGAAACATGAACAAGTGGCTATTCCGTCAGCTCCGCCAAAGGCCATACCCAGAGGATTCAAAGTTGTAGAGAGATCGCCTCTTTACGAACCTTTTGCTCACGTGGCTATAGTGCAAAACCCGAAAACGGGCGAACACAAGTACATATTAGACGAGCTTCAGCTTGACTCGCTTGAAAGAAACGTTTACGACCGCATCTTGGAAATATTGCTTGCAGAAATAGAATCACCGAAAGAAGAGATCCTTGATCCTAGAAAATTCTTCGCAGAAGAAGCTAAGAAAATTGTTGACAAATACCGAATAAGTTTGGGTTGGCTGCCAGACGTCTCGTGGTATAAGATTCTTTATCATGCTGAAAGAGACCTAGTGGGCTTCGGTCGAATCGACCCGTTGATGCGAGACCCAGATATTGAAGACATTTCATGTGACGGGGTTAATAAGCCGGTTTACGTTTGGCACAGGAAATATGAGAGTATTGAGACGAATCTTGAGTTTGAAAGCGACGAGGAGCTTGACAACATGGTTGTTAAGCTTGTACACATGGCTGGAAAGCACGTAAGCTCAGCGTTCCCAATAGTAGATGCGTCTCTACCTGGCAAGCACAGACTGGCGGTTTGTTACAGACGTGAAGTCACACCCTTCGGAACAGCTTATTCCATCAGAAAATTTAGAGAAGACCCCTACTCGATAATAGACCTGATAAACGTGGGCACCTTCTCCGAGGAGATGGCAGCCTATTTCTGGCTATGTCTCGAAAACAGAGCTTCAATAATGGTTTTAGGTGGGACAGCGGCTGGAAAAACTACAGCACTAAATGCCTTAGCTTGCCTGATCAAGCCTGGAAGCAAAATAATAACCATAGAGGAAACAGCGGAGCTTAACCTACCGCATGAAAACTGGGTTTCGCTTATCGCCAGACAAAGCTATGGTTTAGGCGGAAGTAACGTCGGCGAAGTAACACTATTTGACCTTGTGAAAACCTCAATGAGGCACCGTCCAGATGTCCTAATTGTAGGCGAGGTGAGAGGGCAAGAAGCCTACGTGCTTTTTCAAGCTTTGGCCACAGGCCACGGGGGCATGTGCACAATGCACGCTGAAGACCTAGACTCGGCGGTCAAGCGTTTAACGCAAAAACCAATGGACATCTCACCTGCTTACATTCCATTGATGCATATTGTTTCATCGATTCAAAGGGTTCACTTAAAAAAAGGCACAGAAAAAAGGGCTTATAGGCGTATAATGAATGTTAATGAGATTGCGGATTACGAAGATTACAGATGCGTTTTCAAATGGCACCCAACAAAAGACATGCATTTACCAACATTCGATAAGAGTGTGATCTTATCAGCAATTTCTGGGCGGACAGATGCTAGCAAAGAGGAGTTGTTGGCTGCGATAGAGAGGCGTAAAGAGGTCTTACATTGGATGCGTGAACGTGACATCAGAAGTTACAAAGAGGTAGCTGCAATAATCGCAGAGTATTACGCTAGGCCAAAGGCAATGTATGAAAAAGTCCTTGCAGGGGAGGAGGTAAAGGTAATTGCCGTTCCTAGAAACCCTTGAGGCTTGGTCCTTCCGCCTCTTCGGTAGATTTTCTCCCTCCTTTCTGAAGCGCGTCGTCGAGTTTAAGGATCATCTGGATCGGGCGAAAATCAAGATTTACCCGGAAACGTATGTTTCATTAATGTTTTTCATAGCGTTACTATCGCTTCCAGTATCGATAATGGCTTTAGTAATTCTGTATCTTTATTTGTTTATTCCAATCATCTTCTTGGTTCCGCTTCCAGCCTACGTAATGATAGGGTTTATGTTGATACCCATGTCCAGAGCCGGTGAAAGGGCAAGCAGCTTGGAGAGGGAGATGCCCTTTGCAGCTACTTATGTTAGCGTTATGGCGTCTGGAGGCATAGCACCCTACACAAGTTTTAAACGACTTACAGAAGTTGAGTTGATGCCCGTGATGAGAGATGAGGCTAGAGAAATCATAAAAGACGTGGAGATTTTCGGAATAAATCCACTGACAGCAATTGAGAATGCAGCGAAGAAAAATCCACTAGACGTTTTCAAAGATTTTCTTTCGGGCTACGCTTCAACAGTTATCATAGGCGGTGACATCCGGCATTTCCTTGAAAGAAAAGCTGAGGACATTTTCAAAACTAGGGCTATGCGTGTGAAGGCTGCAGCCGAACGACTTGGAATGCTTCTTGAAACTTTCATAATTGTGATGGTTTTGATGTCTCTTTGCTTCTACATTCTGTTCAGCGTGGAATCCATTTTCAGCACAGGAATGTCAACGTACTCGGGCATAATTCTATACACTTACTTGTTTACGCCTATGCTTTCGTTAATGTTTATCTACTTGGCGCACAGCATGCAACCTAAGTCCCCTCTGACAGAGATGCGTCCATACAAGATATTTGGAGTGTGCAGTGTAATAGGCTTGTTATTGTTACTATTGCTCACGGATTTCATGGGATACATGAAAGTTCCATTTTTCAGTTCACTTCAAACAATAATTGACTTGCCTATTGCAATTTCCATAGCCTTGTTTATCACAACCGCGCCGGCTGCCGTATTGCACAACAAACTTTCAAGGAAAAAAATCAGTACCGAACAAGGGGTAAGTAGTTTTCTAAGAGATTTGACGGAAGTTAAGAAAACTGGTTTGTCTCCAGAAAAATGTATTGAAAGCCTTGCAAACCGTGATTATGGCAGATTTAGCAAGGAACTTCGCAAAATAAGTTCGGAGATTTCTTGGGGGTCTCCACTTAGAAAGGTGATCATGGATTTTGTTAAGCGGACTAAAAGCTGGATGACCCAGATAGTTATGTTTCTGTTGGTGGAAACAATCGATGTTGGTGGTGGCACGATAGGGATGATTGAGTCGCTTGCAAGGTTTAACAACTTGACTCAGGAGGTTGAGAAGGAAAAGAAGATGGCTGTCCGCCCTTACGTAATGATGCCGTACTTCGCCGCAATTATGCTCGTGGCAACAACGGTGATGATTTTAACTTTCACGGGGCAAACGTTAGGCGTCGCAGAAACAACACCTGCCGACAACTTAAGTTCATTAATTGTGACTTTCACAACTGCGTGCATTTTCAACAATTATCTGATAGGGTTGGTGGCTGGGAAAATAAGTGAGGAATCTATTTCAGCAGGCTTCAAGCACGCAACAATACTGGTTGTAATATCTGTGGTTGCATCGAAACTCTTGCCAATGTTCATAAGCTTTTAAAAAGAGATGAACTTTTTCTGGTGTGATACTGCAAGATTTGATGTTTGAGGCTTTCTGGGACTGATTAGTGAACACTAGCGCGCGGAGAAGTGAAGTTTGTTAGTTTTCCCACATAGGCAGATCGTGTGGCGTTTGAAACTGGCAAATGGCTTCTTTTTTCCTTGAGAGCAGCTTTAACATCTTCTTCGAGACCATTTGCTGCGTATTCAAACTGAATTTCTACTCAGCCGATGATCAAATCACAGCTCAGGGTGATGCCTCGCGCGCGCAACTATGAACAATACACCGAAACAAAGGGTATGTTTTGTCCATATTCATCAGAACCGATCGTTCCCAGTAGCAAGAGGTTAATAGCTGCAGGTCCTCCACTCCCTGGTTTTACTTTGTCATTTGCCCCGCTGAAACTCCCGTCGCTTTTCGACGCAAAATAGACCGTAGTTGTTTCTTGATATGCAAGAGTAATAGCGGAGTAAGTCGGTTGAATGGTTCCGTTAGCATCAACATTCACGATATGCCAATTTACTTGTTTGCCAATTGTTGGAAAGTACATCCAAATCAATGAATGGCTATTGAGAGTAAGTGATCTCTTACCACCACTTGGGTCATAGTTGGTCAATCTTAAGCCGAAAACTACTTGTTCTGCTGTGGGCACACTGTAACCGCCACTCCCAGTCGGAAAATCTTTCAACCCGTAATCAGATGCATACTCATAATATTTGAATTTGTCGAAGTCCATCGCCAAGTACCCTATTCCTTGGGCTACTTGCGCAACTAATACACTCTCTCCTAACTCCCTCTCTAGTGGCACCGTGTTCCCCCTTGCTGTCACAAACCACGAAGCGAAAGTATGATTCGCACCTGTTTCAGGAATGAACACCGTATACACGACTGACTTACTATCTCCAGGATTCATGTTCAGATTTACGAGTTTGTTTGTGTATTTTGATTGATTAGTATCGAGGACCCACAGGTTTACTAGTTGAGCCGCAACTGAACCAGCATTCTTAAGTATGGCCAATACCGTGACATCTTCTCCTGAAACAGAATAGTTTCCACCAAGTGCGACGACTCCTTCATTAACGCGATCCGCCTCTTCCTGATTTCTCGTTCTCACCGCTTCGTTATACAATGTGTTTTGGGAAAGTGTCCACATAAAAACGCTGGTACCCAAGAACATCATCACAAGCACCATGAACGTTGTTCCAATCACGGACGAGAAACCCTTCGAATTAGTTAGAAGTTTCCTGAATTTCTGCCTAAGCGATAAATTTATGGTCAAAGGTAGACCCCCTTCCAGTTACAACTCGAACCGAGTAACTAGTGTCAGGTGCAAGACCAGGTGAAGAAAGCACAAAGTATCCTTCTTCGCCTCTATCCAAATCTTGATCTGCAATTTCATCGTCATTAAAGTTCATTAAGGTAATGCTGGAAAACACTTTAATCGGCTCGCCAGTGCTAGTGGTAACGTAGACGGTTTTCACGGTTGTATCATTTATTGTTCCGCAATTCATCAAATAAACCGACAATGTTTTCGGGCTAGTAGTGTTATAGAACACGTACTCGAACGCCAACCTCTCCTTGAGCCTAGCGATGTCAGCGTTCATGGCTTCACTGTACTCTTCATTGTATGCAGAAGACCGATACTGCGTCCAAAAAAGCACTGCAAAACTAACCGCAATAACAGCACCAGTAAGAATCACGTTTGAAACAACTACGCTAACGCCACGCCTTCTATGAAGCAACTTCCAGACCTTTCTTGAATCCATCTCTAAACACTCGGTGCTCTTTAACTTCACTAGATTATTATAGAATAACAATTTATTAAATCTTACTAATCACTACATCCTGTATGCTAAACACACGCGCTCAAATAACACACACGATAATAAAATTCCTTTGACAAATCATCTATGTTATGTCAAACATACATATCCACCTATTCTAAATACAGATTCCCGATTCATACAAGTTAAATAAATAATCTGAAGATTTGCTACACAGTAAAAGGTGAACACGTGTTGACAAGAAACATGTTGAAATCTAAAAAAGCAATATCACCGATATTAGCCACGTTGCTACTAATAGTCATAGCAGTAGCAGCCATAGTTGTAACATACGCATGGGTAATGACGTACATGAGCAGCGCAGGACAACAAGCAGGGGTTCTCCTTAAGAAGGATGCACCATGTCTTTGGCAATCAGACAACATTACAATTTACGTAAGAAACACAGGAACATCCGATGCTGAAATAGACGCAGTTTATGTAAACTCAGAACCGCAATCGACAGTAACCTATGACCTAGCAACGAGGATCGTTGTAAAAGATGGTGGAACAATCACTATAGTAGTCACTTACCCGTATGCAAATGGAACTAGATATCACTTCCAGATTTCACCAAAACTTGGCGAAGCTTTAAGCTTTGAAGAGACATCACCTTGATCTTGAAACTTACGAACTGATACTCTTCTTACTATTCATGCTTTTATCTTGGAAACTGTTTTTAGTTCTTTCTTCTTATAAACTTCTGTAATTGCAAGATTTGGAGGTCATTGAATGAATTCAATATTAGACGGTGCTCGTGTCTCTTTGTGTTTTGTTTTTCTACTTTATGCTTCTTGGAGCGATTATAAAACCCGTGAGGTTAGCAACACTGTTTGGATATTGTTTGCACCACTTGCCTTTGCGCTAACTTTTCTTGAAATTTCTATTTACGAATTCCCACAACTTGCCTTTTACCAGATGTACGCGATGTGCTTCGGCTTGACAGCAGCCTTCGCTATAATCCTTTTCTATTCTGGAGGTTTCGGAGGCGCCGACGCGAAAGCTTTAATGTGCCTAGCCCTTGCCTTGCCATTCTACCCAGAAAACTTGTTTATACCTCTATCGCGAGAAATTTCGCCAATTTCGCAAACTTTTTTTCCGATAACTGTCTTCAGCAACTCTGTTTTGCTAGCAGCCGTAACAGCGGTTTACATGTTTTTACGCAATCTATTTTGGCATAAAAGAACTGGTAGAAAACTCTTCGGAGAAGGACATGGAGACGAGTCTTTTGGGAGAAAATTTCTGGTCTTGATAACCGGCTATAAGGTCCACATCAACAAGTTGAAGGAAAAATGGCATTTGTACCCTCTTGAAGACGTGGAAGACGTTGAGGGTGAGCTTAAAAGGAAGCTGGTTGTTCTACCCAAAGACGAAGGCAGAAACGCCATCGTTGAAAGACTAGCGAAAGCTGCTGAAGCTGGAAAAATTCAAGACTTGGTTTGGGCAACCCCCGGCTTACCGATGCTTATCTTCATCACAGCAGGTCTAATCTTGGCTTTATTCTTCGGCGATATTATCTGGATTTGCATAAGCTTCCTGCTTGGATAAAACCAAAAAGTATTCTATAACGAAAGATAACAGTGATGGAATAAACATCAAAGGAAGATAAGCCACTTGAAAACCTCTTTCTGGACTAGCCAGCATCACAGCGCCAAGCATCGGAATCACAAGCCAAAAAAGGATTACACCTGAACTTGCCTTTTTCAGAGAAAATTCCCCAGCAAAAATTCCTCTCAAAATCCAGGACAAAGCAACGAAACCTGCAACAAAAACGACAATGCCAAGAGCAAGAGAAAGAAAGGCCCATAAAACTCCTAACCCGATTAGCTCGTGGATGTCTCCAAAGGGCGTCAAACCGCCGATTATAAGGTATCCAGTTGAGTTGATAAGCGTCCAGAATGCTAGCCAAAAAAGAGTAAGAGCGAAATACCATGAACTTTTCTTTCTTAAAATCAAGAAAACTTGGATTAAAAACGATACGCACAAGCATGCAAGTATTCCGCCTACGTAAATCCATGCCATCTGTGTGGAAGTAATACTGCTTGGTAGAGACCAGCGAGTGTAAGAAAGCTCGTAAGGCCACAAAACACTGATGTATACTCTTGTTATTTCTCCTCCAAACAACAAGACAAACAAGCCATGCCCACAGACTTCATGCACAAACTCTGCAACTATTTTCATAACGAAGCCTAGAACTATGAACGAAGCGAGGAATACTTTTTTGTCTTGCAAGGGCTTTTCATTCCTACGCTTAGCATCTACTTCCTTTTCGAATATGAAATTGCGGCAATTACCAAAAGTATCGAGGCAAGGATAGCCAATGGAAGGGCGTAGTCTTTGTATGGATAATTCATGAATGGAAGCCATCCTTCTCGGAGTGCCTCATAGGAATAACAAAAAGCGCTTAAAATGTATAATCCAATCGCCGATAAAAGCAGGGTGATTTCGGTTTTAAACTTCAATTGTACTCCTCGCTGAGGTAACGTCTTGTTCACAAACCAGCCCTATTTCGTTAGACTCACTAAAATATTTTATGAAAAAAGTTATTTGAGTTCGGCAACCACCTTGTTTCAGGTGAATTAGAGCTTGTCTGTTGACTTTCTAGAGGAATTGCAGAGGTTCCTAAAAGGCAAAATTGGAGAACTTAACGTGGTTGTTATGCCAGACTTTTTCCTTGACAGGCTGGTAAGCCTGAACTGCGACGTAAAGGCTTTTTCTGAGATCCTTGGAACCGTGGTAAGACGAAAGGGTGGTAGCTTAGACGGGATAGAACAAACAGAGCTTAGGGGAGGAAACGCAATCAACACAGCCTCTGCTCTAGCTGCCTTAGACGTGAAAACCAGCCCAATAGTGTGCACAAGCAAGCTCGGACTACAACTGATCAAATTTTACCTTAAACCAGAGAAAGTTAATCTTTCCCACATCAAAATCTTCGAGAAGTTATCAATAACAACAGCGATGGAATTTAAAACGGAAAACGGAAAAGTCAACGTTATGCTTAGGGACGTGGGTGCACTAGCCGATTTCGGACCACACCACTTAAGTGATGAGGACATCGAAGCGATTGAAAACGCTGACTACGTCTGCGTTTTTAATTGGGCTGGAACAAGACATTTTGGAACGGAACTGGCTGAGACCGTTTTTCGCCACGTAAAAACAGAGGGAAGGGGAAAAACCTACTACGACACCGCGGACCCAACCCCTAACAAGGAAAAGATCTCGGAATTAGTGAAGAAGGTTTTGCAAAGCAAGTATATAGATATCTTAAGCGTGAACGAGAACGAAGCGATCTGTTATGCATCGCAGCTAAGCAACGAGATAGAAGAGTCAAAAAGAAGTTTACGGTTTGACGAGTTAGCGAAGGAATCTGCAAGAATTCTGGCATCACACCTATCAGCAAGAGTCGACCTACACACAACAAGCTTTTCGGCGACGTTCACCAAAAAAGGCGAAACAGTTGCTCGTGTCTTCCAAGTTCCAGTCCTGAGAGCCACGGGAGCTGGAGACGCTTGGAACGCTGGAAACATTCTGGGAGACGCCTACGGGCTTTCAGACGAATGTAGACTGACGTTAGCCAATGCAGTGGCAGCCTATTACATCTCAAACCCGAATGGGATGCACCCGACACGAAAACAGTTAATAGAGTTCTGTGAGCGGCTAAAGCAAAATTGACGTTATAGTATTATATCACACCTTAATAACTCGTCAAAGCTCCAGTGAACACATACTCTATTTCGGCACTATTTAAAACAAGTTATGTCTCGTCTAAATTGATTTAAATGTATTCCACTAATTTTAAACGTGAAGACTCCTAAATAATGCGGGAAGCGGGGAAAACTTGAGGTCAAAACTATTTGGCAGTTCTGGGGTGCGTGGCTTGGTTAATGTTGATTTAACGCCGATTTTGGCGGCTAAGATAGGTTTGGCTGTCGCGACGTTTTCTAAAGCGAAAAAGACAATTGTGGCTCGGGATACAAGAGTTTCTGGTTTGATGCTTGAGAACGCGTTAGTTTCTGGTCTTTTAGCTGGAGGAGCAAACGTTGACTGCTTGGGTGTGGTGCCGACCCCTGTGTTAGCATGGTTAACTCAAAGGCTGAATGCTGATGCTGGCATTATGATTACGGCTTCGCACAACCCGCCGCAATACAACGGCATAAAAATTTTCAACAGGGATAGTATGGCTTACGGTG
>Ga0224506_10003016_pt1 | contig 11277 bp, 17 predicted proteins | sample SF_Jan12_sed_USG_2_FD_169108 | JGI IMG/M metagenome (GOLD analysis project Ga0224506, IMG submission 169108) | Sediment microbial communities from San Francisco Bay, California, United States - SF_Jan12_sed_USGS_8_1 | ecosystem: Environmental > Aquatic > Marine > Sediment | place: USA...
TATTCTGGAGCCCGTCGTCATCCCTTTCCAGCGGCTCGTCGTTTGGCGAGTCGTAGCTAGACTACGGCCCCACCATTCAAGACATCACTGGTTTAAAATATATAGGTTATCGTCCTCTAGAAGACCTTCTTTTAATGTTAAAAATCTTAGTTTAAACACAAAAACACAAACACCACGTTTTACAACTCGCGCGAGCAAAAATCCTATGACCTCTTGTTTTCACTTGTTTTGTTGATTCTTCGCATTAGACGGAAATGCCATATCGCCCTCTTAACCCTTTTGAGGCACATATCTCGCCCTTAATGCTACCTTCGGAGGCAAGGGTCTGTCCCAGAAGACTTCCACAAAAATAACGTCGCACGAAGGGTTGATACAGTCATATCGGCAATCGGGTCTTTTTTGTAAAGGCTCACCACATCGGGGGCATTTGGAAGTCAAATCTTTAAATTTATCCCAATCCATTTTTATTCACACCTTGAGATTTGCCAGCCCCGATAAGTTTCACCCCCAAGCTGAGGGTTCTTCACTCCCGCCTCACGGCTTCCAGCCTGAGCCAAACTACCAAGGAAGGGCTGGAGGGGCTTGTGGCTCTCATATTCACTTGAAACAGCTGAAATACCAGTTCGTGGTTCTAGGCAAGCCCCCTTGAGATTTAGAGTAATCACGCAAAAATCTACGAAGTCGGCGACGTGGGTAAAGTGGGGCATTTGGGATGGCTACCCTTAGTTCATCATTCCCCGCTACATACAGCTTAAATCCGTCACGTTCAAAAAGTATGCGTGGACTTTTGCCTTTCACCACCTTTGCCTTCAAAAATCTTATGCCCTTTTTGGGAATGATAAAGCTAAAGTTGAGATATTCGTTCTTCGTCCATTCGCCTTTCACTTTGCCAAAACCTCACCAATATCGCCGAAGTAGTTCAAAACTCCGTATTGATGCCTTCCTGAAAAACCCCTCGAAAGAGGGAAACAAGGAAGGAGAAACTGCATCCACAGCTTCTTGGTTTTTTTGGCGTGAAAGGCAAGTTTATGCTTCCTTCGGCATTCTCACTTTAAAGACATCACTCTGGAACATTTTGCGCCACGAGTTAAGCCAAGCCTTGCGGTCATAAACTTCAACAATCGAATGATGATATGAACTCACGGTGGTCGCCACTCCAGCGGGGGCTAAAACTCGAATTCTCATATAGTCATTAAAACTTCCTAATCGGCTATCTGGCGTGTAGTATGCGCTGTAAATTCCCAAAACAGCGTTGTAAACACCATACCAGAAACCTGAGCCATTTGGATATTGCAGACCTCCAGCGTTCAACGCAAACGGGCTTCCTGTGACCGACCTTTCTTGTTTTGATGGACCCACGTGCAAAATTTGAAGGGTTGTAGTGGGCTGATTACAAACCCCTGAAACTCCTAAAATGTATCCGTCAATAGGTTCATCGTAGTTGGTTTTTGAATTATATGTTTCATTCCAGCCTCCAGCGGGAATTGTGAACGCTACAGGGGGCTGAAAGTGATATTTCCAACCCTTCAAAAATGGAAGCAAATCAGTTAGGATGGTCATTTCTTTCCAGCCTTCTTAAGCTCGTCACGAATTTCACGAAGTACGCTTAACCTTTCAGCTTCAACCCTTTCCTTCTTAAAGTCGTGGTGAATTCCAAAACGCACAACGTCATCTTCAGATACATCTTGTTCCTTAGCTCGGTCTTGAACAGCTTGTTGCCATTCCTTCGTCACATCTTTATGCGTGAATTTGTACTTCTTAACCATTATTTTCAGCTGTCCCGATTATCCTCTGCAAAATCTCTGTTGAAAGCACACCACCAACTGTTGCGACGACGTTTTCCCTTGAACGAATATACTTCATAAGGTCTTTCAGAAAATCCATAGCGATTACAAGGTTCGGACGTTGAACCATAACCTTCGGTTGCTTTGCTAGAATTTCAGAGATAAGGTTCAAAAGCACTGGATCGGGGCTTATAAGCCGTGGAGACATTTTATATCATCCTCTTCATTTGCCTAATCCTCGTTTGGATTTTCCTTATTATTGAGCCGTCAAAAAGTTGTCCTCTGTACGGCATTAGACGAAGTGCGTCAGCTTTAGCTTTACTGGACGGATCTATTTCTATCTCACCTGAACTTCTCCATTCATTCGGACTTCGGTTTTGGCTGTCCGTGTTCACACTCATTTGAGGGCTAAGTCTGGTTGGTGCACCAAATTCTCGTGCGCTCACACTAGGAATTCTGTCAATAGGCTTGTCACGCTTCCACACAAATTTTTCGAAGGGGTAGGGTCTAGGCAAAATTCTAGTAGCTGAGTATTGACCTTTATGAGAACGGGCTCCATAGCGTTGTGCTCGCATTTCACTTGTTGACCTTAAATAAACATCGTCACTAACTGCTAAATCATTCATATCGTTTCCACCTCCCTTATACGCTTGAAACTGCAATATTTTCATATGCTCTTGCAAGGGCTTCAGCGTCTTCCTTAGCCTTTTTTTCAGCTTCCTCTTTGCGTTTGCGTTTCTCTGCATCCTCAGCTAGTTGTTTTTTCTGTTCTTCAATAAGTGCCATTTCTTCGGGTGTGTATTGAGGTTCTTGCTGTTGCGAGAACATTTGAAAGAAAGATCTATTCATCAGCTTCTCTTTGACCGACATTTGTTGATTCATAAACCTCTCCCTAACACTCATTTGAGGACTCGGTTGAGAATTCTGTTGTGGTGTTTCTCTTTGAGGAGGGCTATTCCTCTGAGCTTCCCTCTGTGCTTTAAGTGCCTTTGTGAATTCGGTGAGTTTCTCACGTAGAGGTTCACGGGGCAATCCAAAAGCACCTCTCAGAGTGTGTCGAAGTCGTCTGATTTTCTTTTCATATTCACTCATTCTGATTCCTCCACCATATCGGATGGGAGCATTTCGAGAATGGTTTTTTCTCCTACCTTCCTAATTGGTTTTTTACGTTGGGGAGGTTGTTGAGGGAACTCAGCATTTACAGCACCTTTCACAAGACTTTCAAGCATATTTCCGACCCTATGAATCGGCTCTTTGAGTTCACCCATACTCTTCTCCCACCAATCACCCTTCTGTGCTAATTTGGCATCAAACTCATTCCTTAGTCCATCAATCTGGGCTTGGTGACGTTTCTCTTTCTCAGTTTCCAGCTTACCACGGAGCTCCTTAAGTTCCTCTACAAGTCGTTCTTTTTCAGCGTCCTCCATCATAACCACTCCTTCTTGTGGTTGACCATTATATTCCTCTTCCTTTCGCATTTGACGGAGCAGACGGAATGCTTCAAGGTTCACCAGCTTCTCTGATATGTCGCTCTTTCGCTGTCCTTCCTCTGGATACATTAAATTTGCAAGTTCGGGGTTCTCCAGTTGCAATCTTCTCTTCCATCTGCTGAGCTCAACTGCGTCTCGGATGTTTGGAATTTCGTCAACCAAGTCTTGAATAGGGCTTTGAGGTGTATCTTCTCTTCTTGAAGTGTCACGGTAACCATAATCCTTCCCTTTATCCTTCACCCTCCTCGGGGGGTGCTCGGTTTCAGGCTTCCCTTTCACACCAACTGAAATACTGCCATCAGGGTTCTCAACAAGCCAAACATTACAATATGGTGTATCCTTATGGGGTTTCTTCTTCATTCTCAGAACGTGTGACCTTAGACTGGAAAATTTGTCAAATGATTTTGGGCATAAATCACACCAATATACACCAGAATCATCCTTGTGAAATGGCAATTCATCTTCGTTTTCTGACAATATTGTTACATTCTCAGGCTCTTCGTTTAAATCAGTGTTTTTCATACTGTTTTCACAACCATTTTCATACTGATTTCTACTTTAACCTTAGATGATGCTCCCACATAATCATAGTATATAGGGGGGTGTGTTTTCCTCCAACCTTTTAGGTCGCTTCTTTTGTCGTTCAATATTCTTTTCCATTAGTTCATTCAGGGTATCCAAGATAGGGTGTGTTCTCGATGAAAGCCACATTTCCGCAAGGGCTACAAGGGGTCGTGGGAAGGGTCGTTTGGGCTTTTGCGTAACCTTGCGTTTGAGGATTTTCTGTTCAAGCTTCTCTAATACAGCATTCAATTTTTTCACATGTCCATAAGCATAAAGCCCCAGTGGGGAAAGGTGCCAAAGCCACACCATACCTCCTTTGGTTCCCCTTCGTGAAAGCAAGTGAGGACTGGGACAGTTTCATTCTGACAAACTCCTCCTTAACGTATCCGACATAACCGCAATATCGTGTGCAAGCTCCTGTGGAGTTCTGAGTTTACGTTGTCCAGCTAAAATCTCATGAACATAGTCACGCAATAACGTGCTAGGTGTAGTATTCTTTGACCGCGCATAAGCGCAAAAAGCGTTGTAAACGTCTTCTCGCACGGTTGTTCCAAGTGCTTTAAATCCTTCTTTTGGCATGATTCTACCCTGTACTAGTAAAGGTACTAAAGACTTAAATATCTATCCCACGTAGTATTTTTTAAGAATAAATTTTTGCTCCTTGGGAGCGAGGCGTGGAAGTCGCCATAAAACTCCCCCGTAGCCTTGAGGGTAGATAGGCAAAACCCGATAGGAGAGTAAAATATTGAAAGAATGTGAATTTAGAATATTTGGTAGTGAAGAAAATCTTCACAAAATAATAGAGTGTTTGAAAGCAGAATTTGGCGAAGACGACGTTATTGTAAGTGGACCATACCTCAACTCAAGACCTCCACACGAAGGAGATTTTAGAGTTTATGTTGTTGTGAGGATGCCTAACGATGGCAAGGGATAAGTTCCTCCTCGTCTTCTGGGAGCCAGAATATCCAAAAAACTTCGATTTCATCATCCACAGTGAACTGTGTGGTGGAGAATCTATTTTTACCAAACCCAAAAAGAAGAAGAAGGCAAAGAAAAATGACAAATGAATTCGGCTTCATAGAGTTGTGTAAACAATACTATGGCTACAGTACAGACGCCCCTAGTAATTTCGGAGAGCTTATAGGAATTCAGCTTTTAGGTCACGCTATGGGTTATGACGCTGTTCATTTGATAATTCCAAAAGCTGTTCATCACAACATGTATGCTCTTCTAACTGGAGACTCAACCCTAACACGAAAGTCAACAACCCAAGGATTAGGTATGGACATTTATCCTTATGAAAGATGCCTGCCTCAGGAAACAAGCCCTGAGCAATTTGTAGTTGAGCTTTCTGAAAAGAATGAGGCTATGCAGTTCCTACCTGAGTTTACAGCGTTGATTAAGGGAGCAACAAGGCGAGGAAGTTACATGGCACGATTCGTTGAATTGTATAATGACCTTCACGGATGTCCAAAACGCTATCATCGAAAGCTGAGGGCGAAGAAAGGTGAGGAAAGCGAGTTTCTTATTGAAAAAGCCTACTTAAGTGTGAATTCTACTGTGACACCTGAAATGTTAATGGAGAAGTTGACTTTCGAGTTGGCTGTCGGAGGATTTTTGGCACGCTGGCTTCTTGTATATGGTGAACCTAAGACCAAACCAAGAAGGAGACTTCACGAAAGTGCCTTGAAGTTGAATGAGAGCTTAAAGTATCAGATTGAGGCAATTGTTCGGATGAATAGGAAAGTGGAGTTTGAGTTCACCGATGAAGCGTTGAAAAGGTTTAATGAAATCGAAGCTGAGGCGTTGAAAGTTGAGCATGCGAAGCCCTTCGCTGGAAGATACTTGAATTATGTGGTAGCTATTGCGGATATTCTATTGGTGAGTGACGCTATTGGGTACGCAACAGAACAGGGGAAGAGCTTAAGGGTATGGACACAGCTAGTGGAGTTAGTACAGTATTATACTATTAATACAATTAATACAATTAGTAGAGAACCTCGAACGCAACTAATCGAGGAAATAGCGATAAACCCAACTAATTCTACTAATTGTATAATGGTTCCCATAGAATACGTGGATAGGGCTTGGGAAATTGTGAAACCTTGCCTTGAGTATGCTAATGAAATTGTGAAATATGTAGGGCTCGATAAGGATGTGGCTAAACTTAGGAAGCAAATAAAGAAGGCTGGAAAAATAGGGCACAGCAAGGCTATGGTCAACGCAAACTTAAACGCTGACCAAATGAAGAACGCTGTAAAAACTCTCCTTCAAAGGGGTGAAATAAGGCAAGAAAACGAGGATGTTGAAAGGACTGGTAGTGGTAAAATTACAAAAAATGTCTATCATTGGATAGGAGAGGAGGCTTGAAAAATGAAAATAGGCTTTCGCTATGTGAATGGGAAAGTTCTCATCTACCTGTTCCGCGAACCTAGAAAGAAGGCTTAAGAAGCCATATAATAGGTGGCTTCGCCAATAGCTTCTTTAACTATTTTCGCTTTTACAACCCCTTCTTTCATTCCACAAAACGATCCCAGTGAATTGAAGTATTGAAATGATAACGATTACATAGATAGAAATCTTTATTTATATACGTTTATTGAACTAGTGAATTGATTACAAATTTGGTAGAGGTAACAGAGAATGCGCGTGCGCAGTGGGGTGTAGAAAGGAAATGTCGGTTGGAAGGAAAGCTATTCGAGAAACAATAAGGAATCTCAAAGCAACTGTTATTTTAGTTGTTGATAGCCATAAAAAATCATGGGTTTTAGATACTAAACTTATGTCTCGCTTGTTCGATCTCAAAAACCAAGATATAAACGTCATAAACGGATTAGTGCAAATAATAACTAACCGATCTGGTAGGGATATTCTACTTTTGTCTAATATTGTAAACTATGTTCAAGCTCTGGAATTGTATCTGTCCGAGCTTGACGAGACTTTTGACAAGCTACTGCAAGAAGCCAAAAAGGAAGCGGAAGAAGAAGCGAAAAAAACACCGCAAATTCCCGAAGACCTTTATAGATGATTTTGAACCGAACCCGATGCGCGCGCCAAAAAAGAGTGTTCAGGGTCTGTAGAGCCTTTCCTCACAGTATGGGCAAACAGGATACTTTTGCTATCGTTCAAAAAAATCCTTGAGCGGTGAGTAACCTATGGGATTGGTGTCTCGCTCACACCGAATTTTGGCTCTCTGAACTTGTGTATTATTTGATGATTTACTTGTCTAAAGTCTTCCATACCAAATTTTTTTTCCATAAGAATCAGTTTTCCCTTCATCTCATGCAGCCTATTCTCACAGACTTCATTCGCTTTTGGATTAACCAAAATCAAATGTTTCCTCAGATTAGATTTCCTAAGAAAAATCTCTCGAACAACAGGATCGTTAAAAGAGTATCCAATGACTACCCAAACTGACTTCGATGCAAGTTCTCGATTCAATCGTAATAGCATTGAAATGTAAGGGTCAAAATAGAGTTCCTTTTCTGCTATTGGATACAACATCATATCTCCTGCGAATCGTCTTCCAGTTATTGAACGACCCATCGGTATGTCTTCCTCTGTGATTTCACCAGTCCCTTTTCCAATCTTCCAACTGACAGAACCATGCAATTTGACAAGTCTTAATCTATGATCACCAAAAACCAAAAACCTCTCGCTACGTAAGACCCGTATAGCCCTTGCATCGTCTGATACGAAACCAGTATCAATGCCAATCCCTACTACATGACGCCAATAGTGTTCGAGACACATGTCATAATTGGTTGTGAATATTGCCCAGTCGTGATCATAAGCATAATCATCGTTGCTTCCTAAATTTCTTGGGGGTAATTCAAGCGCAAATCTGTTGAAGAAATCTTGATATACATTCCTTATCTTATCGAACGACTCATCGGGGATGACGCATTTTTCTTTAACAAAAGTTTGAAATTTTTCTCTAAGCAACTTACAGGTGGGTATATCCTGTTTTGTGGGAAAAGGTTTCTTGAATTCAGAGACTGCATAGAGTGAAAGTAGATCGTGTCTTTCTGGGTTGTAATCTATTATTCCATTAATTACTGTAAAAACGGCTTCTAAGTCAGCTTGTCTTTTCAGTCGTTTTTCGAGAGTTTCTTTTATGTCGGCATATACGTTCTGTTCGTTTCTCGTTGCATTTTCATTTAGATACTCTTCAAAGTCGACTACAAACTGCTTCATCGTTGGGATTCCAAAAGGTGCAGAGGCTCCAGCTCCGAAAAAGAAGACAACATCCGAAGAGGGTGTATTGGGTCTGACTTCTGGCATTTTGAATCAATAGTTATAAACTTAGTTTTATTCATAAAGATTTGGTTGAAACCTATTCTAGGATTCCAGAGGCTCTTAAGTAAGAGTGTGCGTGCGCTAACATACACGTACACATTGTATTCAACCCTCAGGGCTACGGGATTTAAGATTTTTCACATACAAAAATAGGGATAATTCAAAGTTGAGAGGTTAACCAGAAACAAAATTTTAAATGTCAAATTGAATAACAATTGCTTGGAGACGTTTCCGTGAGTCAGAAAATAGATTTCAACGTAAGGGTTGCTGTGGTTGCATTTTCTGCCTTTTTGTTGTTTGTTTTGATTGTATATGTGGGGGTCAGTCTTGGTGTTCCAGAGGACCAGCGAGCAACGCTAGTTGGAGTTGGCTTAATTGTATCCCTACCATTTGCCGTATTTACATGGAAAACTTTTCTTTCATTAATCGGACTAATTTCCTTCGCCATATCATTGTGGGCTGGCGGTTTCGCTGGATTAGCGCCTGAGGTAACATTAGTTATCGCTGTTTCTGCTTGTTTAGGAACAGGCTTTTCCATTGTGATTGCTAGAGCATTTCGCGAATAAGCTTTCAAGATTACAACTTTTCATATCTTAGCCGACTTGATTTTCGTTCGGAAATCCTCAGGGCTTTTTGAAAATTTTAGGGTAATACTATCCTTTGAATTTCCCACTATCTCTATCACCACATTCGTATGGTTTCCAAGCCACTTTATGCGTTGTCTCAGTTTTTTAGGTAGTCTAAGGTCGCCATCAACCATAGATTTGACGTTGAAAGTTTTAACTTCCTCAGGTTTTGGTTCAGGCATTTTTCCGAGAGGGCTTCCGCTGGATTCATTTTTCACCATAAACTCACCTCCGTTTATTTCCCTTTGACCTCACTACTTAGGGAGAACTTAACCCACATGTGCCTTGTGTAAAATTCATTTAGTAAAACAGTCTAAAATCGTGTGATATTAACATTCAAACATCAAAAATTGTCTTTATTCCCTTTTTCTCGGGAAAAGTTTCATAACATATGCAATTGATATTAGTAACACCGAAAAGCCGACTAATATAGCCGCAGAGCCATATACACCATAAATTCTCTTTGTGTCTCCCGAGGCAGCCCTTGGCAAGAAGATTAGTAGCGCAACAAGGATGGACTGCGCCGTGGCATTGACTAACCGTTCGATTTTCGTTGATTTGAGAAGCGTCATACATAGGTTTACTATCAAAACATACGCAACTATATCCAGCACCTGAATAATTTGGTATCTATATTCTTCCTCAAAGAAGTAAATCCGCACATTAAGACCAATAGCCCTTATAGCAAGCCAGACAGCGATGAAGGTTACAGCTAGCAGTCCTACCTTTACAATAACACCTTCACTCAGCCAGTTCAAAGTTTGTTTTAACAGGCTCTTGTCTTCTTTACGGGCTCTGCCTAGATGAAATATTAGCGCTATCACTGAAGCGATTACAGCTGCAATAAAGGAATGTAATGCACCTGTAGGGTATGGTTCCAACTTGGTGCCCCGTTTTAGGTATTTGTAGAATCAGAATTTAATTCTTACGCACTTAGAACATTACGCTAATATTGTTCCCGAGGGAATATACTCCCAACGTTCATTTTCATTTCACCTTTGCAGGGTGTGTCCTTTTCGCTCGGTGAAATCCGTGAGCAAAAAAAGACGGAAGCGAATGGGGACATCCGCTTTGCACCTTTCTGCGGGTTCATCGAGCTTTCACCTTAACCATAAGCTCTTCAAATTTCTTGACTTTCTGGTCCCAATCCACAGAATTTAAGACGTTACTCAAAGCCCTATCTATCATTTCGGGCACTTTATCCAAAGCCTCTTGATGCTCCCTCAGTCTAACGGTTAAGGCTTGAATTTGGATTTGTTGCCCCCTGATTCTTTCGTTAAGCTCATCCCTTGATTCTCCAGTTTCTGTGACGCTTAAAACCTCATAGTGTTGCATATAGATACCCAAGCTCAGTTCTTTGCTAGGTGTGAAATACGCCCCTCCGTATTTGACTTTGTGCCCTAACCAAAATTCACGATACTGTTGCGGAGCTACCTCAAGTAGTGTTGAAAAACTACCTCTAAGGCTGTAAGGTCTTATCGGGGCAAACTGTCCTTTCTCAAGCACAGCTAACTTCAGCAATCCACTTCTAACAGCGACATCACGGACCATTTTTTCTAGGAGTCGGGCTGTCACCTTTTTAGGCTTTCCTGTAGGCGTCCATTCCTTCACAAACAGAGGGTCTTTGCCTTTGAGTTGAGCTTTAGGGTTTTTCTTGCGTAGGTTGTGAAGTCTTTCCTTCAAATATCGGCGAATAGCCTTGACAGCATTTGGACCTAGATGAGTGAAGTAATCCCATTCCTCTTTTTGCCGATAAAGGTCAACAGTTAAGAACTCGGTGTCTTTAAGCTCCACTTCACGGACATCCTTGACCTCCATAGACCTTAAGGTAGACAAATCCATTCCTCCTTCATACATAGTCAGAATCATAGCTTTGTCACGTAGGCTTTTTGCGTGCTCCAAAAGCTTCTGAACATTCTCAGGCTTAAGCAGTTGCTTGCGGTTCTCAGGCTTTCCACCTTCGGGGAACAGGTCGCTGAATCGTTTAGTGTAGGTTATTTTGAAACCATTTGAGCGATAGAATCCCATTATAATGCCCACATTATTCTTTGCTGTGTTTTTGCTGTTCCCTAAGTCCATCAGAGATTTATGGAAGCGTATAATACGCCTTTCGGGTTCGCCTCTGTATCGTGCTTCTTTCTTTCTGTCTTTCTCTATCTCATCTATCAGGTGTTTGCTTAGCTCTTTGTCGCTAAAGGTCTTTTCAAGCTCTTTTTCCACAAAAGTTTTGAATTTCTCCCAGATTCCTTCGCTTATATATCTGGAAGAATCCTTTTTATCCCCCAACCATCGGTTGAGTTCATATATATTTTCGACTTCTAATCTAGGCTTTTTCACGGATTTCACCTACGAAGGGCTAGGTGAGAACCCCACATATTTCTTTCCCTGTAAAAGACGCTATTATATAGGTTTCTCGCAGGACCCGAAGCGAAAGCTTAATGAACAATAAAACTTCAGAGTTATCGGGGTTGCCGGCCATAGGGCGCGGGACCCACCCGATCCCGTTCCGAAAAT
>Ga0224506_10003017_pt1 | contig 11272 bp, 10 predicted proteins | sample SF_Jan12_sed_USG_2_FD_169108 | JGI IMG/M metagenome (GOLD analysis project Ga0224506, IMG submission 169108) | Sediment microbial communities from San Francisco Bay, California, United States - SF_Jan12_sed_USGS_8_1 | ecosystem: Environmental > Aquatic > Marine > Sediment | place: USA...
TAACCTGATGATAGCTCCTGAAACTTTGCGTAAAGCACAGTTGATTATGCTCGACATGCTCATTGAGTTTGATGCAATCTGTAAAAAACACCAATTACAATACTGGTTAGACTCTGGCACGTTACTAGGTGCCGTTCGCCACCAGGGTTTTATCCCCTGGGATGATGATATCGATGTATCGATGCCAATTGAGGACTACAATAAATTTCTAAAAATTGCGAATAGTGAACTTTCGAGCAAAATTTTTTTTCAAACATCTCAAACTGACAAATGTTTTAAATTTGAGTACATCAAACTACGTTCTAATAAAGCCCGCATTGTCGAGTTTCATGAAAAAGATAAACAAATAAACTATCATCAGGGTGTCTTTATCGATATTTTCCCCATGCTGGCAATCGAAAATACAGCAGAAAATAAAGTTTTCTATGACAACACATTAAAAGCAATAAGAGATGTCTCTTCAATCAGTCTGCATACCCCGGATGGTAAAGATGATCCGCTACAAAGAGCTGATTTAATTACCGCGTTAAAACACAAGCATAAAGGCTGGAAAATTAATAAATCTAAAGTTATATACGGTGGTGAAATGCCGGATGTAGCCGCATGGTTTGATATTGAAAAAATTTTTCCGCTTTCAACAATAGAGTTTGAAGGCCATTCGTTTCCTGCTCCAAATAACTCAGATCACTATTTAGATGCGATTTATCATTTTAACTATAAAGAACTCCCACCAGAAAATAAGCGCGTTATTCATGCTCATAGTATCGATTTCACTCAATGAATATTTAAATAATTAAATCATTTGAAATATAAAGTTATCATTGTGACTAGCTGAAGAAAAAGTGCCACAAATAAAAATTTGACATTATTTTATCATTTATAAAATCACTGTTCATAGATGATTATAAAATACAACAATCAAATCAAGATTTATGAGTAATACTTTTTTAACAAATATTTACACATTAAATAGTGAATTTAATCTATACTTTATAAAGTATTTCAACCCGGCTCACTGCCTAAGATATTTTCATTGCAGAACGAATTAATATCAAATGATGTCATTAAACAAAGACTTAAAAAAACTCCAGAAAGATGTTCTAAGCTCTCTGCCACCTGATATCAGTAAAGAATTAATTATTGAAAATAAAAAATTATTTTCAAAATTTTTTGAAGATAAAGCCTTAGCTAAGGGGCAGGTCGCACCTGATGTCTTATTTCGAGATAAAAATCTCAACCCTGTTTATTTAAAAAATTTACTTAAAGATCACCACATCGTGCTGAGTTTTTTTCGTGGTACATGGTGCCCTTATTGTAATATGGAATTAAATTATCTAAATAAAATTAACCATGATATTAATAATAAAGATGCCCGTCTCATTGCCGTCTCACCTGAACTTTACAAACACATGGAAGAAAAGATAACAAAAAGCAATCTTGATTTTCCAGTATTTACAGATCTTGGAAATATAGCAGCAAATGAATTCGGCTTGGTATTTGAACTACCACCTAAATACCGGGAGTTATATACAAAACTGAGCTTTCATCTGAATGTATTAAATGGTGAAGATAAGTGGACTCTCCCATTGCCCGCGACATTTATTATTTCAAAAGACGGCGTGATTACTGCAAGTTACATTAATGCAGATTATACGACCCGAATGGAGCCTGCAGATATTTTGTCAGAATTAGATAAACTAAATTAACCCTCATATTCATCCCCCTAAAATCCCAACTTACTTCACACTAATTAACCTAGCAAAACACTCGGATATATCATACAATCCAGCTCTTGAACAAAGGTTGTATTCATGGCATTTACCCTCAAAACTATCCCTTTAAATTCTGCTTTTGTAGCATTGGGCGAAGCATTTTTAACTATTGTTTCGCCTACCCCGTTTAAAACAAAATCGAAGCTAATACATTTCAACAAAAATGCTGCTGAGCTGTTAAATCTTGCTGAAGGCATTGAACTCGAACAAGAATTTATTAACGTCTTTAGCGGCCAGACCCCGTTACAAAATGCGCAACCCTTTGCCATGCTTTATGCGGGCCATCAATTTGGACATCTCAATCCACAACTCGGTGATGGTCGCGCAATCATTATTGCTGAAGTGCGAAATAAAGAAGAACAAAACTGGGAATTACAAATCAAAGGCTGTGGTTTAACGCCCTACTCACGTGATGGTGATGGACGCGCAGTATTACGCTCAACGATTCGTGAATATTTATGCAGTGAAGCAATGCATGGTCTTGGTATTCCAACAACACGTGCTTTATCAATGATAGGTAGTGATGATGAAGTTTATCGAGAAAATATCGAAACCGGTGCAATGTTGACGCGCATGGCTCCGAGTCATATTCGTTTTGGTTCATTTGAAGTTTTTTATTATCGTCATCAATATGAACATATCCGTACACTCGCAGATCATGTCATTGAACAGCATTACCCTGAATTATTAACTGAAGTGAATCCATACCTTGCGTTACTTAATCAAGTCATTAAACGTACTGCCAAAATGATATCTCAATGGCAAGTGGTAGGTTTTTCCCATGGTGTAATGAATACCGACAACATGTCGATACTTGGTCTCACTTTAGATTACGGCCCATATGGATTTTTAGATAATTATAACCCGGGTTATATTTGTAACCATTCTGATTATCAGGGTCGTTATGCTTTTGATCAGCAGCCAAATATTGGTTTATTTAATCTGAGTTGCTTCGCCCAGGCTATATTACCTTTAATTGATAAAAGTCCTGATAAAGCAGCGGAGTTAGCGAAACAAGAATTAGAAAAGTATCAATCGATTTATATTGTCGATTTTTCAGAACGAATGCGTAAAAAATTAGGTTTAGAAGAAAGCTTCGATGAAGACCAACAACTGGTTGAAACGTTACTAGACTTAATGAAGAATGATGCTGTCGACTATACGATACTTTTTCGAAAGTTGTGTGACTTTGATTCTGAAAACATAAGCAACAATACAGCTATTCGTGATATATTCATGCAACGTGGTCAATTTGATCAATGGGCAATTAAATATCAACAACGTTTAGCAAAAGAGTCTGATAACGATAAAGAACGTATGATAAAAATGAGACAGGTTAATCCAAAATATATATTGCGTAATCACATGGCAGAAGTGGCGATTAATAAAGCAGAAGAAAAAGATTATTCAGAAATTGACCGTTTGTTTAAATTATTACAACACCCTTTTGATGAACAACCTGAAAATGAAATTTATGCTGATTTCCCGCCTGATTGGGCACAAGAAATTTCAGTTAGTTGCTCATCATAATATTCGGAATTAAAAAGTATGAACACAAAAGAATTAATAAATCTTATACAAACCAGTCCAACTGAAGTTGAGTTCGATCAGGTTATGGCGGTCATTGATAGTGATTATGACTATACTCCAACACGGTTTTATAATGGCCTCGGCGAAAATGAAGTTATCAATGAAGCAGGAACAAATGAAGGCTCTTGCAAAATATTTGCTTTCGCAGATTTAAATGACTTAAATGAAGCACAAACACTTGCCTGCTTTGGAAAATATTATCGTCAGGAAGTCTTACTTGATCTTGGTGGTGACAGTCATGCCAACATTAGAAACTTTATGAAGTTTGGCTGGGAAGGTCTTCATTTTGATAACCCACCTTTGGCGGTAAAAGAATAATTACTCTATAAACTGATAAGGCTCCATTTCGATTCCGATAAGAGACTTACCTAATAACTTAACCATACCTTTATATCGATATTCACCGGTGCTGGTGAATTCAAACTGGTATTCACGATAAAACATCAGTCGTCCCAAACTACTTCTACGTAGCCTAACCTTTTTAATAACCACTGTTTCATCTAAAAACTCAAGCAACACTTTTTTACACGCATCGCGTGAATGGCTTGTTGCTATTTCTTTTGCTCGTATACTATCAAACCAGTAATAAATTAATGCAATAAGAATAATTAAAATAAAAATATCCATGTGTGCTTATTCACCAAGTAATGGCTTGAAGTAACGCGTAGCAAAATCAATCGCAGTATCTAATGGAAATATACTAAAGTTTTCATTTCCTCCTTGCCAATGCTTTGCTATCCCGGCATCTTTTAGAAAAATCATTTCCATGCACAAACTATCAGCAGAACAAGATCCGGGTGATTGCCAACGGATACCAATATGAATATCCTCTGAGGGGTTTGCATTGAGTAACTGCTTTTTATCCTGTTTAATCTCGATTTTTTCCTGTGTGACATAACACTGTGAGGTCACATTTATTTTTACGTTAAACACTGGTGCTATTGCAATGGCATCAAATGCACACATTGCAAAAATATTAATATTATTATGTGAGATATGGTGAGCAGTCGATCTAAGACTGAATGGATATGCACCAACAATCGTATTATTCTCATCAAGCACAATTAAATCATTTTTTTCTAATACCTTTAAAATAGAACCATTAATCTCAGAGGGCGCTTTTCCACTTGATAATAGTTCATTTAAAATATATCGATGCTTGTCTCGATATTCCGGCTTAAGATTTCTTTGTCGTTCAGCTAAAGGTAATAACGTGTTTAATTTATCTAATGCAACTTCAGTTTTCATTTTTATCCAGTAATAATTTTTTCAATTCATGGTTCACTTCAACAAGTTTATTGTTGCCAACTATTAATATAAATGGGCTATCTCCGAAGACTTCACTTTTCACTTGCTTGTAATACGGATTGCGTTAATGACTTAGCGGATAAATCTGAAAGTAATATTTTATGTGTCACATTAATGCGGCTTGTTAATAACTTACTTCAGGCTTTTTAAGTACCGGCTTGTCAGCATATAAACGGCGATAAATACAATTAAACTTATCATTGCTCTAAGACTTATTCCCACGAATGGCTCCATCCAGCCATTTAGAAGATGCACCGCAAGTGATGCGAGTATCATTGATAAAAATAAAATCATGAGACTGATACCTCGTTAATCAATTTCCGTCCATACATGAGTATACCGATTATAAGGCCAACTTAGGCCATAAATTACCGTTCTACGCCATGATTCAAACTCTTGACATTATGATTTTATATTCTATAATTCGAAACATGTCGAACTATAAACCATTCAATGCTGATGAATTAGCAGATTCATTTAAGGCACTTTCAAACCCGAATCGGCTGCAAATTTTTCAGCGTCTGCTAAGTTGCTGCACACCCGGTACGGTTTGTTCTGCCGATACGATGAATGGCTTCTGTGTGGGTGAATTAGGGGAAGATTTAGCCGTCGCACCCTCGACTTTATCTCACCACATTAAGGAACTACAGCGCGCAGGACTCATCAAAACCCAGCGTCGAGGTAAAAATATCGATTGTTTTGTTGATGCTGAAAAAGTCAGTTTATTAAAAGAATTTTTTATCAGTTCTTAACGATACCGAGAACTAAAATATGTATATAGAGGAATAAGTTATGTCTAATGAATCATCATGCTGTGAACCGACTTGTTGTAGTGGTACTACAAATCAAGAAGAACAAGCATCACAACAACATAAACAATCCGATGATGTTCGCAATAAGGTCCGTGAAAGTTATTCTAAAGTTGCAGAAGCAAATAACAACCAGGAATCATGCGGAATTGAGTCGAGCTGTTGTGGTGTATCTGATGATATTGATATCAATACCTTAAATTCATTACGCCTCGGTTACTCAAGTGAAGATCTTGAAAATGTGCCCGAAGGTGCTGACATGGGTTTAGGGTGTGGCAATCCACGCGCGATTGCAGGATTATCTGCAGGTGAAACCGTTGTTGATCTTGGTAGTGGTGGCGGCTTTGATGCATTTTTAGCTGCGCGTGAAGTTGGCGAGACTGGTAAAGTTATTGGTATCGATATGACACCGACTATGATTAGTAAGGCACGTAACAACGCTGAGAAAGCTAATTTTGAAAATGTTGAATTTCGCCTCGGTGAAATTGAATATCTACCACTGGCAGATAACACCGCTGATGTCATTATTTCAAATTGCGTGATTAATCTTTCACCAAATAAAGCACAGGTATTTAAGGATGCACATCGGGTACTTAAACCCGGTGGTCGTTTAGCCATTTCAGATGTCGTTGCGAGCTGTGAAATGCCAGAAGAAATGAAAAATGATTTGGAACTTTATGCGGGATGCATGGCTGGCGCATCACTGATTCATGAATTAGAACAATTCATGCAAGATGCGGGCTTTAAAGAAATAAAAATCACCCCGAAAGATGACTCAAAAGATTTTATTAAAGACTGGGCACCAGGTAAAAATGTCACTGACTATGTACTTTCAGCACATATTGAAGCGGTAAAAATATAACAAGTATTTGTGTAGGTTGGGGGGAGTGAGACATTTATTAAGGTCTCACGCTCTCGGCAATGATTACTGCATCCGTTGATTATCATTATAAAGCCCAATAGAAATATTTCACTACACAAGCCTACTCCTATATAATCATTCTCTTATGCAAAGGGCTAAATCGATATAGAAAGCCTATAATCCAAGTGTAATTTCAATTTTCCAACCATTAAATTTAGGTAACCTTCGTGTCATCATTTGATTTTGTTCCCGGCCAACGCTGGATTAGTAATAGCGAAAGTGAGCTGGGGCTTGGCCTCATTAAATCACTCGATCACCGTACTATCAGCATCGATTTTCCTGCTAGTGATGAATTACGCACCTATGCCATAGAAGATGCTCCGCTCAGTCGAGTTACTTTTGCCGTAGGGGACTCAATTAAAAATATTGATAATGAAAATTTTAATGTCACAGCCTTGCGCGAAAATAATGGAATTATTACTTATGAAGTAACTAATGCTGAAGCGGTCACAAGTCAACTGTGTGAAACTGAACTCAGCGCTGCGATTAAGCTCAATCGCCCACAAGATCGTTTATTTACCGCACAGTTTGATCCTGAAAAAGCCTATATTTTAAGGCATGATACCTTAAATAAAAAACACCAATTATCAACTTCTCAGGTTACCGGTTTATATGGTGCGCGCATGAGTTTGATCCCTCATCAACTCTACATAGCGCATGAAGTAGCACAACGTCCATCACCCCGTGTATTACTGGCTGATGAAGTTGGCTTAGGTAAAACAATAGAAGCCGGATTAATTCTGCATCACCAATTAATCTCCGGTCGTGCACAACGTATATTAATTGTTGTTCCGGATGCATTGTTGCATCAATGGTTGGTAGAAATGCTACGCCGTTTTAATTTAAAATTTAGCTTGTTTAACGAAGAACGCTGTCGCTCTTTAGATGACGATATTGAGTCTGACGAAGAAAAAGAAAATCCCTTTCATAGTGAACAACTTGTTTTATGTAGCCTTGATTTTCTTATGCAAAATCCTAATCGGCATCAACAAGTGATTGATGGCGAATGGGATACTTTAATTATCGATGAGGCTCATCACCTCAAATGGGAAGTTAATAATGTTAGTCCGGAATATCAACTCATTGATGTTTTGGCGCAAAATACTGCAAGCGTATTATTGCTAACAGCGACCCCTGAACAACTCGGACCATCAAGTCATTTCGCACGTTTGCGGTTACTCGACCCTCATCGTTTTCATGATCTTGAATTATTTTTAGCTGAAGAATCACATTATTCAAAATTAGCTGAAACAGCTGAATTACTCATTGAAGACAAATCATTACAGCAACACGACATTAAAGTGTTAAAAGAATTTATACCTCAAGAAAACCAAGACTTATTAACACAACTCACTGTAGCTACAGGTGATGAACTTTCAAATTTAAAACAAAAAATTGTTGATCTTTTAATTGATCAACATGGAACGGGGCGTGTTTTATTTAGAAACACACGTCACGCGATAAAAGGCTTCCCTGAGCGACAAGTAAAAGGCTACGCGTTAGAGGCCAGCAATGCCTACTCATCTTTATTTTCTAAAATATTTACAACTGAAGAGAAAAAAGAACAATTCGCTCTCGACTTTAAACGTAGTTATGCAGAGCTAATGCTTACGCCTGAAGTTTCTTATCAGTCATTAAAAGAACTTGGTATATCGATACTACAAAAATCCCCTCACTGGACAAATTTTGATCCGCGAGTTCCATGGATTATTGAATTACTTAAAGAACTTAAAAATAAAAAAGTTCTGGTTATTTGTGCTCATGCGCAAACAGCTCTTGAGCTGGAAGATTTATTAAAAAATAAACATGCAATACGCGCATCTGTGTTTCATGAGGATTTAAGTATAATTGAACGTGATCGTGCCGCAGCTTATTTCGCAGATGAAGAAGTTGGAGCACAAGTTCTCATTTGTTCTGAAATTGGTAGTGAAGGCCGTAATTTCCAGTTCTCACACAACCTTGTTTTGTTTGATCTACCATTAAATCCGGATTTACTTGAGCAACGTATCGGTCGCCTTGATCGCATTGGTCAAAAAGAAATTATTCAGATTCACATTCCCTATATAAAAGAATCTGCACAGGAAACATTATTCCACTGGTATAACGAAGGTTTGAATGCTTTTCGTCATACTTGTCCAGCCGGACAAGGCATGGTTGCTCAATTAGGTAAAGAGTTACAATCTCAACTTGAACACACATCTTATAATGTTGATGATGTTATAGCCTTACTGGATAAAGCTAAGCCGCTCTATGCCGAACTCAATGATGAATTACAAAAAGGTCGCGACCGCTTACTCGAAATGAACTCTTTTCGTAAGCCTTTAGCAGACAAATTAATAAAGGCTATTAAGGATATAGAAAGCGACAATACCCTTGAAGATTACATAATCCGGGCCTGTGATGCCTATGGTGTTGATCAAAGTGACCATAGTTTATACAGTTATGTGCTTCAACCCGGCAATCATATGTTAACACCACATTTCCCCGAACTTCCGGATGATGGTGTGACAGTTACTTTTGATCGTGAAACAGCATTAGTACATGAAGATCGCTTATTTATGAGTTGGGAACACCCAATGGTTACCGGTGTAATGGATATGGTATTTGAAGGTGAACATGGAAACGTCGCATTCAGCATTATTAAAAATAAAGCATTCACAACTGGCACCGTACTTTTAGAAATGTTATTTGTTGTTCAATGCATAGCACCTGCACACTTAAAAATTGATCGATTTATGCCTTCGCAACTTATCCGCCTGGTTATGGATAAAGATAATACTGATTACAGCGATAAAATTAATTTCGAACAATGTAAAAGTCTCGTTCCTACAATCGATGCTCACACTTGTCAGCAGATTGTTGCTGGCCATCGCGAGACTTTACGGAAAATCATCGTACAAGCCGAATCACAACTCTCACAAAACATACCAGTGTTAATTACTCTGGCAGAAAATGAAACGGAAGAGCAACTTGGTGAACAAATATCACGCTTGCGCTCATTACAAAAAACGAACCCAAATGTTCGTGATGATGAAATAACGCAGCTAGAAGATGAAAAGTCACAACTACTCGAATATATACAATATCCGCAATTAAGACTTGATGCATTACGATTAATTATTGCGGGTTAGATATTCTCGGCCTTCAGCCCGACTCGACGTAATGATAATCACAAAATCACAAAATTATCGCGCTGCGTCGGCTTAAAAACGGACCTACAAGAGTACTTTTTTAGAATACTCTAAAACATCAGAGAAAAATTCTGCCATCAACTTTTCATTCAAGCAATCTTCCTCATCAATAATAGGGAGTGAGGGAAAGTACGTTTTTATTGCGGTAGCATAAATGCCTTGTCCTCGTTTTTCATATTGACCATTTTCAAGATTAAAGACTTTGACATTTTTGGTGCCACAACTGGGTGAGTTTTTCTTGAAAATATATCCACAGATATCAGGATGCATTTCAAACACCCTGGCTCCATATTCAGCCAACGGTTTCGTCATATTACATTCAGGATCATCAATGCCGCGTACCTGAATAGCGTCACCATCATCCACCAGATGTATCGGTGGACGCGGAACTCCCATACCAACAGCCATTTCAGGACAAAGTGAAATCAAGGTATACTCATGTGCAAGTTTCTGAGTAATGTATTCAATGTGTTTATCTGTGCCATCATAACGGACAGCTTCACCTAGTAAACAACTACTTACCGCTATTTTACTTTTAACCATAATAAAACGTATACCTTAATGATTGAGACGCTTTCGTACACACATTATAGTCTAGCACTATTAATTATTATTATTGCCTATACCTTTCGCGGGGTTACTGGTTTTGGCTCAGGGTTAATATCCATCCCTCTGCTCGCTTTATTTTTACCATTAACCTTTGTTGTGCCTTTTATTAGTATCATGGATATCTCTGCATCAATTATTCATGTTATCCATACAAGAAAACATGTTGCATGGAAAGTGATATTTCGCGCAATTCCCTTTGCCGTGTTTGGTGTTATCTTTGGATTATTCATTATTAAATCACTTAATACGTTGATATTAGTAAAAGCACTTGGTGTTTTTATCATTTTATTTGCAATTTATAGTCTTATTTCTCCCACCTTGAAAAAAAATAACTCACCCGTTTGGCCCGTTTTTGCCGGATTTTTTGGCAGCCTGATTGGTACACTATTTGGAACAGGCGGACCTTTTTACGTGTTTTATTTTCAGTTACAACAACTTGATAAAACAATATTTCGCGCCACCTGTGCCGCAGTCTTTCTTATCGATGGCCTCATTCGTGCAACCGGATTTACTATTTCAGGATTTTATACTTCAACAGTTTTATTAAATATTGCTTTTGCTTTACCGATTATGTTCCTGGCGATGTACATGGGAGAACACTTGCATACTAATATTTCTCAGCGCACATTCCAAAAAGCAATTGGAATTTTCCTGATTTTTAGTGGAATTGCACTTCTACTTAAAAATTAGATAACATTTTAAAATTAAAATATATCTTAAATATTTTTTTTCAGACAAAAAAATGGGGTACCTACTGGTACCCCGAAAATAACCTAACTATTGAGGAGGGAGAACATAATAAACGTAAAATTCATTATGTGTGTACTCATAACTATTATGGCAACTATTAGCCCGGTTAGTTCCCTTTTTCTGTAAACATCTGTAAAACTTATATTCAGCATATACTTAATTACTGCTAACGTTTTAGCTAAAGATTTTTTATCTTCTTTATTAGATACTTACTCTATGTGTCTGTTTTATCGATGGTAATCAGTGGATTATTGGGACAGAGCACTTAAAATATATCATGGATCTTCAATTGTTCTGCCTCCATGATATAGAATAGTTTTA